>Ga0247727_10008385_pt1 | contig 19204 bp, 15 predicted proteins | sample WisWelCaveWW1625_FD_202498 | JGI IMG/M metagenome (GOLD analysis project Ga0247727, IMG submission 202498) | Biofilm microbial communities from Wishing Well Cave, Virginia, United States - WW16-25 | ecosystem: Environmental > Aquatic > Deep subsurface > Groundwater > Cave microbial mat | place... | reverse complement strand
TTTTTCGCTCGCCACGCATTTTTTGATTTCTTGCTAGAAAAAGATGTTGGAGCCATTCATCTCACGCACTGAAGTGCGGAGATTTCTGGCTCACGGTGTTAAGAAACATTTAAATAGCTTCAAATGGATTTTCCGAGAGGAAAAAGAGGAATCTATGGGTGAAAGTTCTCAGCAAGGTAGGCAGGGTTCTCGTTCTCATTGCGCTCTAAAGAAAAAAGCCCAGATTGCCATGGAATACATGATGGTGATGGGGTTTGTCCTTGCGGCCCTCTCGCCGCTTATTGTGGTGTATTATCTCTACGCCCAGGGCTCCACAGAGGAGCTTGTTGCCTCCCAATTGAGCAAAATCTCAAAGGAAGTGGTTGACTCTGCTGAGGAGGTGTACTATCTCGGAAAGCCTTCCCAAGTCTCCATGCGCGTGTATATCCCGGACAGGCTGGAAGATGCCCAGATCAGCGGCAGGCAGCTCGTCCTCATCATGAGGACGGAAAACGGCCCTGCGGAAATCGTGGAGACCTCCGCGGTCAACATTTCCGGAACATTCCCTCTAATGGAAGGAGTGTATACGCTCACTGTGCGCGCAGTTGACGGCTACTCCAATATCTCCTACAGGTAAACATGCACCGAAAAGCGCAAAGCTCGTTTGAATTTTTGCTGCTGGTGGGAGTGGTATTCTTCGCCGTGGTAATCCTAGTCGCGGCTTCCTACAGCAACATTGCGGAATTAAGGGAAAAGAGAGATTTTCTCTTGGTGAGGGATATGGCATTTGTGGTGCAGAACGAGCTTGTCCTCGCAAATCAGGTTGAAGACGGATATAGCAGGGGCTTCCCCCTTCCAGAAAAGCTGGAAGGACGCACCTATTCGATGGTGATTGTGGGCAATTCCCTCACCATAACAACCGAAAAAGCTGCCTATTCTGTCCGTATTCCCAATGTCCAAGGGAACATTGCGAAAGGGGTGAACAACATCACCAAGCAGAACAACCAGGTGGTGCTGAATGGCTAAGGCGCAAGCGTGGTATCTGGATGTGGTGATGGCCGTGTTCATCTTTACCGCGGGGATTATCGCTTATCATTACTACAGCCTAAACATTGGCAATGAGGATAAGGAGCGCATGAAGGAAATTGCGTTCCAAGCAGATGCGCTCTCCTCAGGGCTCCTCAAGGAAGGCTATCCAAAAGCATGGAATTCAACAAGCGTGGTGAAAGTTGGAATAACAAACAATGACCAGCATCTCAACGATGCGCAGTGGGTTGAATTTTCCAAGCTCAACTATACCCTTAGTAAGGAGCTTCTTGGCATGAGCTATGATTTCCTCATCTTCATTGAGAACTCCCAGGGAAGCGTGGTTTCAGTTGACGGAATCTGCGGCATTGGTACGCCAGAGGCCAATTTTATCCTTTACCCAAATCAGACATGCTCGCAGCCTTCCCTTCCGCCTGTAAGTGATCTCATGGCAAGAGAACGCTATCTATTTGCACGAGGAGAAATAATGAAAATGAAGGTGTATGTGTTTTCATGATAAGAAAATTCACTAAAAAGGGCATCTATTTTACCGTAGACAGCATTATTGCAGTTTCAATCATTTTTCTCACCATGTATCTCGTGGCATCCTCTTACCAGGAAGAGCAGCAGGAAAATCCGACATACCAAAAAGCATCTGACCTCGTGAAAGTGTTCAGCTCGACCAGAGTGCAGGAGCTCAACAATTCGTATGTGCAGCAGCTTATCGCCAACGGCACGGTAACCAGAGTGAACAACACCATCCTCGAGCAAATGGGGGAATTCTGGGCAAACAATCAGGAGCAGGCAGCGCAGGAATTCATTTCCAATATTGCTTCCGGCATTGTGTCTCCTCAATTCGGAGTGAGCATTTTGCTGGACGATGAGGGGATGTATCTGCAGGATAAACCGGTTCAGGAAGTCCTCATCTCGTCGAGAAAAATCATCACAGGAATAGCGAAAGACAAGCCGACGGGAGGGTACACTGCAAGGGTGTTGCTGAACAGCATCCAGAACAAGAAGGTGAAGTCCTACGCATATTTTGGCGGCTATGTGGGGGACGGGGTGGTTACCCAGTATCTGCAATTGCCCGATTCCTATAGCAACATCATCGATTCATATATGGAATTTGCGGTAAGCTCTGATTTTGATTTGGAGATCAACGACATTGCGTCCGGAACGTACTACAATAAGCAAGCTGATGAGCTGCGTGCAGACCCCTACAACATTAGCTCCGCATACTATCCTAATTTTCAGCCCGGGCTCAATGAAATCACGTTGACTTTTTTAAACCAATCGAAATTTATTGGTGGCGGCTTTTTCAGGGTAACAACCAACAGCACAGTGGATTATCTCCCCTATCAGTACAATGAAACTGCGAATCTCGTTACCAAAAAAGAGCATCTCACGGGGGTTGATGGAGTCATCAACATCTACTCATCGTTTTATGTCCCTGGAAATTTGCAGTCGGCAAGAATGCATATCAACGCAACGACAAATTACCCCCTATTCGTAAGCTTCGGGAACATTACCGTGTATGAGATGAACGAAACCGGGGCGATGAATGTTATGGTCAACAATTCAGATATTCTTACCAAATTCAGCGGAAGCTACGCCGCTCTAAGCGGCAAAACCATCCCTCTGCGCATGGGGCATTACTCTACTGAAAGTTTGGGGGATTATGCAAGGCGCACCGATGCGTTCATCGCAACCGATGTTTCGACGAGCATGGACACGGAGGATGTTGAGGATGCTCCGGGAGAATCTCGCCTCGATGTCGCAAAGACCGTAGAGAAAAATTTTGTGGATTTTATACTCAACAAAAGCCTTGAAAACAGGCTGGGCCTTGTCTCCTATCATTCATCTGTTGAGCCCGGCCAGTCGCAGGATTTGACGAGCAATAATGTCACCTTAAAGAACAAAATTGACGGCTATAGCACCAAATCGGGCAACACGTGCTTTTCCTGCGCAATAAAATTTGCCAAGGATAAGATAGTGGCGCAGGGGAACGCAAGCCGCAAGTGGGCGATAATCCTCATGAGCGATGGGACCGCGGACAAATGCGACGCGATCCCGCAATCAAAATGCACGCCAGAAGCGGCAAAGAACGAGTCTATCCAATACGCCTGCGACGCATACCAAAATTGGAACATCTCAGTTTATGCGATAGGGTTTGGCGTGGGTGCCGATAATGCAACCTTAAAGAACATATCCGAAGATTGCACCGACGGGCAGTATTTCTACAGCAAGAACAAGTCTGCACTCCAAAAAGCATTTGATGCCATTGGTGAGGACATACTCAGCTTGAGCTTCTCCTACCAAAAAACAGTCGCCGAAGGCGTGTCCTCAAGGCTCTACGACTCGTCATTCATTGAGTTGGCCTACACTCCCGATGTTCCTCCTGTAGTTTATGGGACAATACCCATAACAATAGAAGAGAAATCATTTCAAAACAACATAACTTACGGCCTGCTGAACCTAAGTCAGAATGTGAATGTCATCGAGGCGTTGGTGACATCATATTCAAGCGACAAATGGACACAGAATGCAACCCTGGACGGAACAAAGTTTTTCGATCTGAGCCAGTACAACAGATCATATGTTGAATTGGGGGACCCATTCCTTGTAAACATCCCCGTTGCCCTCATTCATCAGGGAGTCAACAACATCACCCTGCAAACAGCGTCTGGGCCTCCCCCAAATCCCGGTTTTGGGGGTTCTCAAGATGATAGGTTAATCTACACTATTCTTGTCCAAAATTCAATGAGCTATACTACCGTCGCTTCAAATGCCCAAGGCTGCTCCTGGTCTCTTGTGTTCGAGGATGGATCAAGCTCAACATTGAAAATCCCTTTTGATTACAGCGGATATGCGGTTTGTGACTTCTCCGCTGGAAGCTATGATCAGGATGACGCCATTGACAAGGCAGCGTATTTGCTTTTGTCTGATCTTGATTTTGACCAAGATGGATTGCTTGATGTGAATATCAACGAGCAAAGCCTGTATATCGAATCAACAGTTGTGGACAATGTCCCGTCTCTTTGGGGCCCGACCATTGTCGAGGTGAGGGTATGGCAATAATGATGGGAAAGAAGGCATTTTTTTTCACCATGGTTGCCATTGTCATGGCGATTGTCATCATCATGTCATTTAGCGTCTATGAAAGCGGAAGGCTAAGGGAGAAAAATGACGTGGTTCTCGCAAGAGTGCAGACGGTGAATGACTTCGTGAAGGATGTTGAAATTGACTTGCAGAAAGGAATCACCATCACTACCACGCGCACACTGCTGGGCATACAGGAATTTATGACGGAGCAAGGTGCATACCTCAGCAGCGCCCCGTTGGTGTTTGAGGAAGGGTTCCTTCTTGGAACAATTGAAGGCGCTCCAGTGAATCTTTTGGTGAATGCGACCTTTCCAGATTGGATGGTTAAGATACAGCAGCAGGCAGGAAAGATAGACATCAGCACCACCTTTACTGTTTTGAACATGGAAGTCTCCCATTCAGACCCATGGGCATTGAATGTCTCTGTCCTGGTAGAGATGAACGTCACAGACAACAGGAAAACAGCGCAGTGGAGCAGGTTAAAGCAAGTATCATCGAGAATAAGCATCCTTGGGTTGGAGGACCCGGTGTATGTAGTGGGCACCGAAGGAAGGGTGACCAATACTATCCGCATCACCAATGCAACGCCGTTTGTAGCAGGGAATGATGTCTCTAATTTGATGGTGCATGCCAACGGTTCTTTCTACATGGCATCAAACCTCTCACCTTCTTATCTTCTTCGTCTTGAAGGAAGTATAAATGCCTCTCCTGCTGGCATAGAAAGCCTAGTGAATATTCCAAAACTACAGGCAAATAGCGTCCCTGTGCTTGACAGGAGCGTGGTGGACGTCATCTATTTTGGCTCGCAAGCAACAACAAACTACCGAATCAACAATACGCCATCCTGGTTCAAGCTTGATTTTGAGCATCTGGATGCTTATGGGGTGACCAATCTGACGATTTAGGGGGACTAAAGGGAAAAGGCTTTTAAACAATTAAAAGGTGTAAAGACGCATGGAAAGTACAGGGGTTATTGAAACAGGAGTGGACAAGCTTGTTGAGCTTGTGAAGAAGCACGGCCGCGTTTCATTCCAGGATGCTGCGAAAGAGCTTGGCGTGAGCAAAGAGGTTGTCACAGAATGGGCGGATTTCCTGAACGAGGAAGGCATCCTCAGCACTGAATACAAGCTCACCCAGCAGTTTTTGGTTGACAAGAAGATCTCCAAGACCGAGATGGAGAAGAAAGCAAGGGAGTTCACCGACAAGAAGGACATTTTCGTGCGGAAAGCCGAGGGCACGGTGAGCGTGCTTCAGAAAGAGGCCGAGAATTTAAGCAGGCTCAAGGGGGAGTTTGACAAGATGAAGGAGGAGATGGGCATTGAGCTTGACTCCGTCAAGAAAGAGCTTGGAGAGCTTGCAAAGTACGAGCAGATGAAAGAAGAGCTTTCAAAAAAAATCCTTGAGGAGCAGTCAGAGTCGAAAAAGAATGCCGAGGAAATGGCCGCAGTCATGCTCCGCGAGCAAAAAAAGTTCACAGAACTCATGGGAGCAATAGAGCATGAGGAGCAGCAATTGAAGAGGGAAAAAACGGAAGCGTCTAGTCTTGAAGAGAAGGAAAAAAGCCTTGTTGCACAGATGACGCATTTTAAAGAGGGGATGAGGGATGTTGAAGAAAAGCTCAAGCAGGAAGACGCATCAATTAAGCACTCCAGCGAGCACATTGAAAGCCTGCAGAAGCTTGCTCATGATATTGAAGCTCATTTGAAGAATGAAAAAGATGTCATTGAGCCGCTCATCAGGAAGAAGGAAGAGCATGAAAAAAGCATCAAGGAGCTGCAAGAGAAGATTCTTGCAGGCATGCTTAAGAAGAAGTCCCCCAACAAGGAGAAAGCCTCAGAGAAGCTGCATGAGCTTTTCGACGGAAAGCTCAAGGTTTCCAGCTTGATTGAAAAGCTGAACATTGACCGCAACAGCCTGGAAAAGGAATTGGGTGAGCTGGTGAAGAAAGCGAAAGCGTTCCAGCTGACTGCAAAGGGCAAGGATTTGGAAAAGGATATTAAGGATCTTGAGGATAAATTCAGAAGCGTTGAGGAGAAAAAGGGCATTTTCGAGGATGAATTCAAAAAGCTCGGGAAGCTTTTGCATTTGAAATAGGCAAATATTTAGAAAAAAGCCGCAATAAAAAAGAGGTCAAGAGTGGCAGAGACAAAAAAAGAGGTAAAAGTATCGAAACCGGTGCAGGCAGAGCAGCGCCAAGTGCTCGCCACATATGACTTTACTTCTGATAACATCCCTATCACTATCACCATCTACAAGAAGCACGGGGAGTTCGTGCCCATCTATGACGTTTCGATTTCAAGCATCTCGAAAACAACAGAGCTCATCCTCGAACGCATCCGCCAGGAGTTGACAAGCAAAGTCTCCCTTGGCATGGTGGATATCCTCAACACAAAGAAAACAGGGGTTATCGAGCAGAGTTTTGTGGATGCTATCACCACCCTCATCAAAAAATATTTTCCAAATGCTGATGACAAAACTTCCAACTTCCTCAAATCCTACCTTATCCAGAAAAGCCTTGGGATGGGGAATGTGGAGATCTTGATGGATGACAAGAACCTTGAGGAAATCGCCATAAACGGCGGCGGCCAAGCAGTATGGGTCTACCACAAAAAGCTTGGCTGGGTAAAGACCACTATAGTCATGGAGAATGATGAGCAGATTTTGAGATATGCAACCATGATTGGAAGGAAAGTTGGAAGGCAAACATCCATCCTCGAGCCGCTTATGGACGCCACCATCGGCACAGGAGATAGGGTGAATAGCACCCTCATGCCTATCTCAGTTGAAGGCAACACCATCACCATCAGAAAATTTGCGTCAAAGCCGTGGACAGTCACAGACCTCATAACCAGCGGCACCATCTCTCCTGAGGCTGCCTCTTTGATATGGATGGGAATCCAGTATGAGATGTCTTCCCTCATTGCTGGCGGCACAGCGTCCGGAAAGACTAGCATGCTCAATGCGGTTGCGAATTTCATCCCCCCAAACCAGCGCGTCATCACCATCGAAGACACACGCGAAATTCAGCTGCCGAGATTTCTTCATTGGATCCCTATGGTGACAAGGCTCCCGAATCCTGAAGGCAAAGGAGAGGTCTCGATGCTTGATTTATTGGTAAATTCCTTGCGTATGCGCCCGGATAGGATTATTGTCGGCGAAATCAGGAGGAAGAAAGAAGCGGAAGTGCTGTTTGAGGCCATCCACACAGGGCATTCTGTCTATGCTACGGTTCACGCGAACAGCGCAGAGGAGACCATCAATAGGCTCACCAACCCACCTATTGACATCCCAAAATCCATGGTTCCTGCGATTTCAATGATCATCGTGCAGTTCCGCAACAGGAGAAGCGGTGTGAGAAAAACATTCCAGATTGCTGAAATTTTGCCTAATGCCGAGCCCAATGTGCTCATGCAGCTTGACTTGAAAACGGGAAAGCTGAACGAGGTTGCCCAATCCAAGGAGCTGATGAAGACCCTTGAGCTATTTACAGGGCTCACAAAATCCGATATCAATGCGGATCTTAAGGAGAAGCAGCGCGTGCTGAAGTATTTGGTGGATTTGAAAGTGGACACGGTAGATAGCGTAGGCAAGGTCATGGCTGAATATTATACCAATAAAGATTTCCTTATGGCGGCAGTGGCAAAAAACAAGCCATTGGGTGATTGAGATTGCCCACGCGTTGTTCCAGCATATCGCTGAGCGCATCCCGGAGCTGAAGCTGAAGCTAAGGCAAGCAGGCATGGATGACAAGCCGGAGGAGTTTGTCAAAAAGACAGTTTTGGTTTCTTTGTATATGGCAGTTGGGGTGTTTGTATTCTTGTTTCTTCTGCTCTACAATTTTGGGGCATTCCATCCCCTCATGCTGTTGGGGATGCCTTTGCTCGGAGTTTGTCTCCTGTTCTACCTCGTCAAGCTGCCGGACGCAAAGATCATCTCAAAGCAGAAAGAGATTAGCAGGGAGATTGTGTTTGCCGGAAGGTTTCTTGTCATTGAGCTCCAATCAGGGGTTCCGCTCTATAATGCGCTAAGCAACCTGTCAAAAAATTATAAGGCCGTGGGGGCATATGCCCGGGTAGTCATTGACAAGGTTGATCTAGGAACAAGCATGGAAGACGCCCTCAATGAAGCTGTTGAGCTCTCCCCTTCTGAAGATTTCAGGAAGGTCCTGTGGCAGGTCATTAACAGCATGCGCACAGGCTCTGATATTGCCTCAGCATTGTCAAGCACGATTGATCAGATCGCAAAAAGGCAGCAAATCTTAGTATCTGAATATGGGAAGAAGCTGAACCCATTGGCCATGTTTTACATGATGATAGCGGTTATCGCCCCTTCATTGGGGATGACCATGCTGATTATCGTTTCCTCTTTCGTGCAGATTTCCTTGAACCTCACCATGCTTGTCATTCTTGCCGCAGCGCTTGGTTTTGTGCAGTTCATGTTTCTTTCCATCATAAAATTCTCCAGGCCGCCGATAGACCTCTAGCATGCTGAAAAAAATGCTCAAGAGATGGAATGAGAAAAAGGACGAGCTGAGAAAAGGCCGTGCCCATCTTCAGGGGAACACCCAGAAAAAGCAGGAAAAGCTTGAGAGAAAGCTCAGCAGGAAGAGGCAAGTTTCTTCTTATTTTGAGAAGGCCGGGCTTGGGATTTCTCCGGACATTCTCAACAGAAGGATGTTTCGTGCGGTTGTTGGGCTCATGCTGCTTTTCTCGTTTTACATTTTCTATTACTATGCTTCCTGGGGCGGAGCATCATTGGGCACGATTGCCTATGCCTTGGCATGTCTATGGGTGTTTGGCTTTACGGTCACGCTCGTTGCAGCGTGGCTGCTGTTCTATGTGTGGATAGATGTCAAGATCTTCAAAAGAAGGGTAGAGATTGAGGATATTTTGCCGGATTTTCTCCAATTGGCTTCATCAAACATCAAGGCAGGCATGACCATAGACCGGGCATTGTGGTATGCGGTGCGCCCGAATTTCGGCGTTTTAGCAAGGGAGATTGAGATTGTTGCCAAGGAAACGATTGCCGGCGAGGACTTGAAGGCTGCGTTGATGAAATTTGGAGAGAAATATGACTCCACGCTGCTCCAGCGCTCAATTTCCTTGCTCATAGAAGGCATTGAGTCCGGGGGGGAGATTGGTGATCTGCTGGTGAAGGTGGCCGCGAACATTGAGGACCAGAAGATTATGGTGAAGGAGATGTCCGCAAACGTTACCACCTATGTGATTTTCATCACCTTCTCCGCTATCGTTGCCGCGCCTGGCTTGTTTGCCTTGTCTGGCGTGTTAATCGATGTGCTGCACAGCATTTCCTCTTCATTGGAAGGCTCAGGAATGGACGCCTCAAGCAGGGTTGGCATCACGTTCTCAGGGAGTGGCATACAATTGGAAGATTTCAAGGTTTTTTCCTTCATCTCCCTCTCCATAACTGCGGTTTTCTCGGCCATGATTGTCTCTATGATCAAGAAAGGGAACGTGAAAGAAGGGGCGCACAACATTCCCATTTTCCTGCTGATATCGCTCTCGCTGTACCTCATTGCAAGCTATGCTGCAGAAAGCGTGATTGGGCTTTTCTTCAGGGGACTCTAGGAGCAATGAGGAATCTTTTGGGCATTTCTTGCCTTTCTCTCGCGAAAACTTTATATATTAGTTAATAGACTAGTATATAAAAATGTATACTCAAAAGAGGTGAATCTTAATGAACAAAAGAAAAGCACAGGCAGCCTTGGAATTCCTGATGACCTATGGCTGGGCTATTTTAGTTGTGCTGATTGCAATTGGCGCGTTGGCATTTTTTGGTGTATTGTCACCAGAGCGATTCCTGCCAGCCAAATGTACTCTGCAGCCCGGATTGGCATGCGTAGACCATAAGGTGACGCCGGGGCAAGTGGATGTCGTTGTGAAGAATGGGTATGGCTCAGACATCACAGTTAATTCTGTTGGTGTCCAGAATTGCGGCAGTATCGCGCCAGCATCTTCTTTGGCAAATGGCGGGCAGGCAACATTTAACGTTGTGTGCACAACCCCATTGACGGGCAGCAAGTATAACGGGATACTGAACATTACCTATACCAACCTAGATTCCCTGTTGGTGAGAAGCAATATCGGCGACATCGTAGGCACGATTGAGTAAGCCTAGCGGTTTTTCTTTTTTTATTTTTTTTAATTTCTAATTTTTGATTGAAGTGGCTTCTATTCAAAGGGTAATCGTTTTTCTTTTCCTTGTTGCGCTGCATAACTTGGACAAAGCAAGAAAGTGTTTGTCACCCAGGATAGATTGAGAATGTGATAAAATGGTTTAAAACGAAAACTCCTTTTCATCTTTTCCTTTTTCCTTTCTCTTCTTACGCTGGTTGATGACAACCACTATAATGAGGAGGACAATCACGAGACCTACTGCGATATAAGGCATGATTTTCTTTGTGATGGCAATTGATGAAGGCTCTTCTCCTGCATAAGGCTCCAATGCCTCTGGTTGCCCTTCAGTTGTCTCTGACGGAGTTGCCGGCTGCTCTGTGGTTGTTGTGTCTGTAGATGGTGTGCTCTCTGGAGGTGTTAAGCTGGAGGCTGGAGAGCCGATGGCAAATGTGCTAAATCCTGGAGTTGTGGCAGTGTATTCAATTTCTCCTGTCTTGATGTTGGCAACTGAAGTTGGCAGCGCACTCCATTGGCTGTTTGCAAACCTATAGAGCACAACAGTATCCCTGTCAATGCCGTTGGTTGTGAGCCATGAAGTTAAAACGTCAAACTCAATAACTACGTTTTGCAGTTTTGTTCCCATGTTCTTCGAAGTAATGTCGAAATATTGGTAAACAGATGTGGCTGGTTCGCTCGAAATAGTTGTTGGTTTCGCTTTCAGGCTGTTGATGCCAATTTCAGCGCTTGAGAGGGTTTCTCCGCTATTGAGAGTGATTGCTGAGATTGCAATTTTTTCGTTATTGATGTACATGGTTACTGGTGTGTCTGCCAAAATTTCACTCCACACTTTCGATGTTGAGGCTTGTGTGTTTGTAGTGACTACAGGAACTCCGCTGCCAGAGCTGCTGCTTCCGCCTCCGCTACCTCCACCGCCTGAACCAGATGACGCTGCGCTCGTGGTGAAACTGCTTATGTTATTGCTGAATGCGCAGTTGCCTGTATAGTCGCACACTGTCACATTGATGAAGTAGGTCGTGTTGGCAGTTAACCCGCTTAATGAGACGCTTTGTGAGCTGCTGAAGTCGGTTTCCTGGCCTCCTTGTGAGGCTTGGGAGGATTGGCTTGTTCCGTAGTAGACTGTTGCGTTGAACGTCTCATTGATACCTGAAATGGACACTGTTGCGCTCGTAGTTGAAATGCTTCCAACGCTCGAATAAGTCCCATTCGGTGCTGTTGGGGCAGTACCGTCGGAAACATTGAGGAAAAAAACCAATCTTGCAGCATTTCCGCTTGTATCGTTCACAAAGAAGGTAAGATTGTGGTTGCCATTCTTGAAAATTGTTGCAGTCCCTATGCAGGTTGTTGAGCTTAAAGTCATGCTGATATTTGTTCCGCTCCGATTCACTTCATAAAGGCACGTCGAGGCATCTGAAGAGACTGTCAAGGTCGGCGTGAGATTGTTTACCCCAAATGTAGTTACAGCTTGTGGAGGGGTGGAAACGGTAATTGTTGGGGCGGTGGTGTCAACAATGGCAAATACAGTTGAATTTTGCCTTGAGTTCCCCGCAGCATCGGTGACCGTCATGCTGAAATTGACTACAGCACCTGCTGATGCTGAAATGGGAGTAAGATTGCTCACTTTGGTGGAAGTTCCTGAAAGCGTTTGGGTTGATGTTACCGTTGTTCCGCTCATATTGTTCGTGATGGTTACTGATGCCAATGCAGTCTCATCGGTGATATTGGCGGTGAAATTGAGGACATGGCCGTTATTGATCAATGAGATGCTGATGTTGAATGTGGTGTTGACTATTGGGGCGACGTTGTCTGCAACGGTGATGATGGAGATGTTGTTCCTGATGTTGTTTACTGTATCATTCACCCTTAAGGTGAAGTTGAACACTCCTCCTCTTGTGAAGGTGGTGAGGTTGCTCACCTGCGCGCTTGCCCCGCTTAAGGTGTGGTTAAAAAACTCATAAGTTCCCGAGACGTTGGTAATCCATTGGGCTGTGTGCAATGCAACGTCATCTGTCACATTGCCGGTAAAATTGAACACTGTGCCAATTGAAGGTGAGGATGCATTAAAAGTTGTGTTGGCATCAGGAATGGTGTTCAAGACGTTGAAAATGAGTGATGTGGAGAGGTTTTTCCTGTTATTGAGAGTGTCGTTAGCCTCGAAAGTAAAATTGAGCACTTGGCTTGATGCAAATGAGATGAAGTATGAAAGGTTTGCGGCAGTATTGTTTGCAACATTACGGGTAATGTTCACTTCGTTGCTTGTTAGCCCTGAAACATTCACAAACAGGCGGACAGCACGAATCGAAGTAAGCAAATCAGTGACATTCGCGCCCAGAACTGCAGTTTGCCCAGTACGATAAGAACTACCAGTTGCCGAGTTGTTGCTGAGTGTTCCCGCGACAAGTGTTGGAGCGGTGGTGTCGATGGTAAAGAAATTTGTTCCTGATTGGTTGATGATTTTCAATGAATTATTGTCCTCCTGCTGGCACATCCACGCAAATTGGCCATCGTTGAATGCCGTGAGAACCGTGAAATTAATGGTTGAGGATACGAATGTGGAGTTTATTGTGTGGGTGAGGTTGATGGTTGCCGAATTGTTGTCCAATTGGCTTGTTGTCTGGTTGATGAAAAGAACAACTCTTGTGATGTTGGCAACAGTGCTTCCGTTAACGACAGAAACATTACATTTGAAAAGCCCGTTGGTGGAATTGAAGAAAGCCATTGAAGGGGAATTACCATTCGGACCTAGCCCATAAATTGCGCTTGCGTTGGTGTTGTTGGCAGGGAATTCTAGGGGAACAACAGCAAAGGCAGACCAAAGAAAAACGCCGAAAATCACGATTGAGAAGAGAAAGAAGCTTAATGTTAGCTTTGCATCTTTATGATGTAGCAACCCAATCTTTTTTGTCATTCCACTCCCAAACTACAACTGATTACGGCATACCGCACAAAAGGATATATAAATCTTTCCAGTATATTCAAGAGAATCTGAATGGAAAAAAACACTCCTCGAAAGTTAAGAATGGGAAAAATTTCCCAGCCTTATCGTCTCTGCACTTCCCTCTGGGGCAAGGCAAAAGGGTTGATGTTCAAATCAAAAGTTGATCAGCCATTGGTGTTTGTCTTCAGTAAGGAAAAGCGGCACGGCCTGCACATGCTCTTTGTCTTCTGCTCCATTGATGTGCTGTTTTTGGACAAAAATAAAAGGGTGGTTGAAATGAAGCAGAATTTCGAGCCATTCGCCTTCTACACTCCAAAGAGACCATGCCAGTACATCATTGAAATGGCTGCTGATTCCATTAAAAAATCAAAGACGGGAATAGGGGACAGGATATCGTTCTAAGGTAACAATAATCTTTAAATAACGACCTCTTATCCTTGGCATCAAGGGGACGTAGTATAACCTGGCTAGAATAGGAGCCTCCAGAATTGGAGAGAGGAGCCGCAAGGCAATGAAGCAGCTTTCCTGAAGACAGCTTCGGATCTGGGTTCGAATCCCAGCGTCCCCATTATTTTCTTTTCTTCAGTGTTTTTCTGATGCTCTTTCTTAGAACGAATAGGATTATTAGGGCTAGGCAAAAAATGACTGCTATGGCTAATGCATAATTGACAATAAACATCTTCATCGCTGCAGGGAACAACGCAAAGCACACTCCAAGGATTAACGCAATGGCAACAACACCGGCAGAAATCCATTGGCGGACTGTCCATGGCTGTTTTTCTTCTTCCTCAGGGTGCTTTTTTTTTGTTTTTTTGGCGAGCTTTGCTTCCCTCTCAAGGCGCGCTTTCTTTGCAGCCGCTTCTCTCGCTTTCTTAAGCTCAGCCGCTTTTCTGTGTTTCCCATACGCTTTAAGCAATGGATTTCTCAACAAGAAGAGTACAGTCAATAGTACTGCAAATGCATAGAGATAATGCCTGTAGGTAAAGAAAAAGCCCTTGATGGATTTTACTATGGGAGTATCAGGAGCATAATTGACAGTGATTTCTTTCTTGATGTTTTGGTTTGGAGAAGCAATGCCAATCGCAATAGTATACTTACCCTTTGAAACATTTTCATTGGGAGACAAGTGCAAAGTAAGGTGGCGCTCATCGCCCGCATTGAGGGTAACTGAATCCTCGCTCAGTTTTCCCCAATCAATGTTTTCAATCCAGACAGAGAATGTTTGCTGCTGGCTGCCGGTGTTCTTGATAATCGCAGGAAGATAGTCTTCTCCAGAAATGATTTTCCCTTTTGCGCTAATATCAGAGGAATAGCACGCGCTTGATGACTGAACATCAACAACAATGCTGTCTTGCGCAGAGATCCGTTGTTTGGAAAGCTCTGTTTTGAACACAATTGAAAATTCGCCCTTGGTGTTTGCAGGAGGCGAGAGATAAACGGATCTGCTGGAAAACTTGTTTGCACCAAGAGAAACTGAGTCTAAATCGCTTTTGGCCCATTCTGCACCTTCAGCAGAGAGGGAAATGTTTTCCCTGAAAGAGCCGCCATTGGACACGCGAACATCAACCTGTTGTGTGGCTCCTCCGCACAGTTCCACTCGCTCAGAAGAAACATCAACAGCAAGGGAATAGCAGTCATCAGCATCGATGGAAAGCTTTTTCTCCGCAGAGAGCTGCCCTTTTTCTGATGTCGCCTTAAGCACAACGTCAGAGGTGCCTGCATTTTGAGGGGAGACTTCCACCATCAAAACTGCGCTGCCGCCTTTCTTCAGGCCGAATTGCGAAACTGGAAGTTTGGCAGGGCCGTCAACAGCAAAGGAGTAAGAATTGTCAAGGTTTGCATCAAGGTTTTTGACAAGAATCGGGATTGCTTTAGTGTCAAGGGCGCAAATGGAATAAGCTCCATCATGCGAAGCAAATGTGATGCTCGGCGTATTGGCAGAATCCACAAGTTTCCCTTGGGTCAATGAATAGCCATAGCAGGATGGGTTGAATTGAATGTTCGTAGTGATTGCCTTTGCCAAGCCGTTCTTGGTTGTTATGACAAGTGAAACGGGGGTTGCCTGGCGCTGGGAGCAAGGAGAATTCACAAATACCGAGACTTTTGCAGATTGTTTTGCATTTAAGGATAAAGATGAAGGAGCTATGGTGACCCATTCCTTGACATCATCATGTGCAGTAAGGGTATACGTGGAAGCGGTTGTGCCCGTATTGGTGATGGTAACCGGATATCCTTGCCCGGAGCAAGGGCAGAGCGTGTAGGAAGTTTGAGAGTTGGCAGAAAAGCCCTCCTGAGCGGCGGCAAAAGGCAGCGCCAAAGAGAGCAACAGCAGAAAATTAAGAGAAAATGCGCTTGCGTTTCTGCTCATGAATATTCTCCCAAGAGAGGGAATGAAAATGAAGATAAAAAAAGAAAAAATAAAAAGAGCTTAGTAGTAGCTCTTGTCGTTGCCCTTCTCTTCATCATCGCGCTTCCTTGAAAAGCCAAGGATAAGGCCGATGATAACGATAAGGATTAACAGCACAATCAAGCCCACTTCAAGCGCTTTCTTCAGGCTGTAGCCGCTGTCGCCAGCAACATTAACCTTCATAGGCACTTGCTTAAGCACTTTGCCATCTGCCATTACAGTCACCAAGAATGTCTGCACTCCTGCAGGGGCGTTCTTTGCTGGTGCAACAGAGACAACAGCTGCCTTGCTCTCTCCAGCTTCAACAACCATGACGTTTGAAGGGGACACCTTAAAGGTAGCCCAGTTTGCGCCTTCAACCATGATGGTGTAGACTTTGGATGTTGAGCCTGCGTTTGTCAGGGTAACAGGGAATGAAACCTCAGCTCCGCCAGCGTTTGCTGTCTGCAAGTCGCTTGCAAGGGTGATGATGGTCTTCTCCTCTGTCTGCTTGGACTCGTCTCCAACAACCTTCACGGTGACTTCCTTCGTCACGCGCTCATCGCCTTCGTCATAGGTGACTTCAGCAATAAGGGTGTATGAGCCGGTCTTTGCGTCCTCTGGGATTCTTAAGAACATCTCTTCAGATGTCTTGGAATCGTCATCGTCGTCTTCCTTTTCAATCTCATCAAGATAGGATGTTGCGGACACGCCAAGCTCAGGGATGCTGACCTTGACTCTCATGTCCTTTTCATCTCTCTGGCCATAGTTACCGATCCTAACGGATGCAAGCAAAGCTCTGCCGGCCTTGACTTCGTTCTCTGGGTTCAAGACAACGTCTTTGATAGTAACACTGTGCCTTTCAGCTTCAACATCAAGCTCGTACGTCTGCTCGACAGTTGGGTTGTCCCTGTCGGAAACTCGAACTCTCAGTTTGTACTGATCCTGATCCAATCTGTCTCGAAGCGGGAGGGAAAGCTTCTTGACATAAGTGACATTCTGCTTCATGTCGAAAGCATCGGTGATGTCCTCAACCAAATCATCGTGGTCATAGCCTCGGATGGCAACTTCCACCTGGACATCATCCATGTCGGTTGTAGATGTCAACTGGACGCGGACTTCAAGCTCCTCGCCGCGGTCAATTGCGCGGACGGAATTGCTTCCTGATGCGCTCAATGTATCACCGTCAAGCTTGACTTGATCGATGGTTACTGCAGCCTGTGCGGTTACAGCAAAAGCCAGCATCAATAAAAGTGATGCGACCAAAACACCTAAATTTTTTGTTATATTCATGGTAAAACCCCCCATTGTTCGTTTTAGTGTTAATTTTTCTCCTGTGAAGGAATGAATTTAACTATTGTGTAGTAGCTACAACTTATATATAAACCTTTCGGTCTACACCACCTCAATTTCCCTATAGACTCTCCTCGAGGTGTCGTCGTTCCTGACGGAAAATCCGACGGAATACAATCCCGGCTCAAGGTCGTTTGGAATATCAAAGGTAAGCCTTTTGGATGTCTGCTCAGCAGCGTCAAGGTCAAATGCCTCGCTGAGCACAGTCAAGCCTTCATCCATGAAGTATGCGCGGATGCGGACATCGTCGATGTCGACATTGCCATCATTCTGCATGCTGATTAAAGCCATGAGTTGGTCTCCTGCATCGACGAAATCTCCGTCTGGGAATGCAACGGAATGCAAAGTAAGGTCAAATCTCTCGTCCTCAACCCTGATTTCGATAAGCTCTGAATCTGAGAGTGCGCCATCAGAGACGCTGAATCTCACCTTATAGGTACCTTCTTGGTCATCGTCTGGGACCCAGTCAAAGGTGTTGCCGACAAAGCTTGATCCCTGGGGCAGGCTTGCAGAGCTGAAGAAGATAGTGTCTCCGTCAGGGTCTGAGCCCGTAACCATAAACATCAAGCGCTTGCCGATAAGGATGAACTTGTCCCCAATCCTATCAAGGATGGGTGCCCTATTGTTTAGATTTGTAACATCCAAAACTGTGATAGTGACGGTTGCCACTGATGTCAATGTTCCGTCTGTTGCGGTAAGTGTAACAACATAAACGCCAGATTGCGCAAAATTTGGCTGCCAGCTGAATGTGGTGCCGACAAAAGATGAGCCAAAAGGCAGTCCTGTAACGGTTAAGGTAACCGGCAATCCTTCTGGATCGACAACATTGACGGTGAACGTCAAAAACTGGCCTTCATTGATAGTATAGGCTGCGTTGAAACCGCTAAACTGAGGCGGTGCATTAGCTACATTAACAACAGTAATGGTGACTATTTGGTTGATGGTGTTTACGCCATCAGTTGCTGTGAAGGTAACCGTATAGATTCCTGCTTGTGTAAAGCCAGGAACCCAGCTGAAAGTGTTTCCATTAAAGGTTGCTCCTGTTGGGAGTCCAGAAACCGTAATAGTAACCGGCAATCCTTCTGGGTCAACTGCAGTAACTACAAATGTGAGATTCTGTCCTTCATTAACTGTAAATGGGCCAAGCCCTCCTGTAAAGACAGGCGCTAGATTACCTGGAATTCCTGGGACACAGTTTCCTGCTCCGTCAAGAGTCAATCCTGCTGGGATGGTTGCTTGGTCGCCTACAATGTTCGGGCATACGTCAACTGGAGGTGGAACAACACAGTTTCCTGCTCCGTTTATAATCAAGCCTGCTGGGACTGTAGCTTGATCGCCTGCAATGTTTGGGCACATATCAGTTGGTGCTACTGGAGTTGTTGGACCGCCGCCATCTCCTGTAGCTGGACCAGTGGTTGGACCAGTGGTTGGACCAGTGGTTGGACCAGTGGTTGTCTCTCCTGAGTCTCCAGGACCTGCATCGCTGCCTGGACCTGTTCCAGCTCCGCCATCGCCGTTTGATCCGCCGTCTCCGCTTCCGTCTCCGGCTCCACCGTCCCCTCCTCCTCCGCCATCTTGGGCAGAAACAGAGAGGGAAAGTGCCAGTACAAGAATAATCAGCAATAGTGCAGACTTCACAGATAAGGCAGTTGGTGCAATTTTTCCGAATGGTATTTTGGTTGACATGGTTTCGTTATTAGCTCCTGACAAGTTGAATGCCATGTGACCTGTAAGAGGTTCTTCCTGGCTGAATGTAAAAATCAGCGATTGGAACTCCTCTGATTTTAGCAGCGTCTCCAGTCATTACTTCCTGTGTGCGCTCATTCACGACATCAATTTTTCCGCTTTTCATAAGCTCACGGAAATTTTTTCCTTCATAAGCAATGGCGAAAAGATCTTTTGCGTTCTGTTGCCCTGGCTGGACGAGCATTCTCTGGTGATTGTGAACAGATGCCTTTGCCTTTGCCTCATCGACCATGTTTTTGCCGACCAATTCTGCAAGTTCTCTCTCTGAGTTTGCGCGAAGCCTAAGGGAAAAAGTATAGCCGATGGCACGCTGGTCTAAATCAGCATAATCGAGATACCCCATGCCGCCAATTGGGCTGAGGCAAGGACTCGTAGTTGTTTTTCCGTCTTCCATCTTGCGGCAAGGGTTTGCTTCAATGTGTGCAGGGAATCTGTTGTAACCGACAGCAAGATAGATTTGCCCAAGCTGTCCTGCCCTATGTTCCGGGCCTGCCAGTGCCGGACCAACTTCAGCAAGAT
>Ga0247727_10008384_pt1 | contig 19204 bp, 13 predicted proteins | sample WisWelCaveWW1625_FD_202498 | JGI IMG/M metagenome (GOLD analysis project Ga0247727, IMG submission 202498) | Biofilm microbial communities from Wishing Well Cave, Virginia, United States - WW16-25 | ecosystem: Environmental > Aquatic > Deep subsurface > Groundwater > Cave microbial mat | place... | reverse complement strand
GAGGCTTTCCGCGACGCGTCCACGCGGCTACGAAAAGATGAACCGGAACCTCGGCGAGCGTTCGGGCGAGATGTGTTGCCGACTCGAGATTCCGCCGCTTGGTCGCCGGATAGGCCGGGTCGGCGGCGGCGCGGAGCGCAGGGTCGATGTAGGTGTCGAACGCCCGCCGATAGCGCTCCGCGATCCACGCGCGACGCTCGGGCTCGGTCACCGCGACGAATATCCACGGCTGGCGATTCCCGCCGCTCGGCGGGAAGGTGCCGGCCTCGACCACCTTTCGCAGCAGCTCGTCGGGAACCGGACCCGGGCGGAAGCGACGGATTGCACGCGTCGTGCGGATCCCTTCGAGGAGCGGGACATCCTCGCCGATCGACGCGACGTCGATCGGGGGCGAGTCATTCTCGGCCGATCTCATATTCGATTGCTCGCGTGTTTGATTGACCGCCTCGGATGATGACATAGCACGTCCGCTCGTAAAGAATCGCGCTCCATCGACACGCCGCCAAAATGGTTCACGGACGCGCTCGCAGCAGCGCGCGAAGATCACGTCGTCACGGTAGACGGCGTTCCGATCCACTATATCCGCTGGGGCCGGACCGCGCGCGCCGGCCTCGTGCTCGTGCACGGAGGCGCGGCTCACGCCGAGTGGTGGAGCTTCCTCGCTCCCATGCTCGCCGCGCAGTACGACGTCGTCGCCCTCGACCTGAGCGGCCACGGCGAGAGCGGCCGGCGCGAAGCTTACCCTCGCGAGGCGTGGGCCCGCGAGGTCATGGGCGTGATCGACGACGCGGCGTTTCCGAGTGCGCCCATCGTCGTCGGTCACAGCCTCGGCGGGCTCGTCACCATCGTCGCGGCGAGCCTCTACGGGAACCGCCTCGCCGGCGCGATCGCAATCGACTCGCCGGTACGGCGACCGGATCCGGAAAGTGAGGAAGGCGCGCGCGGCCGCATGTTCCGGAATCCGAAGACCTATCCGTCGGTCGAAGAGGGCATCGAGCACTTTCACCTCGTGCCGCCCCAGCCCTGCGAAAACGCGTTCATCCTCGAGCATGTGGCCCGTCATTCGCTGCGCTTGACGGACACCGGTTGGATGTGGAAGTTCGACCCGCGTGTTTTCCTCAAAGTCTCGTTGACGCCCATGAGCGAGTTTCTCGCCAACGTGCGCTGTCGAGTGGCGATCGTACGCGGCGAGTTGAGCTACCTCGTGCCCCGCGAGATCGGCGACTACATGTACGAGCTCCTCGATCGCAACGCACCTGTGGTCGAGATTCCGCAAGCCCACCACCACGTACCTCTCGACCAGCCCATCGCCCTCGTCGCTGCGCTGCGCGCCTTGCTCTCCGATTGGGAGCACACGATCCCAAGACGAGCCTTGCCTTAGCCGGCGGCCTCAGTCGGCGTCGCCGTGCTTCACCGCACGGCGAGCGCCCGACTCGGAGCCTCGCGCCTCGTCCCCTCCTCGATTGCCGCTTGCTAGCGCGGGTGACGAGAAAGTGGCGCCACGAAAACCGTCGGCGGCGAGCACAAGCGTTTCACGAGTCGCATGCCTCACCTCGTAAGCTAGTTGAACAGCGGCGAATCGCCGCGTGTTCGAGCGCTCGGCAAGCCGCCGCCACGCGCGGCACAAGGGTTGCAATAAGCGCGGCACCTGAAAGCAACGGGCGGAAAGCCCGATCGCAAGAACAGCGCACTCTTACACAGCACTCTTGAGGGATAGATCCATGGACCGAAGCCGCTCAGCGAAGTTTATCGTGCTCGACGCCGCAAATCTCGGCGCGACTCGCCTCCGTTCCGTACTCGCGCGCTACCAAGGCGTCGACATGGAAGTCGTCGAGGCGCGTGATTTCGCCGAAGCGCGTGCGATCGCGGGTCGACCCGACGCGGCGCCTCAGGCGGCTTTCGTGACCTACGATGCCGGCACCGACGCCGACGGATCGGCTCTCGCAGCGATCGGCCAGCTCGGGATCCAGCTCCCCATCGTCTTCGTAACCCGGGATGGCGACGACCTCGCCTCGCGACGCCTCGGACGAACGGCGACCGCCGCCGAGCTTCCTCTGTCGGCCGTCGAACCGGAGAGCACGCGACGCGCGATCGCTTACGCTCGTGGTGCCTTCGAGCGCTGGCGCGACGAGCTCAATCTCCGCAAATCAGCCCTCGACGCGACGCGCGCCCACGACAAGCTGGCGACCAGCCACGCGACGCTCGAGCGCTGGGCGGCCGAGCTCGAGATCGCCAACGCGCGACTCCGCGAGGTAGACGATCTCAAGACGAAGTTCCTCTCCGAGGTATCACACGAGATTCGCACTCCGCTCGCAGCCGTGGTCTCGGCGGCGCGAATCATCATGAAGCATCACCTGACGAAGCCCGACGTCGTTCCTCGCTTCGGCAACACGATTCTCGTCGAAGGCGATCGCCTGACGCGCCTGCTGAACGAGTTCCTCGACCTTACGAAGGTCGAGGCGGGTTGCGTCGAGTGGCACGACTCGGACTTGAAGATCGAGTCGCTCGCAGAAGACGCGATCGCGGGCATGGCGGCCATGGCCGACGAGCGGGGCATCGAGCTCATCGCCGACGTGCAACCCGACTTGCCCCCCCTCGTCGTCGATCGGGATCGAGTGATCCAAGTCTTCAACAACCTCCTGATGAATGCTCTCAAGTACACGCCGAAAGGCGGCCGGATCGTGCTCCGTGCCGCGATCGAAGAGGATACGATTCGATTCGAGGTCACCGATACGGGGCCCGGCATCGCACGGGAAGAGCTGTCGAAGGTCTTCGACCGCTTCCACCAAGTGCGTCGCAGCGACGACCGCGAGAATGGCCGTAAGGGCACGGGCCTCGGCCTCTGCATCTGCCGCGAGATCGTCGACCACTACGGGGGCCGCATCTGGGTGGAGAGCGAAGTGGGGCAAGGGAGCGCCTTCAAGTTCACGCTCCCGCGCGCTGCATCCGTACGAACGGCGCGCACGCCGAAGCTCGAGAAGAAGCGCAGCGCTCACGCCGTCCGCGTGCTCGTTCTCACGGACGACGCGGCGCTCGCCGAGAGGGTCGCCGCCCGGCACGACATACCGGATATCGACTGGACCGTGTCGGCCACACCGAACGATGCGATCGACGTCCTCTCGTCGCGGCGTACCGATGTCGTAGTCGTCTCGAAGGCGATCCTCGACGCGCAAGAGGACGATCTGCTCTCGCGCGTGCAGAGTTACGGAGTCTCGCACGTGCTTCTCATGTCCCCGGAGCACGGGCTCGTGGAGGCCGGTGTGCTCGAGAGCTCTGACGCCATCGCACGGAGCCTCGCGGCGATCGCGCCACGCGGCTCGCGCGTGATGGTCGTCGAAGACGATGATCACTACCGCGGCCTGCTCGAGTTCCAGCTGACGGAAGACGGCTACGAAGTCGTCGCCTTCGACAACGGTCGCGACGCCCTCGACGCGGTTGCCACGGTCGCGCCCGACCTCGCGGTGCTCGATCTCATCATGCCGGGCCTCGACGGGCTCACCGTACTCGAGCGGCTGAAAGCCATCGATCCGCTATTGCCCGCGGTGGTGCTCACCGCAATGGACGATCCGAGCGTCGCCGTCGCTGCGCGCGATCTCGGCGCTGTCGGCGTGTTCCGCAAAGATTCGCCCGACGCGCAGCCCTACCGCACGGTTGTCGCCCGCGTGCGCCGCGTCATGTCCGAGATGACCGCGCGAGTGCCGCTCCAAGCCGGCGCCTAGCGCGAGCGCGGCGCCGGGTCGTCGAGTGCATCCGAGAGGAGGCGCCGCACGAGACCGTCCATGGCTTCGTGATCGATGGGCTTACCGATGAGCCCGTCCGCGAGCGCTCGCGCATGAGCGGGAACCGCGCTCGGATCGTCGTGGTACACGCTGAAGAGCACCACCGGTAGCTCGGGGTGCTCGTCCTTCAGACGCCGCAGGACGTCCACGCCGCTCAGGCCGGGAAGCTTGAAGTCCGTGATCACGAGATCGAACGCCTTCCGTTCGATCTCCCGGAGCCCGCTCTCGCCGCTCTCGGCCAGGGTAACGGAGTAGTCACCGGAGAGCTCCAGGTTGAGCTTGACGATCTCGGCGAGGGCCGCCTCGTCGTCGATCAAGAGAATTCGCTTCAATTGTCACCGCCGACTTCGCGCCGTTCCGGAAGCACCACGCGCGCAAGCGTGCCGCGGCCGAGCCGGCTCGTGATCTCGATGTAGCCGCCGAGCTGATCGACGATGCGGCGACTGACGGCGAGGCCGAGCCCCGCGCCCTCGCCCGGGGCCTTGGTCGTGAAGAACGGATCGAAGACTTGCGGCAGGAGATCGACCGGAATGCCCTTGCCCGTGTCCTCGATCTCCAAGACCACGCCCCGCGTCCCAGCACCAATCTCGGCCCCGGCGCGAATCGAGTACCGATCGTCCGCCGATTGCGAGGCGGTGTCTTCATACGCGCGAGCCACGACGCGCGACCCCGCTTCGGCGGCCTGCAATGCATTGAGTACGAGATTGATGAGCACCTGAGAAAGCTGGCGCGCGTCGGTGACGCTACGAAGCCCGGGCGGAGCACTTTCGACGGAGACGTCGATCGGCACGCGAGAGAGCTGGGTCGAGGCCAGATCGACGGCGCGGCGTAGGACGGCTCCGATCTCTACCGACTCGAGCTGCGGGCGCGTCGGACGCGAGAATTCGAGGAGCTCGCGCACGATCGCATCGGCGCGCGCAATCGCGTCGCGCATGGCATCGAGACGATGTGCCACGTCGGACGTTGCTCGCTCGGCCGGGTCGTTGCCGAGCAGCACACGATCGAGATAGTCGATCGTCTGAACGACGACCGCGAGCGGGTTCTTCACCTCGTGGGCAATACCACTCGCCATCTGGCCGATCGCCGACATCCTCTCGGCTTGGAGCAACAATCCCTGCGTCCTCTCGAGCTCGCCGTAGGCAGCTTCGAGATCCGCGGCTCGCTGAGCTTCGCGACCTTCGAGAGCCTTGCGCTCGATCGCGTAGCGGATCACGCGACCCAAGATTCCGCCCCGCACTTCCTGCTTGACGAGATAGTCCTGCGCTCCGCGTCGAACCGCCTCCGTGCCGATTTTGTCGTCGTCGACACCGGTCAGCACGACGAGGGGCAGATCGCTCGCGCGCTCGAGCAGCCGCGTGACCGTTTCCATCCCCGCGCTGTCCGGCAGGTGAAGATCGGCGAGCACGACGTCGATGACTTCCGTGTCCAGCACGGCGAGCGCTTCGGCGATCGTGCGCGCGGCTCTGAGCTCGTACTCGGCGTTGCGATCCCGTCGCAACAGATGACGGACGAGATCTGCGTAGAGGGGATCGTCCTCCACGGCAAGTACCCGAATCGGTGGGGATGTCAGGGTCATCGGGCAAGACGCCGATGACCATTTAATCAGCGCGCGAAAGTCGCCCTCAATCAGGCGGGACCTGATTCGCAGCCGGGCAAACCCTTACGTCGATCGTCGGGTCAGGCTTCGAGGGACGTCAATCCCTCGCGAACCGCGTATTTCGTGAGCTCGGCGACACTGCGAATCTCGAGCTTGTCCATGATCTGCCGACGGTGAGATTCGACGGTCTTGACGCTGATGTACAGCTTCGTGGCTATGTCCTTGGTCGTGAGCCCCTCGGCTACGAGCTGCAATACCTCCCGCTCACGCGACGAGAGCAAGGTGGTGCTGCTCTCGGCCGTCGAAAGATGCTGCATGTAGTCGCGAACGACGACGCCCGTCACGCCGGGGCTCAGGTAGACGCCTTCGGTCACGATGGTGTCGATGGCGAGCGTCAGCTCCTCGAAGGCGCAGTCTTTCAAGAGATATCCGTTGGCGCCTGCCTGCAGCATGCGCGTCACGAAGCGACTGTCCGAGTGCATGGAGAGCGCAAGGACCTTGGCGTCGGCACGCGTAGTCGTGATCTGGCGCGTCGCCTCGATCCCGTTCAGATCCGGCATGGCGACGTCCATGATGACGATGTCGGGCTCGAGCTGACTCGCAAGAGAGACGACCGTGCGGCCATTGTCGGCCTCCCCGATCACCTCGATGTCGTCGCGGCTTCGAAGCAGCGTTCGCAGCCCCTCCCGAAAGATCTTGTGGTCATCGGCAATTAGAATTCGAATCGGCATACGGACCTATCTCTAGTTATCAGACAGAGGGGCGGTTGTCAGCGGGGCCGGGCAAAGACGGCCACCCTTTCGAGCCGCGATGCACGCCCGGGCGGGCCGGCTGCTAGAATTCCCGACCGTGACCCGCGCGACTCGTATTCTCGTTGGAGCTGCGTTGCTCGTCTTGGCGTATCTCGCGGCCTGGCCGGTGGACATCGAGCCTAGCGCCTGGGATGCCCCCCTGGCCCCCGCGGCGGCGGGCGTCTACGCCTCGAACGACGCGCTTGCCGCGTGCGTGGTCTTTACCCGCACCCCTGCCCCTGGACCCGACACGATCGCGTTCGACGCGATCGGCTACCTCTATACGGGCCTCGGCGATGGAAGGATCATTCGGATCTCGCCCGACGGCACGCGCACGGACATGCTCGCGCGAATCGACGGGCGAGCCACCGGCATCGCGTTCGACACGCGGGGCAACTTGCTCGTGGCCGACGAAGGCCGAGGTCGGGTGCACCGTCTGGAGAGCGACGGCAAGGTCGAGCCGCTCGTGCGCGACATCGACGGAGAGCCGATGATGCTCGTCAACGATCTCGCGGTCGGCAACGACGGTGCCATATACATCACCGAGTCGTCGACGCGGTTCACGCTCGAGCAGCTTCGGCTCGAGATCTTGGAGCACCGACCGAACGGCCGCATCGTGCTCCATGACCCTGCGCGACGCGCGACGCGGGTCCTCGTACCAAATCTCTACTTCCCCAACGGTATCGTCGTCAGCCCGGATCAAACTCATCTGGTCTTCACCGAGACCACTGCGTACCGAGTTTCGCGCTACTGGCTCCGCGGTCCGAAGGCCGGCACGCTCGAGGTCATGCTCGACAATCTGCCCGGCTTTCCCGGTGACGTGACGGTGAGCGAGAACGGTCGCTACTGGCTCTCTCTCCTCGCGCGACGCTCTGCGATGGTGGATCGACTGGCGGGCTGGCCGTCCGTGCGCGCGGTAGTCGCGCGACTGCCGGCCGCGCTTCTCCCGGAGCCGGAACCGTTGCCCTACCTCATCGCGTTCGATTCCGCCGGACGCGTCACCGCAACGCTGCAAGCCGCGTTACGCGATGATCTTCCGTCGTTCAGCAGCGTGGTCGAAAACGGTGGCTTCCTCTACATGGGATCGCCGGGGGTCGGCGCCCGCATCGACGGAACGGCCGTCTACCGAGCGGCCACGCCCCAATAGTTGTAGGCGAGAGGCTTCAACCCGGGAATATACGCGGCGTTCAGCTCGCGCAGCTCGAAGCCCGCGCCCTGAACGAGCTCGGGAATGCGGCGGGTGAGATTGCATCCGCCGGCGATCTTCGGCCACCAACGGTTCCATGATTGCTGGCGCCGCTCGACGGGAGCGTCGGGCGCAAGACCGTGCTCGCAGAAGAGAAGCTCGCCGTCGGGTTTCAGCACCCGGCTCATCTCGCTCAGCGCCCGCTCGACGTCTGGAATGGTACAGAGCGTGTACGTGACGAGCACGGTGTCGAAGAAGGCGTCCTCGATCGGAATCTGCTCGCCCGAGAGCCCGACGAACTCTACGCCGACACGCGCGCGCGCCGCCCGCTCTCTCGCGCGCTTTTGAAGCTCGAGCGATGGATCGAGCCCCCACACGGTTTCGACTTTTTTCGGATCGTAGAACGAAAGATTGAGGCCGCTCCCTATGCCGATCTCGAGAACTTTTCCGCGAGCCCGCGGCACGATCTTCTCGCGCTGCTTCATGATCGGCTTCTGGCGCATGGCGAAGTCGAGCAAGATCGGCAGCACGTTGTGCTCATAGAAGCCCATTTTCTCGCTCCTCAGGGACATCCTCCTACGCCGGGGGTGTAATTCACAGCCGGGTTGCTGGCGCAGAAAGTCTCGGCCTGGGCCGCGTTCTTCACCCGACCCGGTCCTGGCAAGCCGGCCACGGTGTTGATACCGCCATTGCTCGTAGCCGCGATGCAGAACGTCGCCACCGCGACCGGAAAGTTCGGATCCTCCACACCGGTCGCCGCGATCGGGTCGAGGAAGCAATCGCGCTGGCTCGACAGCGAGCAGTCGCCAAACGACGGTCCGAACACGGAGCAATCGGCGTTGCTGATGCATTGGATGAACCCGCCGCCGTCGGCCTTCGTGATGCCGTCGCAGAACGCGTCGGGAACGTTCGCGAGGCAGGATCCTTGGCCGCCGCCGACGTCCGTGCAGATGCTGTCGGCGCAGAAGTTCTGGCGCTGGTTCGTGCTCGTAGACTCGGCGCAGACGCCGAGCCCGGTACAGTCGGAGTTCGACGTGCACGTGACCGACTGATCGAGCGTACAGACGCCGCAGGGGCATTCTTCCGGCGCCGACGGCGGGCTGCCGCAGTCAACGTTGGCCGTGAGAGTCGGCGCCACGCCCGTCGTCGAGTCGAGCGCGATCTTGAGCCCGGAGCCCGACACGTTCTTGGTCGCCTCGGGGAAGCAGTCGAGGCTTGACCCGCTGCCACCGGGCGCGGGGAACGAAGCGTTGGTCGCATCCGTGTCACAGGCCTCACCGTCGTTTTGCCCGACGGTGCAAGTACCGTCGCGCAGGCCATCGCCGGGAGTGACGTCACCATCGCAGAACGGACACGGCGTGAGCAAGTCCTCACCGAGGTAAACCACCGACGCGAGCCTCGCGCCGATGACGCCTTCGCCCGTGTCGACGTTGGCTGTTCCGCTGACGTCTTGCGCGAAACGGTTCACCACGCAGGCCGGCACGTTGCCCGAAGAGAGCGGGAGCGGCGGGCCGAAGTAGCAATTGCAGATCTCGCCGGCGCAGTCGTCGAGATCCGACTCGAAGGGCTCGTCGCACTGAGTACGGGAGTCGTTCGAGCAGCGGCACTGGCCCGTGCTCGGATCGATGCCGACCACGGTGCACTCGCCGCAAGGCTCGGGACCACCGGCGAAGGGACCGTTGCAAACGAGGTCCCCGCGCGCAGTCACTTGATCATTGATGTCGGCGTCGTGGGCAAGACCGTACCAGCCGGTGTCGAGCTCGGTCTCCGTCACGCAGCGACCGATGCCGGTGTCGCAGATGCCGACCGTGCAGTCGCCGTTGCTCGCACACGCGACCGTCGTGGTAGCTGCAAAGAGGCCGAGCTCGCCGCTGGTCGGGCAGGCCGCATCTTGGCAGGTCACCGGCGGCGTCGGGCTGTCGGCTTCGCAGGCGCAGCCCGCATCGCAACCGTCACCGGGGGACGTATCGCCATCGTCGCAGCCTTCGCCCTCGTCGAGAACTCCGTTGCCACACTCGGCGCATGATCCGTTCGCGAGCCCGTCGTCGAATACGTCGCAGGGGCGTGAGATGCCGTCCATCGCGTTGATCGCGAGACACATGCGGCAATCGGCCGCGTTGGCGATGCAGGCCGAGAGGATCGCGGCCGAGCCGGCGTCGCCGGCGCACTCGCCCGGGAAGGCCGTCGCGAGCGTTACCGTGTCGCAGCTCTTCGTGATCGCGTCGGTGAGCTTCGTAGCGGCGCCCGAAACCTTGTTCTTCGGGTCCGATCCGATACAGACCTCGAGGCCCCCATTCGAAATCGTCGTCTCGGCCTTGAGGCCGGACTTCTTGCACGAATTGTATTCCTTGACGAAGGTGGCGGCGTACTTCTCGTACGATTTGCTGACGGCCGCCTGGCACTTGGCTCCGTCACCGCCGAGGATGATCGCGGCGGTCAGCGGTGCGCCGAAAACGTCGCCGACGAGATCGATTTCACTGTCCACAGCCGCGGCGTTGACGATCGAGGAGATCGTGTATCCGAAGCTCGGAACTTCGATGCACTTCGATGCCTCGCCTGCCGTGGTCTTGGCGGTAGCGCCCGCGACCTTGCCCTTACGGTCGGCGTAGAGGCATTGCTCGGCGTTCATACCGGTGAGCTTCGAGGCGCCGGCATCTTTGACGCAAGCGCTGTTGTCCTTGCCCTGGGTCGCGACCACTTTCTGGCCGCTCTTGTTCATCGTGTTGATGCAGCCTTGCTGCCCTGAGGTCTGCACCTGTGCTGATGCGGAGCCGGAAGCTAGGACCATCGCCACGACCGCGAGTGCCGCGGTCATTCTCATTCGCCGAAACGCCATGCCTGATTCTCCTCGGAGATGGGAATTTGGAGATGGAGTTAACCAGGAGCGAAGCCGCGAGGTCAAGGTTCAAACGGAAGGATCTCGCGCGGCCTACCCGCCCGGGTGGTCGTGTCGTTAGCGTTGGTCTTGACAGCGACCTCTCGAGCGGGTGTCCTGACGCGGATGAGCTTGCCGCTTCTCGCTCTCGCCACGCTTAGCCTGCTCGTCCTAGGCTACAACTCGTACGGGCGGTTCATCGCGCGCCAGTTCTCGATCGATGACGCGGCGCCGACGCCGGCGGTGAGCCGAAACGACGGGATCGACTTCGTCCCGACGCGCCCTTTCTATCTTCTCGGCCAGCACTTCAGCGCCATCGCCGCCGCAGGGCCCATTGCCGGGCCCATTTTGGCCTGCACGCAGTTCGGCTGGCTGCCTTGCATCCTTTGGATCGGCTTCGGCGTCGTATTCATCGGCGCGGTGCACGACTTCTCGAGCCTCATCGCCTCGGTGCGGCACGAGGGCCGATCCGTCGCCGAAATCGTCAAGGACGCGCTCGGCCCGCGCGCTTGGCTGGCGATCATGCTCTTCATCTGGATCGCGCTCGTCTACGTGATCGTCGCGTTCACCGACATCACGTCGAGCACCTTCGTAAGCGGCGGCGAAGAGCTGGGAGGCACCGCTCTCGATTTCAATCCCGGTGGCGCAGTCGCAGCCGCGAGCGTGCTCTATCTCTTGCTCGCGGTCGCGATGGGCGTGGTCGAGCGCTGGCTCGCGCCGCCACTTTGGCTGCTCACCGCCGTGTTCGTACCCGGTACCCTCTTCATGGTCTGGCTCGGCACCCGTCTCTCCACCGTGCTGGTCTTCGACGGCACGACCTGGTCGCTCGCGATCCTCGCCTATTGCTTCGTCGCATCCCTCACTCCCGTTTGGGCTTTGCTGCAGCCCCGCGGCTATCTTGGGGGGTTCGTGCTCTACCTCGCGCTCTTTGCGGGGGTCGTCGGCATCTTTTTCGGCGGCTTCGAGATCGAGCAAGAAGCGTTCAAATCGTGGCACGCAGCGGGTCCAACGGGCGCGCTCTTTCCTTTCCTTTTCGTCACGATCGCGTGTGGTGCCTGTTCCGGCTTTCACGGTCTCGTTTGCTCGGGAACGACGTCGAAGCAGATCGCTCGCGAGAGTCACTGCCGGCCCATCGGCTACGGCGCGATGTTGCTCGAAGCGTTCGTCGCACTGATCGCGCTAGCCACGGTGATGATGGTCGATTCGGCTTCGCTCGCGGGTAAGGCGCCCGGCGCGATCTACGGCGCCGGGCTCGGTCGCTTTCTCACGGTGCTGATCGGCGAAGAGAATCTCGTGTTCGCAACGACTTTCGGATCGATGGCGTTCTCCACCTTCGTCTTCGACACGCTCGACGTCAGCACGAGACTCGGCCGCTACACCATCCAAGAGCTTTTCGGCTGGACGAGTGGGGTGGGCGCCGTTGCGGCCACGGCCCTCACGCTCGCGCTGCCCGTCCTGTTCATCGTTACGGCCGAAACGGGCGCATACCGCACGTTTTGGACCTTGTTCGGGACGAGCAATCAGCTGCTCGCCGCGCTCACGCTTCTCGCGGTGAGCGTTTGGCTCAAACGCTCGGGACGGGCTTATTGGTTCACGCTCGCGCCCATGTTCTTCGTGCTCACGATCACGCTATGGTCCCTCGTGCTCCAGATCTCCGCCGCTCTCGGCGACGGCGCGACGAGCGCCGCCGCCTTGAACGGTGTCGTCGCGCTCACGCTGTTCGGACTTGCGGCGTTCCTCGTAACGGAAGCGATCCGCTCGGTGGTAAATGACTGAATTCATCGACGTATTTCTCCACTTGGACAAGCACCTCAACGAATGGGCCGGAATGCTCGGCCCCTGGCTCTACGTGGTGCTCTTCCTGATCGTGTTTTGCGAAACCGGCTTGGTGGTCACACCCTTTCTACCCGGCGACTCGCTGCTCTTCGCCGTCGGCGCGCTGATCTCCGTGCCGGAGTCGCCGCTCATCTTACCCCTCATGTTCGCGACCTTGTTCGTCGCCGCCGTCCTCGGCGACGCGGTCAACTACGCGATCGGGAAACGGGTCGGGCCACGCGTGTTCACGAGCGAGACATCGTGGCTGCTCAACAAGGAGCACCTGGTCCGCACCCAAGGCTTCTACGAGAAGTACGGCGGGAAGACGATTATTCTCGCGCGCTTCATGCCGATCATCCGCACGTTCGCCCCCTTTGTCGCCGGCATCGGCACCATGAACTACCCGAAGTTCGCGATGTTCAACGTGACCGGCGGATTTCTCTGGGTGTCGTCTTTCCTTTTCGGTGGCTACCTCTTCGGCGGCGTGCCGATCGTGAAGGACAACTTCCACACCGTGATCGTCGCGATCGTCGTCATCTCCGTTCTGCCGCCGATCTTCGAGTTCCTGAGAGCCCGCCGTGAGACGCGGCAAGCTCGAGCCGTAGCGAAGTGAGCCCAACACGGCGAGTCCGCGAGCGTTGGGCGACCCAGCTCGGCGTCATCCTCGCCGTCGTCGCGACGGAAACCGACGGGTAACCGCTACTTCGCGACGGCCTCGCGCGCGGTCGAGCGAAGCAAGCCCAAGCCCCGACGACCGGCGGCGTCGTACCACTGCAGCATGACGGGCAGCAGCGAGAGATCCGCGGCAAGCGCGACCAGAATCGTCAGCATCGTCAGCAGCCCGAAGTAGATCGCGCCGACGAAGCTCGCCGAGAGCATCACGGCAAAGCCCCCGCAAAGCGCCATTCCCGAGTAGACAAGGGCCCGGCCCACTTCGATCAGCGCTTCGCGAATCGCGGTGACGATGTCCAAGCCTTCGGTGAGCTTCAAGCGCACGCGGCTCACGAAGTGAATCGAGTCGTCGTCCGCCAGCCCGATCGCGATCGACGCCACCATCGCCGTCATGCTGTCGAGTCGAATGCCCGTCATGCCCATGACTCCGAGCGTGATGAGAATCGGCATCGTATTCGCCAGCATGACGACGGCGCCTAGGCCTACCGACCCCATCTGGAAGCAGAACACGACGAAGATCGATACGAGAGCACCCGTGAACCCCTGAACGAGGCTCGCTCGAATGTACTCCTCGAGGTTGGCGTAGAGCATCATGAGGCCGGTCACCTCGCCTCGGATGCCGCTCGGCAATTCGGTGGCCAGGTACGCTTCGATTCTCCGCCCGAGCGCGACGGCTTCGTTCGACGACGTCATGTCCACACGCGCGGTGATGCGGGCTTGGCGGTAGTCGAACGTCACGTACTCCCGCAAATCGCCGTCGGGCGCGTCCATTTCGTAGAGCAGGAGATACTGTGCCGCCTCTTCTCGGCTCGTGGGCAATCGGTACTCGCGCTGGTCGTTGCCGTGGAACGCGCGGCGGAGATCTTTGAAATAGTCCGCCAACGATTGGGTCGAGCTGACGCTCGGGTGAGACTCGAGAAACGCTTCGAGCCTCTCGATCTCGCGAAGTACGACCGGGTCCTTCACGCCGCCATCGCGGCCGGTGTCGAGAACGATTTCCACCGTCACCGAGCCCGCGAGCCGCTGCTGGATCCGCTCCGTGTCACGCCGGATCTTCGAAGACTCCTTGAAGATCCGAATGAAGGACGACTCCGCCTTGACCTGGCTCGCGAACCCGATCGCGACCACGACGAGCAGAGTCCACGCGGCGACGATCCAAGCTCCACGCCGGACGGTGAAGCGATGGAGGGTCTCGAGAACGCGGGTCGAGAGGTAGTGACTCCGCGAGCGATCCGGCGCAGGCTCGGGCGCGGCGAGGTAGCTCAGCACCACCGGCACGAAGGTGACGGTCAGGAGAAACGCGCAGCCCACACCGTAGGCGGCGAAGAGGCCGAAGATGCGGATGGACTCGATACGGCTCACGGCCAGCGAGAGCATGCCGATGGCGGTCGTCAGCCCGGTCAGGAAGAGCGGGCCGAAAAGCTCGTGGTAGACCGCGCGAAGCGCCTGCTCCTTGGGCTCGTCCTTTCGACAACGATTCTGGTAGTCGACGAGCACGTGCATCGCGTCGGCTACGCCCACCGCCAGCAGCAGCGGCGGCAGCATCGTCGTGATCACGTTCACCGTGACGCCGCTCATCGCCATCATCCCCAGGGTCCACACGACTGACGTACCCACCGTCGCGAGCGGAAGCAGGACGCCCCACCAGGTGCGAAGCAGGAGGGCCAGCACGACCACAAGAAAGAGCGTCATGAGACTCACGGTGCGCAGCGTGTCGGCTTCGGACTGACGGAAAAATTGCTCGTCGAAGACGGGCCCGCCGGCGAGGTAGAACGACGAGCCGACTTCGGCTTCGAGGATGCGACGGATGGCGCCGACGGCTTCGACCTTGTACTGGAACCCGTCTACGTAGTGGGGGAGCCTCGCGATCACGGTCGTAAAGCCACCGTCGGCCGATACCACGTTGCCGACGTAGAGCCGGTTCGCGAGCGCGCGCTCGCGAACCGCCGCCAGGGCCGCCTCATCCAGCGGCAGCTCGATCAGGTCGCCGATCTCGAGCGTATCGCCCTTGCCGGTGACGGACTCGATGTTGGTGAGGCTGAAGACTTTTTCTACGTGGGGCGCCGCCTCGATCGCTCGCGTGATCCGATCGATCCGCGCGACGACGTCGGGAGCGAAGACGTCGGGCGCCTCGAGGCCCGCAACCACGATCTCGTCGCTACCGAAGCGCTTTTGGAAGCGCTCGTGCTCGAGGAGAGCCGGATCGTCGTCCAGGAACCAGGTGTCGAGCGCGTTGTCGAAGTGGATCCGCGGGAACTGCGCGAGCGAGATTGCGGTTACCACCGCGACCCCGAAGAGGACCGTCTTCCGGTAGCGAAGGCAGTTGTCGGCCCATGCGTCGACGAATCGCTTGAATCCCGGCCGCATGCCGCCGGGGATGAGACGACCCTTGCTTAGATGAGTCAACAGCGGTGACCGCGAGCGCGCGACGCCGTCCGGCCCCGGTGGTCAGGCGGTTTTTCGCGCATACCTCTTGGACCAGCGCGCGTTGCCGCTAGAATCGCGCGCGATGCCGAACGCCCGCACCCCGACTACGGTGGAAGCCGCCTCCGCGCCGGAAACCGCCGCTCCCGAGGGTGCGGCACCCGTCATGCCGATCGCACCGGCCACGCCGAGCACGCCGGTAGCACCGGTAGCGCCGAGCAATGGTGGCAACGGAGGCACGACCGGCACGGCCGGCACGCCGAAGGCGTGGACGATTCAAGACGCCAAGGAGCTCTACAACATCGACGGCTGGGGCGCCGGCTTTTTCGACATCAACGAGAAGGGGCACGTGGTCGTACGGCCCGATCCCGACGCAGCAGAACGCACCCTCGACCTCTTCGAGCTCGGCGTCGATCTCGAGGCGCAAGGCGTGACGCTCCCGGTGCTGCTTCGCTTCTCGGACATCTTGAAGCGGCGCATCGAGACATTGAGCGAGAGCTTCGCGCAGGCCACGCGGGAGTTCGAGTACAGCGGCGGCTACACGACGGTGTATCCGATCAAAGTGAATCAGCAGCGTCACGTCGTCGAAGAGATCGTCAAGTTCGGGCGAAAGTACGGAGTGGGACTCGAGTGCGGATCCAAGCCCGAGCTACAAGCCGTGCTCGGGCTCAGCGAAACGACCGAGCACATCATCGTCTGCAACGGCTACAAGGACGAAGAGTTCATGCGGCTCGCGCTCATGGGCCAAAAGCTCGGCCATCAAGTGTTCATCGTCATCGAGCAACTGAGTGAGCTCGATGTGTTGCTGAAGGCCGCCGACGATTTGAACGTGACGCCGAGCGCGGGCGCGCGCGTGAAGCTCGCGTCGGCCGGCGCCGGACGCTGGGCGCAGAGCGGCGGCGAGAAGTCGAAGTTCGGTCTCACGAGCGCCGAGCTCGTTAAGCTCATCGATCGGCTGCGCGACCTCGGCCGCCTCGACATCTTGAAGCTGCTTCACTTTCACCTCGGGAGCCAAATCACCGACATTCGCTACATCAAGGCGGGGCTCCAGGAGGTCTCGCGCTTCTACATCGAGCTCCACAAGATAGGCGTCGGCATCACCCACATCGACGTCGGCGGCGGGCTCGGCGTGGATTACGACGGTACCAATTCGACCAACAACGCGAGCGTCAACTACACGCTCGGCGAGTACGCGAGCGACGTCGTCTACACGCTCGCCGAGACCTGTCGCGAGAGTGAGCTGCCAATGCCGCACATCATCAGCGAGTCGGGTCGCGCGCTGACCGCGCACCACGCGCTGCTCCTGCTCCGTGCGATCGACGTCGAGTCTCAGGCGGAGCCGACGCTTCCGGAGATCGGAGAAGAGCACCATGTGCTGCTCCACGAGATGGTCGAGGATTTCAAGCTCCTTTCCAAGAAGAAGATCGCGAAGCGAAAGATCATCGAGATCTTCCACGACGCCTCGTTCGACAAAGAGCGCGCGCAAGAGCTCTTCAGCAGCGGCGTGCTGTCGCTTCGCGAGCGCGCCATGGGGGAGACGATCTACTTCGCGACCATCAACCGAATCTCGCAGCTGATCGGCGACAACCAGGACGCGTTCGAGGACATCCACAAGGTGGTCGAGCTCACGCTCGTCGATCGTTACTTCTGCAACTTCTCGCTCTTTCAGTCGCTACCCGACAGCTGGGCGATCGACCAGCTCTTTCCGATCATGCCCGTGCACCGTCTCGACGAGCGCCCCGACCGGCGCGGCACCATTCAGGACATGACCTGCGACTCCGACGGCAAGATCGACCGCTTCGTAGGCGGAAAAGACGGACAGAATCACCTCGCGCTCCACCGTTTCCGCGACGGCGAGGACTACATTCTCGGAATTTTCCTGACCGGCGCCTATCAGGAGATCTTGGGCGATCTCCATAATCTCTTCGGCGACACCAACGCGGTTCACATTCGCCTCACGGAGTCGGGCTACGACGTCACGGACCTCGTGCACGGTGACACGGTGACAAAGGTGCTGAACTACGTGCAGTTCAACGCCTCCGATTTGCTGGCGACTTTCCGCCGGAAGGTAGGCGGCTCGGGAGCGATCACACGCCAAGAGGCGAACACCTTCATCGCCGAATACCTAGCCGGCCTCGAGGGCTACACCTACCTCGAAGGCGAGGCTGCGCGCTGACGTGCGATCCGCCATTGCCGCTCTCGTTTTCCTCACCACGCTCGGTGTCGCCGTTTCGTCTGCGGACGACGCAGCAGAGGGCCCCTACGCGATCACGGATCCGCTCGCCGCGACCGTAGTCGGCACCCCGAAGCTCCAGCGTCCAACGCTTCCGGAGCGCGTTCCGTCGCGGGCGCTCCGTCTCGATCGTGTGGACCCCGCCCGCGTGCCCACCGTATTTTTCGATGAAAGCGAGAGTCGTTACTCGATCGCGACCCAGCGGGGTTCGGCTCCACTCGTCTTCGTAGTCGCCGGCACCGGCGCCCGTCACTCCTCCGAAACGATGCAGTACCTCGAAGCGCTGCTCTACGGCGCAGGCTTCCACGTGGTATCGCTCAGCTCGCCGACCCATCCCGATTTCGTCCTCGCGGCCACGTCGCACCACGTGCCCGGCTACATGCAGCAAGACGTCGAGGACCTCTACGCGCTGATGGAGAGGATCCGCGCCGAGCACGACGATCTCGAGGTATCGAAGGTGCACCTCGCCGGCTATAGCCTAGGCGCGACTCAGGCCGCGTTCGTCGCCAAGCACGACGCCTCGAAGCGCCGCCTCGGCTTCGACAAAGTCGTGCTTCTCAATCCGTCGGTGAGTCTCTTCGAGTCGGCGCGCATTCTCGACACCATGTTCGAGAGCGCCCTGCCCACCGGCCCCACCGGTGTCGACTCACTCATCGGCGAGATGTTCGTGCGCGTCACTCCTTACGTCCATAGCCGTGCGCGCGGCAAGCTCGACGACAACTTCCTGTTTCACTTTGCCGACCAGGGCGCGGTGACCGAGCGAGAGCTCCGCGCCTCCATCGCCACGGTGTTCCGCCTGGCGCTCGCCAACATGATCTTCACGGTAGACGCATCGACGGGCGGTGGTCACGTGGTCGAGGCAAATCGGAAGCTCACCGCGACAACCTCGCTCACCGACAGCTTCAAACGCGCGACGCGCTGGACCTTCGAGCGCTATATCGACGAGCTCCTCCTTCCCTACTGGCAGCAGCACCTGCGCTCGGCCGATCGTGACTCGCTCATCGCGGATTCGAGCCTGGTCTCGATCGCCGGCTGGCTTGCGAACGCGGATCACGTCGAGCTCATCACCAACGCCGACGACATCATCCTCGCGCCCGGTCACCTCGAATTTTTGCGCCGGACTTTCGGGGCTCGCGCGAAGGTGTTTCCTCACGGCGGGCATCTCGGGAGCCTGCAACATCGCGACTTCGCGGCGGCGATTCTGAAGGCGCTCGGCCCTGTCGAAGGCAGTGGCACGTGAGCCCGGGGCAGAGAATTGCCAATGCGGCGTTTGGCAGCGCGCTCGGCGCTTCGTCGCGATCAGCAAGCGGGCTCGAGATTTCACTCACGATCTTGCTGACGATCTCGTTGACGATAGCGCTCGCAATCACACCGCGCGTCGAGGCTGCCGAGGAAGCGATCGAGCCCCCCGCAGCCGACGAGCTCGGCGCGACCCCCGAGATTCCCGCACCTCCTTCGCTCGCGCCCGTTGGAAGCCGCCCCATCGATCGCTACGATCCGTGGGAGCGCTTCAACCGGCGCGTGTATCGCTTCAACGCGAAGTTCGACCAGTACGTCTTTCTGCCGTCTCTCCGTGCTTATCGCATCGTCGCGCCCGAGCCGGCTCGCATCGGCTTCTCCAACATCCTTGCGAATTTGGGCCAGCTCACCTCGCTCATGAACTCGATCTTGCAGCTCAATCCCGAGAAATCGGCGAAAACTCTCGGGCGCTTCGTCGTCAACTCGACCCTCGGTTGCGCAGGGCTCGCCGATCCGGCCACGCACCTCGGGCTCATCGATTACGACGAAGACTTCGGCCAAACGCTCGGCCGCTGGGGTTTGGGTGCCGGGCC
>Ga0247727_10008383_pt1 | contig 19204 bp, 18 predicted proteins | sample WisWelCaveWW1625_FD_202498 | JGI IMG/M metagenome (GOLD analysis project Ga0247727, IMG submission 202498) | Biofilm microbial communities from Wishing Well Cave, Virginia, United States - WW16-25 | ecosystem: Environmental > Aquatic > Deep subsurface > Groundwater > Cave microbial mat | place... | reverse complement strand
TGGTGCGCGACGGAAAGCTCGTGGAGTCGGTGGCGCCAGGTCGCCCGGTGCGTCGCCGGTAACGCTTCGCCGGCCTTCCTCACCGTCGGCCAGACTCGAGCTGGGTCGATCTGCAGGCTTCAGAGTTAACACAGCAGGCCGAAGTGCGGGCGGAATCGTCACTCGACTGCCACGCGTACGACATTCGACTCGACGCCTCCAATGGACAACGACAACCGCGCCGCCGAACCAGGCTGCGCGGTAGGCGGAACGACCGCGTTGACCTGATAGACGCCGACGAGCCCCGGCGCCAAGCCGGAGAAGAGTACTTCGGCGCGTGCCTCTCCGACCCGTACCTCCGGGAACCGTCATAGTGTGAATCAGCTCTGCGCTGGGCGCCGGTGAGCCTGTCGGGACTTGGCCGGAGCCGACAGCAGCGCCGTGTTCGCGATCAGCACAGCGCCTTGTGAGCCGCCCATGGTGAAAATGCCTGGCGAGTAGTCCGCCAAGTGAACGTTGATCGGCGGACTGGTCGAGCCGGCCACGCGCACTTCCAGGATGTTCCCCGCCTGTCCTTGCAATTCCCAGGGCACTTGCAGGTTGATCTGATTGGAGGAGACGAAGTACAGAGGAGCGTCGACCTGACCGCCCATCCGCGCGCTGGTCGCGCCCAGCGTCCGAGGAAGAGGAGTCCCGGATGCGGCAGTGACACCACTTGCAAGCGCCAGACCGAAGACGGACACGATGCTGCCCGCCGCTACCGGGTTGTGGCTGAAACTGGCGCCGCCGTTTTGGCTGACGAGCTCGAGCCTTTCGAGGGACGCTCGGGAACTCGCCCTGCTGGTGGGCGACGACGGCGCCAATTCGATCTCCGTGCAGGTGCTTCCCGTCGCGGGAGGCAAGCCGCGCGTGCTGTTCCGCCGCCCTTCCACGTCTCAGCCGAAGGGAGTCTTGGACTGGCTGGCCGATGGCCGCCGCCTGTTGCTGGCGTGGGATGCGGGTTCAGCTCGCAGCCAGCTTCACTTGATTCCAACCGATGGTGGGCAAACGCGGAGCGTGGAACTGGCGGCTGAAGCCGTGCGCTTCTTACGGGTTCGCCCGGACGGTCGCCAGGTCGCGTTCACCGCCGGACATCCCGGCCAAGGAGAAGTCTGGGTCCTGGAAAACTTTCGACAGGCCCGGAGCCGCGACAAATAAGGGCGGGTTTTCACACCGGCCGGATCCGCGGCCAGTTGCCGGCCGAACTCGAGCCGGTTGCTATAATGCGCTTGCCCGCGATGCCCCAGCGTTGCTCTGTTGTGGTGCCTGTGTATAACAGCCAGGATATCGTGGCGGCGCTTTTGACGGAACTGGATCGAGTACTGTCGGATCTGGGGCAGCCTTTCGAGGTTGTGCTGGTCAACGACGGCAGCCGGGATTCGAGCTGGGAGCGAATCTGCCGGGAGGCGCAGCGGCGGGAGTGGGTGCGCGGTCTCAATCTGACGAGAAACTTCGGCCAGCACAACGCGCTACTCTGCGGGATTCGCGCCGCCCGCTACGACGTGATCATCACCCTGGACGACGATCTGCAGAACCCGCCCGCGGAAATCCCCAGGCTTCTCGCTAAGTTGGCGGAGGGATACGATGTAGTCTACGGCTCTCCGGCGCAGGAGCGGCACGTTCTTTGGCGCAACCTGGCTTCGAGAATCACCAAGATCAGCCTGCAAGCCGCTATGGGAGCGAAGACCGCGCGTCACGTCAGCGCCTTTCGCGCGTTTCGGACCAGAGTCCGGGACGCCTTCGCCAGTTACCGGGGTCCTTATGTGTCGATTGACGTCCTGCTGACCTGGGGGACGACGCGTTTTGCCTGGATTCCGGTGCGTCAGGATCCGCGCCGGGCCGGCCTCTCGCAGTACACCTTCGGCAAGCTGCTCACGCACGCCCTCAACATGATGACGGGGTTCAGCACCTGGCCTTTGCGACTGGCCAGTCTGGTCGGATTCGCGTTCACGCTGTTCGGCTTGAGCGTGCTGGGCTTCGTCCTGGGCCGCTATTTCATCAGCGGCGGCAGCGTCGCCGGATTTCCGTTCCTGGCTTCGGTGATCGCCATTTTCTCCGGGGCGCAGCTGTTTTCAATGGGTATTATCGGCGAGTACCTAGCCCGGATGCACTCCCGGATGATGGAGCGCCCCACCTACGCGGTGGGCGAATCGACCTCCGGCGGCGATGACTGAGCCCTGCGAGGTTTTGGCGTGGGACTCCTCCTTCTTCGGTTTCTCAATCGCCCGCGTAACCAGCGACCGGCTCACCGCCGAGCGCATGCGCGAGATCGACTCCTGGTGCGCGGCGAACCGGGTGCGGTGCTTGTACTTTCTGTCGCGCCCCGACGACCCCCTGACCACACGCCTGGCTGAGGATCATGGTTTTCACCTCGTGGACGTTCGGCTGACGCTGCGGCGCTCCGGAGCGTCGAGCCCGGCCGGAACGGTGCGGCCCGCGCGCCCCGAGGACATTCCCATGCTGCAGTCCATTGCCGCCGAGTCCTACCAGGACAGCCGTTTCTACTACGATCCGAACTTTCCCCGGCCTCTGTGCGCGTCGCTCTATGAAACCTGGATCCGGCTAAGCTGCGAGGGTTTCGCCGACGCCGTGCTGCTGGCGGAGTCCGAGGGGGCAGCGGCCGGGTACATTTCCTGTCACCTGCGGGAAGCGAAGATCGGCCTGCTAGGCGTCGGCGGCCGCGCGCGCGGCGCCGGCGTCGGAGCGACGCTAGTGGAACAAGCCGTCGCGTGGTTCCACGCCCGCGGCGTCCGCGAGGTGTTCGTGGTGACGCAAGGCCGCAACGTTGCCGCCCAGCGGCTCTACCAACGCTGCGGGTTTTTGACTCACTCCCTGCAACTCTGGTATCACAAGTGGTATCCCTCTGGTGAGTAAGTACCGGATCCCCTTCAATCGCCCGTCGCTGGTGGGCCTCGAGTATCAGTACATAGCTGAGGCCCTGGCCGCCGGACAGATCTCCGGCGACGGGCAGTTCACCCAGAAGTGCCAGCAGTTCCTGGAGCGGCAGCTCGGCGTGGGCCGGGCCCTGCTGACCACCTCGTGCACCGACGCGTTGGAGATGGCCGCGCTGCTGCTGCGGATCGAGGAGGGCGACGAAGTGATCGTTCCTTCTTTCGCCTTCGTCTCGACGGTAAACGCCTTTGTGCTGCGCGGGGCCGCGCCGGTCTTCATCGATATTCGTCCCGACACGCTGAATCTGGATGAGAAGCAATTGGAACGCCGCATCGGTCCTCGCACCAAAGCCGTGGTTCTGGTGCACTATGCCGGCGTCGGATGCGAGATGGATCCCATTCTGGAAATCGCGGGCCGCCACGGCGTCGCGGTGGTGGAGGACAACGCGCACGGCTTGTTTGGCAAATACAGAGAACGTTACCTGGGAACGTTGGGCTGCCTGGCCACACAGAGTTTTCATGAAACCAAGAACGTCACCTGCGGCGAAGGCGGGGCGCTGCTGATCAACGACCCCGCCTATATCGACCGCGCCGAAATTCTCCGGGACAAGGGAACCAACCGCAGCCGCTTCTTTCGGGGCCAAGTGGACAAGTACACCTGGGTAGACTTGGGATCGAGCTTCTTGCCGTCCGACATTCTGGCCGCTTTTCTCTACGCGCAACTGGAAGCCTGGGAGGCGATCCAGGGGCGGCGCCAGCGTATCTGGGAGCGCTACCGCCTGGGGCTCCAGCAGTGGGCCGGCCGCTGCGGCGCCAGCCTGCCGGGGACGCCCCCGCATTGCGAGCAGTCCTACCACATGTTCTATCTGCTTCTCCCGTCCGCGCGGGGCCGCCAGGATCTCCTCCAGCACCTGGCGCTACACGGCATCCTGGGCGTGTTTCACTACTTGCCCCTGCATTTGTCGGAGATGGGCCGGCGTTGGGGCGGCAAGCCCGGCGACTGTCCGGTCGCCGAGGACCTTAGTGAGCGGCTCGTGCGGCTTCCGTTTTACAACGACCTCAGCGAGTCGGATCAGGACGAGGTTGTGCGGCGGGTGGCTGAGTTCGACGGCTAGAGGCAGCCGCTCAAGGCGTTCGCTTTGTCCAGTTTCCCCAGGCCCCGTTTCGCGCCGGCGCCGATACGGCCTTGACATACAGCAGCGGCGTGCCCAGGCGCTCGACGGTGTGAATCACGACCCCGTCGACGATCTTGTGACAGTCCCACCGCGTGGTGGCCACCAGAAAATCCGGCGGGGCCGAGATCGGCTGGCCGTGGTTGTAGCTGCCGACATAGTCAAACCGATCCTGGGGCAAGAAATACGACGTGGAGCGCGCGTCGGAGCAGCTGGCCACCTTCGGTTTCGAAAGTCCGGGCCGGTAGTTTTGCGCCAGCCACTCCACACCCTCTTTGTAGCTGTTTCCCCAGTAGTCGGTTTCGAACGACTTGGCCGCCTCCGGCAGACCCTTGCCCAAAATGCGATTGAAGAAGACGTACTGATGGGGGTGAAGTCTCCACATGCTCACAGCGGTGACCGCCAGGGAGGCGCCCAGCGGGAGCAGGACGAGTCCCCGCGCGTAAGGGAAGCGCGGAACCTCGACGGTCTTCGCCACTGCCATGGCGGCGAGTACCGCGAGCGGGGGCAAGAAGAACAGATAGTGGCGTCCGGCGTCATACTCGGCGGGTTTGGCGGCCAGCGTGTACACCAGCGGCAAGAGCGCCGCGGCCAGCACGACCGCGTGCTGCACGAATCGATCGGTCCCGGCGTCGCTGCGAGATAAGCGCCGCAGGGAAGCGAGCATCGACAGAACGCCCACGGCCAGCGCGATCAGGAAGTACTCCGGCAGGGTGATCAGAAACCATTTCGAAACGTAGTACCTGGGCAGCTCGGCAATCGGAACCGACCGGCCCTCGAAGAGCTCGCTGAAGCGGTGGGGGTAGTGGGAAGCGAACCACAACGCCTTGGCCGGCTGCACAATCGGCCGGACCTGCGCGGCCGGCCACCACAAGAGCATAACGCCGTAAGCGATCGCGGAAATCGACGCAAAAACAAGCGCGAGCCGAGCAGCCGGCGATCGAAAGTTCGCACGCCGGTCCGCCCGCAGGGACCCGGCGTACCAGCGGCCCGTGAGCCAAAGGGTCAGTGTAAGACCCAGATAGAACACCAGAAGCACCGCTCCTGGGCGCACGGCAAGAGCTAGGCCGAGCCAGAGGCCAAGCCGGACCCAGTCCCGCTTGGGAAGATCGGGCAGCCGGGGAACGGCTCTCACCAGGCAATCGAGAAAGAGGATGTGCAGCGCGGCGAAGGGAATGTCGGCGGGGTTGTTGAAAGCGTTGCCGTAAAACCGGGGCACGGCGATGAGGAAGAGCGTGGCTAGAAAACCAGCCAGCGGTCCGGCCAGGTATCTCGCCAGTCGGTAAGCCCCGAATGCCGCAGTGAGCCCGAACAGCGCGTTGACCAAGTGGCCCCTCTCGAACTGCTGGCGGGGCCGGGCGCGCCCGGCCAGCCGGGCCAGGACGGGGAAAAACCCGCCCTCCAGCGTAACGGCGGAGCGGAGGGCGATCCGATCGCGGAACCCGCTGGCGTACCAGCGTATTATATACTCACCATAGGCATAGCGAGAGTCTTCATCGTAGGTGACGCCATAATCGGAAAAGGTCGAGAGTATGAGCAGGAGGAATACACCGAGCGGCAGGTAGGCGGCGACGGTCCAACGTTTTGAGCCACTCCATCCGCCGATCACCGGCGCCGGAATCCCGCAGGGCGCTGCCTGCATGACAGTCCTCTCAGACCGGGCGGATCCGCGGCCATTCGATCTCGACGCCCTGCGCCTGGATTTCCTTCTGGAATTCCGCGAGGAGCTTTTTGGTGTTGCGCACCGCGCGCGGCGTCGTCTTCTTCATCAGGCAGAACGCGGCCAGCAGGCCGGCCGATTCGCCGATGTTCCACTCCACCGGATGCAGTCGGTAGCAGCCGTTGGTAATGTGGGTAACGCCGAGGTTTTTGCAGGCCGGGAGCAGATTTTCCATGCGGCCCGGGATCAGCGCGCCGAGCGGGATCTGGAACGGCAGCGAGCTGACGTCGATGTAGTTGTCGCCGCCGGAGCTGGGGTGCAGGTCGATGCGGTAGCTGCCGAGGCCGACCGAGTCGGGGAAGCGCTCGGCGGTCTCGACCGGGGCGCGGGCATCGGCGCCGACGTGCTGCTCGAGGACGGTGAACTCGGCCGCGATGCGCCGCGACTCGCGGACGTAGGGATACTTAGCGAGGCCGTCGGCGGTTCCGACGACGTCGGGCCGCAGGCGCAGGCCCTTCCAGCCGGCGCCGCCGTCGGGCCGCGGGGCCTCGGTCTGCATCCAGTAGAGCAGCGACAGGCTCAGTTGCTTGGAACGTTCCACGTGGAACATCGCTTCCTTTTCGCCTACTTCGCAGAGGTTCCCGAGCCAATAGTCGTTCTGCGGCCAGTTGACGAGACATATATCTGATTCATAGGCTCCGACCTCGAAGTTGCGGCGCGCGGCGATGCGGCGGTACAGCCACAGGCCGCCGTCGGCGCCGCGGTCGTCGGCTGTCGGATCGAACGGATGCAGGCGCGGCTCGAGGGTCCGCGGGTGGGCGGCGGTCCAGCTCAGCAGCTTCCCGGTCCAGGCCGGCTGGAGTTGGGGCGCGTAGTCGCGCCAGAAGGCGTACTCGTCCGGTTTGTCGACGGTGTGATCCTCGCCGGCCAGGTAGTCGACGGCGAAGCAGCGGGTGAACGACTGCATGTTGGCGGGCTGGGCCTCGACGGGGGCGTGCGGCTCGCCGGTTTGGCGGCGCGATTCGAAGCCGGTCACGTACTCGGTCTTGGTCATGGGCAGCAAGTCGCCGAGCTCGGTGGCGTCGAGAAAGCAGGCGCCGGAGAGGGCTTTCTGGCGGCCGGATTCGAGGTCGCGCACGCGGACGGAGCGGACACGCGCGCCGTCGACGTCGGCGGCGACCGCCTTGTGGCGCAGCAGCGTCCGCACGCGGCCGGCGCTCGCGTAGGGGGCCAACATCTCCTCGAGCACGGCCACCGAGACGCGGGGCTCGTGACAAAGCCGGGAGACGCGTCCCTGGCCGGGGTTGAGATTCCAGCGAGCGCGAGCTTCGGCGGTCAGCGGGTAGTTGCGGCGGTAGTAGTCGCGGACGCGCGTCCGGTATTCGCGATAGGCGCGGGTCGCGCCGAACTCCTCGATGTAGCGGTGCTCGTCGGGGGGAACGGCCTGCTGGGTGAGCTGGCCGCCGATCCAATCGGTTTCCTCGGTCAGCACAACGCTGCGCCCGCTGCGCGCCGCGGCCAGAGCCGCCGCCACGCCCCCGACGCCGCCGCCGATGATCACGATGTCGGCGGGCCGCTCGCCGGCGGCAGAGAGCCGCGGCCCGGCCAGCAAGCCGGCGACAAAACGCCGTCGGTTCATCGGAGTCTGGCGGCCTCCCGCGCGGCGTTCTCGGCGAGATCATCGCAGCGCTCGTTGTCGGCGTGGCCGGCGTGGCCCTTGACCCACTGCCACTCGACCGCGTGGCGGCCGGCCTGCTCGTCGAGCGCCATCCAGAGGTCCTGATTGAGAACCGGGGTCTTCGCCGTCGTCATCCATCCTTTGCGCTTCCAGCGGTGGATCCACTGCGTGATGCCGTTCTTTACGTATTCGGAATCAGTAATGACGGTGACGCGGCAGAGCTCCTTGAGCGTCCGCAAACCCTCGATAACGGCCGTCAACTCCATGCGGTTGTTGGTGGTCTGTGGAGCGGCGCCGAAGAGCTCCTTCGTGCGGTTCTCGGACCGCAAGATGCAGGCCCAGCCGCCTGGGCCGGGGTTGCCGATGCAGGCGCCGTCGGTGATCAGGGTAACCGGCTTCAGATTGCGGCCGTCGGGCGGCAGGCGATCCTCCGCGAACAGGTCGCGCTGCTTCATGCCACGCAGGCGGCGACCGGCTCGAAGAAGCGTTCCACGCGCTCGTAGATTTCCTCGGGCGTCTCGGCGTGGTAGATGTCGGCGCGCAGACGCGCCCCGTGGCGCACGCCGTGGGTGAAGTAGCTGGCGAACTGCTTCATCTTGCCGGCGACTTCGCTCGAGTGCCGCTCCCGCGGGTCGTCGAGCAGCATGCGGTAGTAGTCGCGGATCATCTCGTAGCGGTCGAGCTCGGCGGGCTGCTCGCAGGCGCCAGTACTTAGATACTGCTGGATCTGGCGGAAGATCCAAGGGTTCGAGGAAGCCGCCCGGCCGATCATCACGGCGTCGCAGCCGGTCTCGGCGGCCATGCGGGCGGCGTCCTCCGGCGTCGTGATGTCCCCGTTGCCGATCACCGGAATCTTCACCGCCGCCTTCACCGCCGCGATGTGACGCCACTCGGCGCGTCCCGCGAATCCCTGTTCCCGAGTCCGCGGGTGCAGCGCGACGGCCTCGACGCCGCAGGACTCCGCCAGCCGCGCCATCTCGACCGCGACGATCTCGGCGTCATTCCAACCGGAGCGGAACTTGATGGTGAACGGCAGCCGCACGGCCGCCCGCACGGCCCGCAGGATGCGCTCAACCTGCGGCAGGTCGCGCAGGAGCCCCGAGCCGCCGTTGCAACGCACGACCTTCTTCACGGGGCAGCCGAAGTTGATGTCGACCAGGTCAAAACCGAGGTTCTCGACGACGCGCGCGGCATCGGCCATCACCTGGGGGTCGCTGCCGAAAAGCTGCGCCGAGATAGGATGCTCGTCGGGATCGAAATAGAGGTAGCGCAGCGTTTTGTTCTGGCGCGTGTGGTGGAGCGCGGCGCTGACCCCGTGGGCGCTGGTGAACTCGGTCATGATCAGCCCGCAGCCACCCAGCCCGCGGATGAAGCGGCGGAAGATCGTGTCGGTGACGCCCGCCATAGGCGCCAGCACCACGGCGGGGCGGAGGCAGAGGTCCCGGATGCGCAACTCGGCGGGAAAAATCACATGTTAATTCTAGCAGAGCCGCGCTGCTGGACCCGCGCAACGGGTAGTGGGCTGCCGATCCGCTCCGGGGCCTGGGGCCAGATCCGAAAGGGCCGCGCAGTGGCCCGGGCTACGGAAAGCTTGACCTCGCCCTGTTCAAGACCACGCACCTTGGACCGGAGGATCGCTAAGGCGTGCAACTGCGGGCCGAGGCATGCAACCTTCTCGTTTCGCCGGATTTAGCCGCGCAAAATATTGCTGCAATTTGTGCGACTGTTTCCGTCGCTTGACGTGAACGTCGGGCTGAGGTGTAATTGTCGCTCCAGTGAACGTGAGCGACCCGAACATCGCGATCGTAAAATGACGGGTGTCGCCATGAAATCGAAAGTCTACGTGGAGACGACCATCATCAGCTACCTGACAGCCTTGCCAAGCGCCGACCTTGTCCAGGCGGCACACCAGCAGATCACCCGCGAGTGGTGGGGACGGCGAGATCGATTCGACCTCTTTGTTTCACAGGCCGTAATTCGAGAGGCGGCTCGAGGCGACGCCGAGGCGGCTGCTCGTCGCCTGGCCGCTGTGGAAGGAGTTTCCGTACTTGCAGTTGGGGCGGAGGCCTCGCGGCTGGCGGAGCAGTTTCTCGAAATGAGGGTTGTACCGGCCAAGGCTCAGGTCGACGCCGTCCACATCGCGGTTGCGGTTGTCAACGGAATGGACTACCTATTGCACGCACATCGCCAACGCTGCGATCCGTGCTAAGATCGAGCATACATGCCGAGACGTGGGGCTTCAGCCTCCGATCATTTGCACGCCCGAAGAACTCATGGAGGAATAGGCATGTTTCGCGACCCGATTGTGGAGGAGGTTCGCGCGATCCGAGAAGCGTTCGCGAAAGAACACGGCTACAACGTCAAGGCTATCGTCCGAGCTCTTCAGAAAGAGGAGGCCGAGAGCGGCCGGCGCGTTGCTTCTCTCGAACCGAAGAGGCTAAAGAAAAAACAGCCAGAGCGGAAAGCCGGGTAGCCGGGCCCGACCGGGCGCTGCGAGCGACGGGAGGCGAGGATAGTGAACGCAGCCGAGTTTGTTCAACGGTGGCAGCGGCTGGCCAGTGAGTGTTCAGACCCATTCGATCGGTTTTTTCAGCCTGGATCGCACTCGTTATCGCGGCCCGTGGTGCGCTTGTCGGCGCGGCAGATCCAGCTGGGGTTGAAGTTGTACTGGTAGTGACTACGAAGCCGGAAGCTTCGTGGCCAGCGCGAAGCCAGCCAGGGGCAGCAGCACCACGCCCCACAGCGCGGCGTGGAGGCCGACCTGGTCGGCGGTCCAGCCGAACAGCGGGATACAGACCAGGCCGGCCATGCCCCAGGCGAAGCCCATCATCAAGGCGGAGACGGTGCCGGACTGGCCCGGGACCAGCTCCTGTCCCATCACTACGTTGACGGGGACGGTGAACAGCAGGATCAGCCCGCCCACGAATAACGCGGCCAGCGACAGCATGCCGCGCGTGGTCATGAACAGCACCAGGAAGGGAACCGAAGCGATCATCGAGAAGGCGATGACGCGTTTGCCGCCGAAGCGGTCGGCGAGGTTGCCGCCGAGGAACCCGCCGAGCGCGCCGCCGGCGAGGAACAGCGTCAGCACGTAGCTCGCCGTGGAGACGTCGAAACCGCGCTCGCGGTGAAAATAGAGCGGCAGGAACTGCGCGAAAACCACTTGGACGACCGAGCGGATGACGACCAGGAAGTAGAGCACCGTGAGCGGCTTCCAAGCGCGCCGCAGGGGGGCCAGGTCGAAATGGCCGGCGGACCGCTCGCGCCGGGGCGGGGCCCGTGCCCCCCCGGGCGTCCCTCGCTGGGAAGGCCCATCGGGCATGTCTGGAGTAGGGCTACGCTCGGGTTCCCGCAGTTTGCTTCCGGAATCATCGCCGTGTCCACATTTATGTCGCGCTCCCACGCCTGCCGTCCCGGAAGCGCTGGCGTGAATGCGTTTACTCCGAGGGCTCTTGTTGTCACCTCTGCTAGGTAGGACCGGCGTTGATCTCGCTTTTCCTTACTCCGTGCTGCTTTTGGCGTGGGGTGACACTCGGGTGACAACTCTTGTCCAGCCTTCGGCCCGGTGAGGCCGAACACGTCCGTAGCTTGAGGCACCTTGATATTCGCTGTTTGTTCGCCTATACTGGTAATTTCTACAGGAGCGCTCGCGTGGGCGGTGCTTCGGGAACGTAATGAACGACCAGAGCTTCTTTGACGAGAGCCGGGAGCAGTCGATCGTAAAGAGTACGATCGTCTCAAAGTACTTCTGGGCCTGGGCGAAGGTGATCATGCCGACCGCCAAAGCGCAGGGCGGCAAGATCGCGTACCTGGACCTGTTTGCCGGCCCTGGCCGCTATCAGGATGGAACGAAATCGACGCCGTTGCTCATCCTCCAGCAGGCAATCGCTGATCCCGGCATGCGGCAGATGCTCGTGACCCTTTTCAACGACAAGGACGAGAAGCACTCACGGCAGCTGGAAGCGGCGATCCAAGCACTTCCCAACGTCGAAACACTGAGGTACAAGCCCGAAGTCCGCAACGAGGAAGTCGGTACCGAGATGGTGAAGCAGTTCCAGACAACCAAGCTGGTCCCGACGCTGTTCTTCGTCGACCCGTGGGGATACAGAGGCCTGTCGCTTCAGCTCGTGAACTCGGTCCTCAAGGACTGGGGCTGCGACTGCGTGTTTTTCTTCAACTACAACCGGATCAGCATGGGACTGTCCAATCCCGCCGTCGAGGAGCACATGAATGCACTGTTCGGGAACCGCCGCGCCGACGAGTTGCGTCCCCAGCTCGAAGGATTACCGCCGAACGACCGGGAACTGCTAATCGTAGAGGAACTCTGCAACGCCTTGGCATCGGGCGAAAGTCGGTACGTGTTGCCGTTCCGGTTCCTAAACGATCGAGGGACGCGGACAAGTCACCACCTCATCTTCGTCAGTAAGGATTTCAAGGGCTATGAGATCATGAAATCCATCATGGCGAAGGAAAGCTCGAGGCGCGACCAGGGCGTCCCGTCGTTCGAGTTCAACCCAGCTGACAACCGCTTCCCGACGTTGTTTGAGCTCACGGCGCCGCTCGATGAACTGGAGGGACGGCTGCTCGATGATTTCGCCGGGAAGCGGCTCACGATGGAAGACGTATACCTCAGCCACAACGTAGGCCTTCCTTATATTAAGAAGAATTACAAGGATGCGCTCCGGAGCCTCGAGGTGAAGGAAGCGATCCAGTGTGAGCCGCCTGCGGCTACGAGGCGCGCGGGGACCCTAGGAGACACGACAGTCGTCATTTTTCCAAAGGTGAGGTCAACGCGTGTCCCTTAAGTCTCAGATTGAATGGACGGACGCCACCTGGAATCCAGTCAGGGGATGCCAGAAGATCAGCCCTGGGTGCAAGCACTGTTACGCCGAGGTGTTCGCCGAGCGGTTCCGCGGAGTGCGCGGGCACCCATACGAGCAAGGTTTCGACCTGCGCCTTGTCCCTGAAAAACTGACGGAGCCGCTTCTCTGGCGGAGTCCGCAAATGGTCTTCGTGAACTCGATGAGCGACCTGCTCCAGGTGGGCGTCCCGGACGGCTATATAACAGACGTTGCGCGCGTGATGCAGCGGGCCGACTGGCACATCTATCAGGTTTTGACGAAGCGTGCCGATCGGCTTGCTGAGTTGCTCTCAGGGAGCTTGCGTTTCGCAGCGGCTTTGCATCACGTCTGGTGGGGTGTTAGCGTCGAGGATCGGAAATATGGATTGCCGAGAGTGGACTTGCTCCGATCAGCACCGGCGCAGATTCGCTTTCTCTCGATTGAGCCCCTCCTGGAAGACCTGGGACGAATCAACCTTTCCGGCATCCATTGGGTCATTGTTGGCGGTGAGAGCGGACATGGCGCGCGCCCCATGAAGGAAGAATGGGTGCAGTCAATCCTGGACCAGTGCGAAGAGGCTGGCGTGCCGTTCTTCTTCAAGCAATGGGGCGGTCGCCAGAAGAGCAAAGCAGGGAGGTTGCTGAATCAACGCACATACGATGACCTTCCGCAAATCCGTCGCCGCGCGATCTTGGAGCGTTCACAGCGCCTGGCCTACGCTGATGCTTTCCGGCATGACGCGCAGCAATGGAGTCGTGAGCCAATGTCAGGCAGCCCTCGTCGTTTGGCGACTATAGATGATTTTGTAGCTGCCGAAAGGCTAAACCTCCACAAAGACCAATAGGCTCCAACAAGGGTTCCGGCAACAGCTTGAAACCCAAGGGCCTAGAATTGAGCGCTTTTCGGGAAGTCATGGCGTCGAAAAACAGATCGCCGTCACGTTCGGCTCCGGCAACGCCGTCTACTCCGCGTCGTCCGGCAACGGCGGCCGCACCTTTTCTGCCCCGGTCAAGGTTGCCGAAACCGGCGCGCTGATGCTGGGGCACCACCGCGGCCCGCGCGTCGCGAGGTGGCGCATTAACCATACGCCATCCTCCCAGAAGTGACTGTCCACACCCCTAAATCTCTTGAGGAAATCGCCCACTCCATTCCATGCCCTACGGTTTCCGACTGCCAAGCAAGTTGCCGAAGGTGGCGGTCAAGCTGAGGGGCACGGCAAAGGGCACGGCGCGGGAAACCGCGACGGACTCCGGCGGCAGCGGCGACGGCCGGCTCGGCAGATCCAGCTCGGGCTCAAGTTGTACTGGTAGTGACTACGAAGCCGGAAGCTTCGTGGCCAGCGCGAAGCCAGCCAGGGGCAGCAGCACCACGCCCCACAGCGCGGCGTGGAGGCCGACCTGGTCGGCGGTCCAGCCGAACAGCGGGATACAGACCAGGCCGGCCATGCCCCAGGCGAAGCCCATCATCAAGGCGGAGACGGTGCCGGACTGGCCCGGGACCAGCTCCTGTCCCATCACTACGTTGACGGGGACGGTGAACAGCAGGATCAGCCCGCCCACGAATAACGCGGCCAGCGACAGCATGCCGCGCGTGGTCATGAACAGCACCAGGAAGGGAACCGAAGCGATCATCGAGAAGGCGATGACGCGTTTGCCGCCGAAGCGGTCGGCGAGGTTGCCGCCGAGGAACCCGCCGAGCGCGCCGCCGGCGAGGAACAGCGTCAGCACGTAGCTCGCCGTGGAGACGTCGAAACCGCGCTCGCGGTGAAAATAGAGCGGCAGGAACTGCGCGAAAACCACTTGGACGACCGAGCGGATGACGACCAGGAAGTAGAGCACCGTGAGCGGCTTCCAAGCGCGCCGCAGGGGGGCCAGGTCGAAATGGCCGGCGGGCCGCTCGCGCCGGGGCGGGGCCGGCAGCGCGGCAAACAGCACGAGCGTCATGGCCAGGCCGGGCAGGGCTCCCCAGTAGGCATTCTCCAGACCCAGCCAGGTGGTGAGCACCGAAAAATACGCCGGCCCCAGCGCCAGCCCGACCGTTCCGGAAGTGATGAAGATGGCCATGCCGAGGCCGCGGCGGCGACTCCAGACCGCGGCGGCGTGCGCCGTGCCCTGCGGGTGGAAGGCCGCAATGCCCACGCCGCCCAGGAAAACCATGGCGAGCAGCGTCGGAAAGCCGGTGGCGAGGCCCAGCGCTGAGATGAACAGTCCGGCCAGAAACGGGGAGAGCACGGTGAAAACGCGGGAATGCAGGCGGTCGGAGAGATACCCGTAGAGCGGCTGCATCACCGAGGAGGAAAACGAGAGCACGCCGCCGAGCGTGCCGGCCTGGAGCAGGGACAGCGAGTAGCGCGCCACCAGCAGCGGTTGCAGCGCCCCCAGCGCGCTCGAATACAGGTCGATGAAGAAGTGGCCGACGGCGAGCAGCGCCAGCCTGCGGTTGGCGTCCGGCGGCACGGAGGGCGCGAAGACGGCCTCTCGCTCCTCAATCTCCAGCCCGACCATTTCCGGGGGCGGTCTCACGTCAGCTCATCTCTCCGGCGCTCGAAAAAACTCGACCGGTTCGAGCGCGACAACGTTCCAGCGCTTGCCAACTCGGGCGACGCGGCAGCGGACCTGCTCGCGGCGGGCGACCAGGCGCCCCAGGGACCCGGCCGGCCGCATTTCGAGCCGCCAGTCGAGCTTCAGATCGTAGGCCTCTCCGTCCGGCTTCTCCTCCAGCAGCTCGATCGACGAGGCAACCTCGTTCTGCGCCAGCAGCGCCACGACGTTCGGCTGGAGAGCAGCGTAGCGGGCGACGCGCTGGCGATCGATCTGCGCCAGGAATCGCGCCGCCCGGCCGTCTTCGAGCGACGTGCTCAGGGCCAGCAGCAGGTCCCGGATCCCGACGCTGTCGGCGCCGGCCGCGACCGCCGTCCACAGGCAGGCCGCGTATGTCAGGCTACGTCCGATAGCTAGCATTGATCCGGATGTAGTCTTCGGTCAGATCGCAAGTCCAGAAGCGCGTTCGCCCTTTGCCGCGGCCGCGAATCACGAACCGCACGGTCATCTCGGGAGCCTCCATCGACTGCTTGGCGTCGGCTTCCGAGAAAGGCGCGGCCGTTCCGCGGCGGCAGACCAGAAACTCATTCATGTGGATGTCGACGCGCGCGGGGTCAAACTTGACCCCCGCCGATCCGGCTGCCGACAGGATCCGGCCCCAGTTGGGGTCGGCGCCGGCGAGTGCGGTCTTCACCAGGGGCGAGTTGGCGACGGCGCGCGCGATGGCGGCGGCGTCGGAATCGGCGGCGGCGCCCTCCACGTGGATCGTCACCAGCTTGCGCGCGCCTTCGCCGTCCTGGGCGATGGCGATGGCGAGCTGCTCGCAGACCGAGTGCAGGGCGGTCCCGATCCGGGCGCGGTCTCGCGGCGACGGTCGCGCGCCCGAAGCGCCGTTGGCGAGAAAGTACACACTGTCGTTGGTCGAGGTATCGCCGTCCACCGAGACGCGGTTGAAGGTGGATTCCACGGCGGCGCCGAGCATCGCCTTCATCTCCGGCGGCTGGAGCGCGGCGTCGGTGAGCAGGAACGCCAGCATGGTCGCCAGGCGCGGGTGAATCATGCCGGCGCCCTTGGCCATGCCGGCGAAACGCACCATGCCTCCCTTGACGCGCAACTCGGCGAAGGCGGTCTTGGGCCGCGTGTCGGTGGTGAGGATGGCTCGGGAGGCGGCCGCGAAATTTTCCGGCGCGAGCGATCCAACCAGGCCCGGCAGGGCCTGCACGATCAGTTTGACGTCGAGCGGCACGCCGATCACTCCGGTCGAGATCACGAGCACTTCGGGAACCTTCACCATCAGCGCGGCGGCGGCGGCGCCGGCGGTGGCCCGCGCCACCTCGATGCCGTTGGACGTGGCGCAATTGGCGTTGCCCGCGTTGGCGACGATGGCGCGGCACCAGCCGCCGCTGGCCGCCAGGTGGCGAGCCGAAACGACCAGCGGCGCGGCTTTCACCAGGTTCGTGGTGAACATCACGGCCGCCGCCGCCGGCTCGTCCGACACCAGGAGCGCCAGGTCGTGCTGCGGGTTCTTGCGGATTCCCGCATAGGCGGAAGCGAAGCGGTAGCCGAGCGGCAGGTTCATGGGTACGTTCCCACAATATCATCGGCGGCGGGGCGGTAGCCGTTGATGAACTCCGCGGCGGTCAACTTTTTCTTTCCTTCCGCCTGGACGGCGAGCAGATCGAGCCAGGCCTGGCCGCAGGCCACGCGCAGCGAGCGGCCCTCAACGGCGAGCGTCCCGGGCGGCGCCGGCGGTCCTTCGACGACGCGCGCGCGCCGCACGAACAGCAAATGGCCGCGGAAGCTGGTGCAGGTTCCGGGCCAGGGATCGAAGCCGCGAACGCGGTTGGCGATCTCGACGGCCGTCAGGCTCCAGTCGATCCGCCCGTCTTCCTTCTTCAGGAGCGGCGCCAGGGTGGCGGCGGCGTGGTCCTGCGGACGGGGCGTGATGGCGCCGGCCTCCAGGCCGCGCAGCGTTTCGATCAGAAGCTCCGCCCCGGCCACGGCCAGGCGGGCGGCGAGCTCGGGGGCCGTCTCCTCCGGCCCGATCGCCGTTCCGCGCTGCAATAAGATATTACCAGTATCCAAGCCGGCCTCGATGCGCATGGTGGTCACCCCGGTCGCCGCTTCGCCGCGGGCGATGGCCCACTGCACCGGGGCCGCGCCCCGGTAGCGCGGCAGCAGCGAGGCGTGCACGTTCACCGTACCCAGCGGCGGCTGGTCAAAGATCGCTGCCGGAATGATCTGTCCGTAGCCGACCACGACGATGGCGTCCGGGCGCGCGCTCCGCACGTACTCGACGGCCTCGGGCAGGCGAATCCGCGCCGGCTGAAAAACATCGAGCCCGCGCTCGAGCGCCAGGCGTTTCACGGGCGACGCGGCGGTCTCGCGGCCGCGCCCGGCGGGCCGGTCGGGCTGCGTGATCACGCCCGCCACCTCGACGCCCGCCGCCAGCAGCGCCCCGAGCGTTGGCGTCGCGAAGTCCGGTGTGCCCATAAACAATACCCGCACGGCGGATCACCACTCCCCCTGCTTGATCAATTTGCGGATCTTGCGCTTGATCAGGTCGCGCTTCAGCGCGCTGACGTGATGCAGGTAGAGCCGGCCGTTCAGGTGGTCGGTCTCGTGCAGGAAGGCCCGCGCCAGCAGCTCCTCGCCGGTCATCTCGAAGGTCTTGCCGCGCGCGTCCTGGGCGCGCACGGTGACGCGCCGCGGCCGCTTGACGTCCTCGCGGAACCCGGGGATGCTCAGGCAGCCCTCCTCGCCGTTCTGCTTGCCTTCGGTGTGCACGATTTCCGGGTTGATCAGGACCATCTTGTCCTTCTCGTTCTCCCCGGCGGAGCAGTCGATGACGGCGATGCGCTTGGACACACCGATCTGCGGGGCCGCCAGCCCCACGCCCCGCGCCGCGCCCATCGACTCGAACATGTCGGCGATGAGCTGGTGGAGCTCCGGCGTATCGAACTGGGTGATCGGCGCGGCCCGCGTCTCGAGGACCGGGTCGCCGAACTTGACGACCTTGTAAACCATTTGTTGATTTATTGATTTGTTGATTTATCGATTGGCAATCAGAAACTCCTTAGCTGCTCTGCGTACCCGTTGAAGTTCCGCTTCATCTCGCCGAGGGAATCGCCGCCGAACTTCTCGACGGCGGCGGCCGCGAGCGTCAGCGCCACCATGGCCTCGCCGATGACGGCGGCGGCCGGCAGCACGCAGACGTCGGAGCGCTCGTAGGCGGCCACCGAGGCATCACGGGTTCGCAGGTCCACCGACTCGAGCGGCTTGCGCAGCGTCGAGATTGGCTTGAGATACCCGCGCACCACCACGTCCTCACCGTTCGTCATGCCGCCTTCGAGGCCGCCGGCGCGGTTCGTCGGGCGGCGGAAGCGGCGCTCGGCGCGGTCGTAGCGGATGGCGTCCTGCACGCGCGAGCCGAAGCTGACCGCGTTCTCGACGCCGCGGCCGATCTCGACCGCTTTGACCGCCTGCATCGACATGACCGCTTGGGCGAGCTGGCCGTCCAGGCGCGCGTCCCAACTGGCGTAACTTCCCAGGCCGGGCGGCGCGCCGCGCGCCACCACCTCGAAAATACCACCCACCGTGTCGCCGGTGCGCAGCGCTTCATCGACCACCTCCTTCATGCGCTGCTCGGCGGCGGCGTCCACGCAGCTCAGCAGAACTTCATCGCGCTCCGCCAGCGCCGCGAGTTCCTCCCAGGACGCCTCGCGATCCAGATGCACGTGTCCGGCGGCGATGACGTGACTCAGCGCCTGGACGCCCAGCTCCGTCAGCAGCAGCTTGGCCAGCGCGCCGGCGGCCACGCGCGCCGCCGTCTCGCGGGCGCTGGCACGTTCCAGTACATAGCGAGCTTCCGGGAAGTTGCGCTGCAGGCAGCCCGCCAGGTCGGCGTGCCCCGGCCGCGGCCGGTCGAGCGGCTTGGCCTTCGCCGCGCTCTCCGGGTAGTCCTCGACCGGCAGCGCTTCGCTCCAGTTCGTCCAGTCCTTGTTGCGGAGGATCATGGCCACCGGCGAGCCGATGGTCTTGGAGTGACGGACACCGGAAACAATCTCGACGCGGTCGGTCTCGAGCTTCATCCGCCCGCCGCGGCCGTACCCCTGCTGCCGCCGCCAGAGCTGCCGGTCGATGAAGTCCGCCGAGACGGGCAGGCCGGCGGGCAGCCCGCTCACGGTAGCGATGAGACATTCCCCGTGGGATTCTCCGGCGGTCGCAAAGCGCAGCAAGCTCCATGATAGCGGAGGCCGCCGGGCGGGGCAATTGACAGGGGGTGCACGACATAAATGTGGCGGTTGGGGGCGTTCCTTTTTTTTGTTGCAATGTTCTTAGCGTTTATATACGCTAAGAAGTGGAGGTTGCCATGCCCCTATCCCCATCCGAACTGGAAACCCG
>Ga0247727_10008382_pt1 | contig 19208 bp, 11 predicted proteins | sample WisWelCaveWW1625_FD_202498 | JGI IMG/M metagenome (GOLD analysis project Ga0247727, IMG submission 202498) | Biofilm microbial communities from Wishing Well Cave, Virginia, United States - WW16-25 | ecosystem: Environmental > Aquatic > Deep subsurface > Groundwater > Cave microbial mat | place... | reverse complement strand
CACGCGCAGCACTTGCTCCGTGCCAAAATGTTCCACCTCGCCTTTCGCCACCGGCATCCCAAGTTGCGGCGCGGCCGGCTCCGGCGCAATCGTATAACTCCAGTGGAACGCCGGCGCTTCATTGCGAAAGATCCATTGCTGAAAGAACCAGTCCAGCGGCGCGCCGTAATGCTGCTCTGCGACCCTTTGAAAGTCCGCAGTCGAAGGTTCGTGATTGCGATACTGCTGCAAAAAATCCGCGAGCACGTTCCAAAACTTCGCGTCGCTGTCCGTTTGCAAATCGCGCAAGAGCCAGCGCAGCATGTGCAAAACGTACGCACCTTTTTCATACACGTGCGTGTAATAATCGAGCGCCTCGTTTTGCCCCAAGCGAAAGCCCAGCCACAAAGGTCCGGCTTTCATACCCTCGGCATTGCGCAGCGCATTCTTGCCCAAGCCGAAACGCTGCATGCCCAAACTCACGCCGATATGGCCGCCGTCCAAAATGTCGTCGCGCCACGCCTCTAAAATTTGCGCGAACGCATTGGGATCGCGTGCGGTCCATTCCACATACAGCGCGCCGAGATATTCCGCGAACGCCTCGCTCAACCATTGATCGTGATACGTGGCCCAGCCGAGCATGTTGCCGAACCATTGGTGCGCGACCTCGTGACTGCGCAGCGCTTCCGTCGGGCCTTCGAGCCGGCTTGCAAACCCCAGCCACGAAAGCGTCACAAAACCGGGGAAGCCCTGGCTGTGCGTGGTCGGCGATTCGACCACGCGAATGCGCGGCAACGGATAAGGCCCGAGCATGCGCTCAAAAAAGTGCAAGCTGTTTGCAATGTCGCCGGCCACGCGCCGCCGTTCGCGTGCGGTGCGCCGCGGCGTCGAATGAATCTCGATGTCCGGCAAGCCCGCGTGCTGCGTTGCCAGCGTATCCGCCGTGAAATTTCCCAAACAAAATGTGGCGGCTTTTGCGGGCACGCGCGTTTTATAAAAACGCAGATGATGACCCGCTTCATACCAATCACGCACCAGCTCACCGACGGCGAGCACGCGCAAACGCGGCGGACATTTGAAAATGATGTGATAATCTGCGCGCGCCAAATAACCCCAGCGCGGCACCCAGGTGATCGCATCTTTCAGGAACAGCGAGCCGTTCTCGTGCCGCCGCAGCGCCTCGCCTTCATACTGAAAAAACAAACGCAACGTATCGCTGAGCCAAGCCTGCGGCGAGAGAAACACCGTGACGCCCGCTTCTTTCGGCTCTTGCACGAACGCCAACGTATCGCCCGCTTCCGCGGAAATGCGCGTGACTTTGAGATCGGAAGACAGTGTAAAGCTCATCGCCGGCGGGCGATAGTGCGCGGTATAAAAATCAAAACCCAAATCCGCGTGAATCTTGCCGTTGTCCTCCACTTTCACCCAGCCGTTGTATTTCGTAATGCGCAGCGTTCGCGTTATTTGCGACAATCTTTCCAACGCTAAGGGATAGCTGCACACCGTGAGAAGCGGCCGCCCGAGTTTTTTGTGCGAATATTGAAAGTAGCCGATCTGTTCGAGCGCGAGCTCGTCGTAAACATAAAGCCGCAGCGGCGGAAACAGATTGCGATCGTGCAGTGGATAAAACGCGCACACGAACAGCGTGTCCGCCTCGCCGGGCAATCGCCGCGTCATCAAATGCGCCGCGAGATTGTAGCCGCGCCGCTCCAACAAAGCTTCCTGCACGGCTTTGCGCAGCTCTTGCGCCTCAGAGCTGCTTTTTGTTTTGGTTTGATGAAAAGACCGGCCCGCAATGATTTCGTACGGCAGTGCGTTCGGTGTGGAAACACGAATGAGCAACCGCGCGGCCTCGCACACGGTCACAGAATCGCCGGTGAAGCGGTGAAGCTGTTGCCGCTCGAGCACATGCCGAGGCCGAAACGTTATCTGCGCCGCGCCTTCAAAAAAGAAACCGGTCAATGCCGCCGTGCTATCGCGCAAGGGCACCAACTCCCCGTGCTGCAACGTCACCGTGAAATCGGGGTAATTGAGCCGCAGCGTGTCGGCGATCACATAACTCGAATCCGCCACGATCGGCTGCCGCAGCGAATGATAGAGCCGCCGCAATTGCGGATCGCGGAGGGTGTTTTTTTCAGCGGCATGCAGAGAGAAGGCGAAGCTCGCAAGGAGCGTGACGGTGAGGCAGAAATGGACGGCGGGAAGGTTGTCGATAGGTTTGCGCACTGCGAGAAACTCGGCTGTTCTTTTTAAGAAGGCAAAACAGTTTCGGGCAAGATTATTTTGAGAACCATCGCTTTGCCATTAGACATGAGGACGAATAACTACGTTCAAGCGATTAGATTTTCAAAGTCAGAATAATCCCGCCGCAGTGTGACTGAAAGTTTTTGGGGCCACACCCGGATCAAAAACTCACACTGAAGAGCCAGAAGCTTTTTCCGCGTGCGCTTTTGTTCAGTGTGAAGCCTACTTTTTTAAGAATCGTCGCTAATCAAAAACACCCGAATCTCACTTCCTTGCTTTCGCAAACTCCTTCACAATCCTATCCACCTGCTCTCCGCTCATACCGCTAGCGCCATACTTTTGCCCGGAAGCTTCGTGCGTAGCTGTATCCGATTTTGCGGCAGAGGCCGGCGGCGCGCTAGACAATACCGATGCTTTGCGCGAAACCTCAGAAGAGAGCGCCTTTTGATAGGGAAACTCTTCGCGGCTGCGCGACGCGATCGAAATTGAAGGCCGCCATGCGCTGGCCTCGCGTGGCTTCGCGAGCGGCTTGGTTTCCCAAGCCACGCGCTTGATGTTCATCAAATGCACCGGACCGATGTTGTCGCTGGTGATGTTGCCGCCGTAGGAGCCGCAGCCCAGTGTCATGCTCGGGTCGAGATCGGTGGTGTAACCCACCGCGCCGATGGCGGTCGGAGAATTGACGATGATGCGAAACGCGGGCTTCTTCAAACCGAATTGCAAAATGATGTCGCGCTCGTTGCAATGAATGCCAAGCGTGTGGCCGCGGCCGCCGAAGTTGAGCAGCTCCATGCAACGCTCACAACCTTTCTCCCAGCCGTCCTCTACATACAATGCGAACACGGGCGAAAGTTTTTCCATCGAAAGCGGATGCGCCTTGCCCACGCCCGCAAGCCGCGCCACGAGTACGCGCACGTCCTCCGGTATTTTGAATCCGGCGGCCTCGGCAATACGTTGCGGGGCTTGTCCCACCATTTCGGCATTGATGCGAAAATCCGGCGTGACCAAAACTTTTGCAACTTTGTCAGCTTCGGCTTCATTCAAAAAATATGCTTTCTGCTTTTTCAACTCTTCATGTACGCGATCCGCAACCGGCGCATCGACAATGAGCGCTTGCTCGGAAGAACACAGCGTGCCCCAATCGAACGTCTTGCCTGCCACCGCATCTGCCACGGCCTTTGGAATATCCGCGCTGCGGTCGATGTACACCGGCACATTGCCGGGGCCGACGCCATACGCGGGTTTGCCCGCAGAATAAGCCGCGCGCACCAATCCCGTTCCGCCGGTGGCGAGAATCACGGCAGTATCGCGATGGCGCATGAGTTCGTTCGTGCCTTCTTGCGTGGGCAGCGATAAGCAGAGACACAAATCCGCTGGGCCGCCCGCGCTCTCCGCGGCTTTGCGCATAACGTGAACCGACTCTTGCGTGCATTCTTTCGCGCGCGGATGCGGCGAAACCACGATGGCGTTGCGCGCTTTCACGGCGATGATGCACTTGAACATCGCAGTGGAAGTGGGATTCGTCGTAGGCACGACCGCGGCGACCACGCCCATAGGCTCGGCGATTTCGACGATCTTCTTCTTCGTGTCTTCGCGAATGATGCCGACGGTTTTGAGGTGCTTGATGCCTTCGTAAAGATCGCGCGTGGAGAATTGATTTTTGATGGTCTTGTCCGCGACTTTGCCGTATTTGGTTTCGTCGACGGCCATGCGGCCCAAACGCTCGCTCGCTTTGAAACCGGCCTCGGCCATCGCGGCAACGACGCGATCGACTTGCTCTTGCGAATACTCTTTGAATTTGAGCTGCGCTGCTTTCGCACGCGCGATCAGGCTGCGCGCCTCTTGCAGGGATTGGAGGTCTTGATCGAGGAGGACGGACATGATTGCTCCTGAAAAATGTCAATGAAGCGAAGTCGAGCTTGGATGCTGAAATCTTTGCTTGCTGCGGTGTGTTCCCTTACCATGTCATTCAGTAGGAAACTTTTTGAGCACTGGAGTCTGTGCCAAGAGCTAAAAAGGATTCCTTCTGAATGACATATCTGAGGGAAGCGACTGCCGCATTTGAATGCCAACGATCATTAGATTTCGCTCAAACTTTTTGGGTCAAGTCCGACAGCTTCGCGTTCTGTTTATTGATGCGGCCGACCCTTCGACAATTTGCCATAAACGTTCAGATACGCCAAGCACGGTCGCGGGCAGGGGCTCGTCTTTCGCGGCTTCGACTTCTTCTTCGTAGATGCGATTCAAATCATGGCGATGAATCTAGCAAAAGCTGATTAACTCGCAAGCAGGTTCTTTTATCCGGAGCAAAGTCCGCTTGCGTGTTGATTGCAGTGCTTAAAAAGATTCTTTCAGAATGACATCGTGAGGGTGTGCCGATTTAACTTGGCATCGAAGCGAAGTCGGACTTGGACAAACGGATTTCAAATTACACTGAACCGCTCGAGTCCAAGTCCGACTTCGCTCGTCACCCGCTTCACGAGCCCAGCGCCATACCCGTCAGCAAATAATGCCCGGCCAGATTCGTGAACTCCCCCCAGCGCTGCGCGAAGCTGCGAATCGTGTCTTCGGATTGGGGCTCGCCATTGAAATAAAAATGCTGCACGGCTTTGCGCACGCCGAGGTCGCCGGCGGCGAGAGCATTGCCGCGGCCGAGGCCGCGCGCGAGCAGCCATTCGACGGTCCATCTGCCGATACCGTGCAGAGGCAGAAGCTGCACGGCAATCTCTTCATCCGAAAGCTGAGGCAATTGCTGCAAGTCGAGCCGGCCGTCGCAGATCGCACGCGACAGGCCGATGATATACTCGGATTTTTTTCCGGTGAATTGTAAAGCACGCAACGAAGCAACTCGAACTCGCGCGAGCTTTTCGGGTGTGGGAAAAGCGAAGTAGGTTTCGCCATCCACCTGCAACCTCTCGCCGTAACGTCGCACCAATCGGCTGCGCACGGCGAAGGCAAATTGCAGATTGATTTGCTGTGCCGAAATCGAGGTGACGAGGATTTCGAAGAGATCGGCAGCCAAAGTCGGGCGCAGACCGCGAAAGCGTGCCGTCAATTCGCGCAGCACGGGATCGCTTTGCGCGAAGGCGTAAAACTCTGCAAGTGGAAAATCCAAGCCGAGGATTTTGTGCGCAATACGCTGTGCTTCATTCCAAGCTTTTTGTGAACGAGTCGCCGGCGTGAGCGCCATTTGCGCGTGCCGTTCTTTTTCACAAAGCGAAAGCAGGTGCAGTTTTTCATCCACAAAAAAAGCTTTGTGAAATATTGCGCCGTCGAAGCGATTGGCCGCGTCTTCGCCATAGGCTTGATAGCGCCGCAGGGTGAGCGCGAAGTTGAGTGTGTCTCCGGTGGGAAAAAATTTTCGCATTAGTTGAACCGTTCGGGATGGAGCGCTGACATGTCGAGCGCGATGGGTTGACGGAATATGAGATCGGCCACTAATTTGCCGGTGATGGGCGCGAGCGTGATGCCGAGCATGGCGTGGCCGGTCGCGGCAATGAGATTGCCGTACTCATGAAAGGCGCCGATATAAGGCAAGCCGTCCGGCGTACACGGCCGAAGTCCGGCCCAAATTTCTGCGCGCAACAAGTCTACGGCGCCAAGATTGGGAAGATACTTCGGTACGGCGTTGCAAATGGCTTGCACGCGGCGTTGATTGATGGAAAGATCGTTGCCCGCTAGCTCCATCGTTCCGGCAAAGCGCAGCCGGTCTCCCATCGGCGTGACGGCGACGCGCGCTTCGGCGAGCAAGAGTGGAACGCGAGGCGCATTCGGCGGAGCGGGAATCGTGATGCTATAACCTTTGCCGGCTTGGATGGGCAAACGCAACCGTAAATCTTTCACCAACGCTGAGGACCACGCGCCGCTCGCGAGCACAAACGTGTCGGCGCTGAAATCGCCGCGTGAAGTTTTGAGTTCTGTGACTTTGCCGTTTGTGGCGAAGAGTTGCAACGCGGTGGTGTTGGTGAGCATTTGCACGCCGCGTTCACGCAGAAACGCTGCGAGCGCATTCACAAACCGGCCGGGCTCGAGATGGCAATCGTGCGGATAATAAATTCCGCCGAAAGCATTGCTGTGGAGGTTCGCATCCAGCTCACGGATTTGCGCGGGGTTGAGATTGTTGACCGGCATGCCCATCTCTCGCGCGAGTTCAACGGCTTCTTGTTCGGCTTGCCATTCATGCTCGGTTTGATAAAGCATGAGCAGCCCGCGCTTTTCTAAATTAAAAGAGAAGGCTTTGCTTTGCTGCAGCTCTTCAAAAAGTTTTGCGCTGCTTTGGCAAAGCGCGTGCAGAATGGGAACGGCTTTGTGCATTTGCACGGTATTGCACGAACGGCTGAATTTCCACAACCACGAAATGAAGTCCAGCTCAACGCGCGGCTTCATATAAAGCGGGCTTGCGGGATTGAACATCCACTTCAAGCCTTTGGCGATGACCCCCGGGGCTGCAAGAGGGATGATGTGGCTGGGAACGATGAGACCGGCATTGCCATAGGAACAGCCGGACCCGATTTTGTTCTTCTCGATGATCGCAACTCGGAGGCCGTTCTTCCAAAGGTAGTATGCCGTGCAGAGGCCGAGGGCTCCGCCGCCGAGGATGACTGCATCGCGCGCGTTGTTCATGGGCAACGTGACATATGAGGGTTTGATTTTTTGCGCGAGCAAGATAAACAAAGAGCCGGAATAAGGCAAGGAGCGGAAGAAAAGTTAAAGAGGGTTTGTATGCTCGTTGTGGGTTGGTTTGTAATTTCCTCAACGTTGTCATGGGAAGGAACTTCCCTCGCACTTGAGTTGCCGCTTCAAACGGGCTGTGTCTCGAGCACGAGAGAAGGTTCTTCCAAAATGACAAAACTATATCTTCGTATACAAACGAGAAAGCCACTCCACCAATTTGAATGGCAGAGTGGCTTCTCGCTCACGGCAAAAGCACCTTCCTGATGCTTAACCCAACCCACGGATAGGGAATGTGGACGTGTGAAAATTACGGGGCGAGCCTTTGCTGAACCCGCCCCGTAGCTCGTGTAACTGTGCCCCGTGCTGACTCCCGCCGAGCCCCGCGCAGATCAAAAGCTGCTTCCCCCTTTTTGGCTATAAAGACACAAAGCGGGCGAAAAAACTCACAAATTTTTTGGAAAATTTTATTCGAGTTTGGCTTTTTGGAGGGCCGCAATTCTTTGCCAATCCGAGCCTTCGTTCAACTCTAAATAAGTTTGCCAGGCACGGCGGGCTTCTTCGTGGCGGTGCAGTTGATGTAAAAGGGAGGCGCGATTGAAGCGGGCTTCGGGGAAGCGAGGTTTGAGGCGAAGGGCGCGATCGAAATAATGTAACGCATTGCCGGGCGCATTCAATGCCGCGGAGACGACGCCAAGATCGTTTATGATTTCAGCGTCCGTGGGATTTTGCAGGTGCAATTCTTGTAGAGCGCGGTGCGCCTGCTCCAAGCGTCCGGCGAAATAAGCCGCCAAGGCTTGACCGTGTTTGGCGCCGGCATTGTCCGCGTTCAAAGCCAGACTGTTTTTGAAGTTTTGCTCGGCAGAGTTTTTTTCAGCGGGTTCTTCTCCGGCACGGCGCGTGGAAAAGAGCCGCGGCTGAAATTGACCCGCCGGGCGCAGACCCTCATCCAGAATATCGTTTTCCTGCGCGAGCGCTTCCATGCCTTGCTGTGCCCAGTACGCACTGCGCCAATCCTGCACTTTCGGCCAGACGATTTCAAGCGCGAGCAGAAACATTGCAGCGAATGCGAGGCTATAGGCCAGCAGCGGACGGGCCGCAAAAAAGCTTTGGACTCCCGCCCAAAGAGATTGCAACATAAACGGTCGCGAGGATTTCAGGTAATTTGCCGGTGAGGGCATTGAAGCAAGGCGTGCGGCCCATTCTTCGATTTGAAAAGGAGGAAGCGCTTGCAGCAGGGCTTGATCTTCCTCGTTGAGGACCGCCGAGGCCATGCGCGCCAACTCGACGAGCAGCTTGCGGCAATCATTACAAGCGGCGAGGTGCCGCGTAATTTTCCGGCGGCGAAAAAAGGAATATTGCCCGTTGAAATAATTCGCCGCGGTTTCCGCATCAAGGCAGCTTTCCGTTTTGTGCCGGTGCGGCTTTGTGCCGTGTTGTCGAGCTTTGCCGATCCGGTCGAGGGCTTCGTCAAGCTCGGCACATTCACGGCATTGCGTCAAGTGCGTGCGCACTTCGTGCTGAGGGCCTTGCGCCAATTCGTTACGGCGTTTCGCCGCCAAAGCGGCGACGGTTATGTGTTTTGCCATGACCCGGCTCCCTTTTAAAAGTTCCACGCTCCCGTTGTCCTCGAAAATCTCTGACCAGCAAGACGGAAAAACTCCGGCGAAATTCACAACGAATTTGCCGGCGGAAAAAATTTACACTTTGAGTTGTTTGGAATATTTCGACAGGCGGTGACGAACACGATTGATCGCCACTTCCACCGCATGCGGGTTCATATTGATTGCCGGCATTTCCGCGATCTCTTCGGCGGTGAAGCCGTCAAAATAGCAAAGCTGAAAGAGCATTTTATCCCGGTATTTTTGCGGGCCGTGCAACACCTTGTCGAGCAAATGATTGATCTGATCCTGCAATTCGAGCAGGCCGAGCTCTTCATTCGAAGCCTGCGCAGCGGTTGGTGTGGATTGATGACGAGAGCGGCCGTCGTGTTGCCTCTCGTTGAAATTGGCATCTAATGATTCCGTAACGTAGGGACGTTTCTTTGCGCTATTTTCCCGCACTCGATTCAAGGCAACGTGCCGCGTGATCACGCGCAAATAGCCGAACAACGCTTCCTCGGTTTCGCCTTTGAAAGCGCGCAGGGCATGACAATCGTGTTGCACGAGCCGGACATACACTTCTTGCACGACGTCATCCAGCGCTTCGCGATAGTGTGCGATTTGCTTTTGCTGATATGTACGCAAGGCTTGCAACGCCCAAGCGCGCAAATGCCCGTGAAAGCGCCGGATAAATTCCTGCCACAGCATTTCGCGCTGCGGCTGTTCCATGCACTGCCGCACCAACACGAGATTGCTCGATTCGGGATAGGATTGTGTGATCGCGAGCAGCAGGCCGATAAAAAGCTCGTGGGCGTTATTGCAGCAGCCGTAAATCAGCGCGAAGACGGCCAGGCCGGCCCAGAGTTGCGGTGCGCGTTCAGCGAGAGAACAAACGAAAATCCGGAGGTGGCTGCGGGTCATGAAATGCGTGCGGGTTTAATGAGCTATCAGCGCAGCGGTTTGCGCAAAGCATTGAGAAAAAATTTCCCCGCAAAAACACAAGCTCCGATTACTTGCGGCGCGACGGCGCATTGATTTCGTGCATCGTCGATTTGCCCGGCTCCGTATTGCGCGCGCGGCGATTGCGGCGGTACATGCGTAACCACATGCCGCTCAATAAAGCCAGTGCAACAAATCCGCCCAGCGCGATAATCCAAACGGCTTGCTCGGTCATATCACAAAACTCGCTGTAAGCTGAACACGTAGCGGAATTTTATTTCATCATCTTGGTTGCTAGCCCTCACCCACAGCGGGAAATCAATGCGCAACGTATAATTCGTGCTGACGATGAACGAGTACCAATTGTCCGGCACATTCTTCTGAAAGATGACGCCCACGCCTGCATCCGCAAGATTTCTGCTCGCATCGATGAAGGGTGAAGCGAAATGACCGTAATCAAAAAACGCGCTGAACGTCGAGCGGCCCAACACCGGGCGCAATAAATTTTCCAGCAGCGGCAATGACACCGTTTTACGCAGCTCGAGATTGCCTGCGACCAAGTTTTTGCCAATAAACTCGGGGCAATCATAATAGCCGCGCAAATTGCCGCCGCCGGGTGCGTGATAGTGCAATTCTGCGGGCAGTGCGCCGCGGCTGCGCACGTAGAATTGTTCGAACTGCTCGCGCCCGTTCGCGCCGAAGGCGGAAAATAAATCCTGCAGCGGCTTGTCATCTTTCTCGCGCAAGAATGTGCCGGCAAAGCCGCGCAGATAAAGCCCGTCGCCGTTGGCGGCTGGAATCCAAAAGCGCAGCTCGCCTTCAAAACGTGTGTACGTTGCGTCGCTGCCGAAACTTTCGTTCGCGTGCGCAATCTGCCCGCGCAAAAAGCTGCGCCAATTCATACCACGTGGATTCACGTTGAAATTCAAATAGACGCGATTGACTTTGCCCGGCGTCCAATTCGAAAAAGCGAAAACGTCGCCGTCGACTTCCACGTTCGTGGCTGCATATTCCGCTTTAGCGCGAGGCAATTCGAAATAAGAAAAGCCGAGGCGAAAATTCCATTGTGGCGGCGTAAAAAGCATTTTGCTGAAAGAAGCCGTCACGCTCGCGTCACCGTGATAGCGCCCCTCCAATTTCATGGCCGCGAGATGATAGCTCGTTTGGCTGCCGAGTTTGTTCGAAAAACGCAAGCTGCCGTCTAGCGTTGAAGATTTGATGCCGTACCACGCGCCGGCCTCCAAATTGCGCGTATCGAGATAGCGGCCTTTGAATTTCACACCTACGCGTGCGCCATCGATATCATTATACCAAACGCTCGGCTTCCACGTGAGCACATACGCATCGTTTGGAACATAGTCCTCAATGTGCGGGTATTCGGGATAAAGCTCGACGCGCATGTTGCCGTGGCCGAGGCGGCTCTTGTCCATGACTTGATCTTGCGGATCGAGCACCACGCGTTGCGGCTTGCTCGTGCTCGCAAAAGTGATTGTGCCCTGCGCTTCTTTTCCCTCCCAACGTTGCTGCGCTTTTGCGCCCTCTGCAAATTCCAATTCTACCTCGACGGGCATGAGGCCTGCGTCGTTGCGTTTGATTTCAACGATAGTTTGCCACTCGCCATTTGCAACTTGCTCGCTTTGCACTTGGCCCAGACGATAATCCACCGTCTTTGTTTCGTGCAGCCATTGTTGAAAGAACCAGCCCAAGTCCATGCCGCTCACCTCTTCGCACACTTGCCGAAAGCGCGCTTCATTGACGTGTTTGAGCGCCCAACGATTGAAATACTCTTTGCAAATGCGCTCGAACGTTTCCGCCCCAACGATATAGCGCAGCATCTCGAAAAAAATCGAGCCTTTCGTATAAGCATTGACGCCGTAACCGACGCCGTTGTCATATTGATAGGCATACTTCGAGATCGGCTCGTTGAAGCCGCTGTTCATATATTGCTGCGCCCAACCGCGATTGGATTCATTGTTCGTTTGCGCCGGACGATGCCGCGCCAACCATGTCGCATTCTTCAATCTCTTTTCGCGGTCATAGCCCCAAGCGCCGTAGCGCGTTTCCATATACCAAGCCGTTTGAAAGCTCGTGAAGCCTTCATCCAACCATGCTTCTTTTTGCTCGTTGTTGCCGAAGATACCGAAGAAATAAATGTGGCCGACCTCGTGCAGAATCAGCCCTTCGCTTTCGGAGGCATTCATCACCAGCATCGGATACTCCATGCCGCCGCCGAGCAAGCCGTGCGTGATGGTAAGCTGCGGATACGGATAGCGCCCGAACTTCGTTGAGAGCCATTCCAGCGCACGGCGGCCGCGCTCCGTCACCACTTTCGTCCAGCGCGGCTTGGCATAGCTGCGATAGAGCACGTGAATCGGAATGCCGTCATATTCGCCGCGTTCATACAGAAAATCCGGGCTGGTGATCCACGCGAAATCATGCACGTTCTCCGCATGAAAAGCGACGCGGCGCATTTTCGTGTTCGCGCTTTGCTTTTTGATCTCGGCTTTCATCTCGCTGTGCTTCTTCCGCCAAACGCTTTCCGAAAGTGCGGTATCAACCGCAACCAACGACCAGCCCGGATCGCCTTCAGTCACGACGCCGGTTGCGCCGACAATGTATTCGAACGGCACATTGATCGTCATGTCGAACGTGCCGAACTCGCCGTAGAACTCGCCGAGGAAGTGCAGCGGCTCGTCGTGCCAGCCTTCATCGTCATACACGCAGAGTTTGGGATACCATTGCGCGAAGTCGTATTGATTGTCACGATAGCCCGCGCGGTCTTGAAACTTGTGCACTTTGGAAGTGAAAGTCAGATCGATCTCGATCTCCTCCCCCGGCAAAAGCGGCTCGGGCAACACAGCTTCCAAGATCGAATCATTCACTTGAAACGCGGACATGACTTTGTTGTCGCTCGCAGCTTTGCCTTTCGGCGTGAGGCGAAATTCATTGATCTTGAGCCAACCCGCAGCCTCTTCGTTGGGAAGATTTTTGACGTAATACTTTTTGGCTTCTTGCGCGCGCAAGGTGTTGTTGTCTTTGAAGCCGTTGGGATAAAGATACATGTAAATGCGGTCAAGCTTGTCAGGCGAGTTGTTGCGATAGAGAATGTGCGAGGTACCAGTGAGCAAGTGCGTGGCGGGATCGAGCGTGACTTCCATTTTATAGTGGACGAACTGCTGCCAATAATTTTCGGTGTTGGGAGAATCGGCGAAGACGTTTTGCGTGCATGAAAGCGCGGCAAAAGCCCAAACCGCTAAACGGCTGGCAAGCTGTGCGGTTGTCATGTAGCATCTCCTCCGTGGTTGTGATCAAATGTGGGGCAAATGATCTCGGCGCGCGGGCGCGAACCGTTGCCAATCAACGCAATCAAGACCGGCGTGAGCGAATGCGCTGAAACTCGCGGCGCAAGATATATATCATCTTTCCGAAAAGCAAGCCGCAAGGCCGTTCGGATGTAATGCCTCTGTTGTGTGTGGAGAACCTAGCGCAGGCATCCTGCCTGCAGACAAGAGGTCTGCGCTACGTTCTCCACCAATCTGAGGCATGACGCCCGGATTTCCAGTTGCACGGTAAGTTTTATTTTCACATTATTGGAACCGTGCAACCACGGTTTGACCGTGGCTTTACCAAGCAACTGCCACAGCCAGCCGTGGCAAAACCAATACGGCGCACCAATGTTGATTGTCAAGTTATGCCCGAAGCTGATAGCGCTCGACACGATAATTCTGAAAAACTTTTCAAGATCGACATCCACACGCACATTCTGCCTCCAAGCTGGCCGAATCTAAAAGAAAAATACGGCTACGGCGGATTCGCGCAGCTCGAGCACTACGGCCCCGGCTGCGCTCGCATGATGGTCGACGGCATGCTCTTTCGTGAAGTCGAGGAAAACACTTGGTTGCCGCAAGCACGGCTGCAGGAATGTGATCGGCACGGCGTCAACGTGCAAGTGCTCTCCACCGTGCCCGTCATGTTCTGCTATTGGGCCAAGCCCGAACACGCGTGGGACTTATCCAAATTGCTCAATGATCACATTGTGAGCGTTGCGGCGGAACATCCGCAGCGTTTTATCGGATTGGGAACCGTGCCTCTGCAAGCGCCCGAGTTGGCGATCAAAGAGCTCGAACGTTGCGTGCATGAGCTCAAGCTGCCGGGCGTTCAAATCGGCTCGCACGTGAATAAATGGAATCTCGACGAAGCGCGGCTCTTTCCTTTTTTTCAAGCCGCGGAAGAATTGGGCGCGGCGCTCTTCGTGCACCCGTGGGACATGATGGGCCAGGAAAGAATGCCGAAGTATTGGCTGCCGTGGCTCGTAGCCATGCCCGCCGAAACCAGCCTCGCGATTTGCAGCATGATCTTCAGCGGGGTGTTCGAGCGCCTGCCCAAACTGCGCGTCGCCTTCGCGCACGGCGGCGGCTCGTTCCCGGCAACGATCGGCAGAATCGCGCACGGTTTCGAAGCGCGCCCCGATCTTTGCGCCGTCCATAATGCCGTGAATCCGCGTGAATACTTGGGCAAGTTTTATGTTGACTCGCTCGTGCATGACCGTTTGGTGTTGCAATATCTGCTCGAGGTGCTGGGAAAAAATTCCATCACGCTCGGCTCGGATTATCCCTTCCCGCTCGGCGAGCAAGAGCCGGGAAAGTTAATCGAATCCATGACGGAGTTGAGTGAGGCGACGAAACGAAGGCTGTTGCGCGAGAATGCGCTGACGTGGTTGGGATTAAATAAAGAGCACGGCAATGATATTGTCATTCAGCAGGAATCTTTTTAAACGCTTGGCATCATCTCCTGCGCTCAAAAGGTTTCCTTCTGAATGACACGTATTTTTATTTCGTCAAAAACGCAAGAAGACTTCGATGACCCCTCGCTTTCGCTCCGAGCTCTCCTGCGCGCGTGAAATGGACGCGGCTGATCCTCTCGCTTCCTATCGCGAGCGTTTTCTTTTTCCCAAAAAGCGCAATGGGCACGAGTGTCTTTACTTCTGCGGCAACTCGCTCGGCTTGCAGCCGCGCACCGCACGTGCTTATATCGAACAAGAGCTGCGCGATTGGGCGGAGCTTGGCGTCGAAGGTCATTTTCATGCCCAGCATCCGTGGTTGCCCTATCATGAATTTCTCGCGGAACAAACCGCGCGACTCGTGGGCGCGCTGCCGATTGAAGTGGTCGTGATGAATTCTCTCACCGTCAATTTACATTTGATGATGCTCTCGTTTTATCGCCCCACGCCCGAGCGCCGTAAAATTTTGATCGAAGCGAACGCTTTTCCTTCCGACCAATATGCGGCGCAATCGCAAATCAAATTTCACGGCTATGATCCGCGCACGGCTTTGCTCGAATTGCAGCCGCGCGCGAGCGAATCGACTCTGCGCACGGAGGATATCGAAGCCTTCATTGCAAAAGAGGGCCGGAGCATTGCGCTCATCTTGCTCGGCGGCGTGAATTACGCGACGGGCCAAGCCTTTGATATGCCGCGTATCACGGCCGCAGGCCATGCGCAAGGCTGCGTTGTTGGATTTGATCTCGCGCACGCAGCCGGCAATCTCGTTTTATCTCTGCACGATTGGAACGCGGACTTCGCGGTGTGGTGCAGTTATAAATATCTCAACGCCGGGCCGGGCGGCATTGCCGGTTGCTTCGTTCACGAGCGCCATACGCGCAATTTCGAATTGCCGCGTTTGGCGGGCTGGTGGGGGCATGATAAAAAAACGCGCTTTCGCTTGAACTCAAAGTTCGAAGCCATGCCCGGCGCGGAAGGCTGGCAATTGAGCAATCCGCCCATCTTTCAACTCGCCGCCTTGCGCGCGTCGATGGAAATCTTTGATGAAGCGGGAATGGAAAAGCTCCGCGCGAAGAGTTTGCTGCTCACCGGCTATTTGGAGTATTTGCTCACGCAAAAAGGCTCGAACGATTTTACCATTCTCACGCCGCGCGACCCCGCACAACGCGGCGCGCAACTCTCTTTGCAAATGCGCGAGCACGGCAAAGCTCTCTGCCAACGTTTGCTGGAAAAGAACGTCATTTGCGATTGGCGCGAACCGGACATTATTCGCGTCGCGCCTGCGCCGCTGTACAACTCTTTTATGGATGCCTATCGCTTCGCAGAAATTTTTCTGCGCGAGCGCGAACGTAGCGCAGACTTCCAGTCTGCAAACTAGGCAAGCAAAATGCCAGCGCGACAACATCGCCACAAGCGCGGTAATCCCGCAGTTACTACTTCGAGCGAAAATAGGTTACACTTCCCTTCTCGCATGTCATTCAGGAGGAATCTTTTTACTCGCTGGAGATGCTGTCGAGCGCTTAAAAAGATTCCTCCTGAATGACAGCATTAGAGGTACGAAGTGTAACCTAATTTGTGCTCCGAGTAGTATTGATGGACAATGTAGTGCAGGCGCCTTGTCTGCAGGCAGGATGCCTTCGCTACTCCACACGTAACTTGGCATTACCAAGCGCGCTAGTCTTCGGGAGTAATTCTAGACAAGAATCAAAACATGAAAGTACTTCTCGTCCAGCCTCCGGTCGAAGATTTTTATCAAACCACCATTCGCACGCTGCCGGTGGCCTTGCTCTATCTTGCTTCGTCGTTGCAGGCCGCGGGCTGCGAGGTTGAAATCCTCGATTGCCAGGCCACTTCGCAGAAACGCGTGCTCGATCTTCCGGCTGAGTTTCAATATCTCAAACGCTACTATCGCCCGGAGAATTTGAGTCCGTTCAAGCTCTACGGCCATTATCGCCATTATGGTTTGTCGTGGGATGATCTTCGCGAGCGCATCAAAAACTCGCGCGCGGAGGTGATCGGCGTCTCGGCATTGTTCACGCCGTTTTATCGCGAAGCCTTGCGCGTTGCGGCGATTGCGAAAGAGCTGGATGCAACGCGCCCGGTCATTCTCGGCGGCGCGCATGTGAATGCGTGCCCCGAGCAAGCGCTTCGCGATCCCAATGTCGATTTCATCTTGTTTGGTGAAGGCGAGCGCACATTGCCGGAACTTGTGAGCGCGTTAAGCGAGGGACGATACGGCGCATTCGATTCCATTCGCGGGCTGGGTTACAAAGTCGATGGCAAGTTGCGCGTGCCGCCTCATGGCGATCTCATCGAAGACATTGAAAGCCTGCCCTTGCCTGCGCGCGAGCTGATCGATGCGAGCCGTTATACTTTGGGTGGAAAAAGATTGACGATGCTCATCACGAGCCGCGGCTGCCCTTATCATTGCACCTTTTGCTCGATCTTTCTCACGGCCGGGCGGCAATTCCGCGTGCGCTCGATCAACAGCATCATCGCCGAGATGAAGCTTTGCCGCGTCCGTTTCGGCACGGAGATTTTCGATATTGAAGACGACAATTTCAGCTTCGATCAAAAACGCGCCGCGCAAATTCTCGCGGCCATCCGTGAAGAGTTCGGCGGAGAACAAATCGAACTGCTCGCCATGAACGGCATCTCGGCGGCGAATATCAGCGAGCCGCTCTTGCATGAGATGAAGCGTGCCGGTTTTCGCGCGCTGAACCTCGCGCTCGTGACGAGTGACAAGCAGCAGCAACGCGCCACGAAGCGCCCCGGGTCCACGAGCCACTTCGACCGCGTGGTTCAAAAAGGCGCCGAGTTGAACATGGAGATGGTCGATTATCTCATCCTCGGCCTGCCCGATTCGACGATCGAGGAGATGCTCGACTCCATCATTCATCTCATGGAACGTCCGGTGCTCATCGGCCCGAGCGTGTTCTATGCGACACCCAGCACGGAGAGCTTTCAGCAATGCCTCGCACGCGATTTGTTGCCTTCGACCGAGCTTGCGCTGCAGCGTTCCACCTGCTTTCCGGTTGAAACGCAAAACTTTTCGCGTTTGGATTTGGTGACATTGTTTCGCATTTGCCGTTGGCTGAATTTCATCAAATCGAGGTTGGATGCACGCGAAATTCCCCCCTTGAGGGAGGTATCGTCCATTTCATCAATAGAACAAGATTATTCTCTCGACGAATTACTATCTTCACCCATTTTGCCCGACACTCTTCCCGCAGCAAACGAACGCTACCATTTTCCCCGCAAGTTGAGTGAAGCGGAAATCGGCTGCTGGCTGACGCGAGCATTTTTGCAAGAAGGAAGTTTCTTGGGGATGCGATTGGCGCGCCGCCAAACCGGCAACGTCATCTATCAAGTGTTTAAAGAAGAAGCTTCACCGCGCGTGCTCAAGCTTTTTTTCGAGAAGGCAGAAGGCAAAATCATTTGTGGGGTGAAACGGCATTTCAGCGTAACACTTTTCCCCGCTGTCATTCAGGAGGAATCTTTTTCAGCATGAGCAAAATGGTTTGGCTTAAAGATTCCTCCTGAATGACAGAGCCTGATAGGATTTTTATAACCTCGCAATCCGCCCTTACTTAAACACTTCTTGCCCTTCTTCAACATGGGCAAAAAATTCTTCGTGCAGGCATTTGACCGTAGGAGCAATCTGCGCTTCGATGACGACGAACGTGAGATTGACCTCGGACCCGCCGTGCGAGATCAACTCGACGTTGACTCCGGCCCGATCTAACGCAGCAAATACGCGGCGGGCAATGCCGCGCGTCGCGCGCATGTTTTCCCCGACCACACAAAACACCGCGCGCTCGTGCTCGACGCGCACCTCCGCAAACCCGCGTAGCTCGACCAAGAGCGCATCGAGACCTTCGGCATTATCAATCGTCAACGAGACGCCCACTTCCGAAGTGGCGATCACGTCGATGCTCTTTTGATGCTGCGCAAACACCTCGAACAAACGCGCGAGAAAGCCGTGCGCCATGAGCATGCGCGTGCTCTGCACCGTGATGACGGTGATACGCTCTTTGTATGCCACCGACTTCACGATGCACGGCTTCGAAGCCGCGGCATTGGCATTGATGATGCGCGTGCCTTCGCCTTGCGGCCGCTTGGAATTCAAGACGCGCACGGGAATGTTTTTGCGGATCGCCGGCAAAATCGTGCTCGGGTGCAAAACCTTCGCGCCGAAATACGCCAGCTCTGCGGCCTCGTTGAAGGTCATCACTTTGATGCGACGCGCTTCCGGCAGAATCGAAGGGTCGGCAGTGAGCACGCCATCCACGTCCGTCCAAATTTGAATCTCCTCGACCTCGAGCGCCGCGCCGAAAATAGCCGCCGAATAATCCGAGCCGCCGCGTCCGATCGTCGTCGTCATGCCCTCCTCTGTTGCGCCGATGAAGCCTTGCGTGATGACGATTATGCCTTTGCGCAAGAGTGGCAGAAAAATCTCTTGCGCTTGGATGGTGGTGCGCTCGAACAAAGGCGTGGCGCGCGTGGACTCCGGGCCGGTCACCAACACCTTGCGGGCATCGATCAACGCGGCGGCGACGCCGCGTTGCAAAAGCTCGTAATTGAGCAGAAGGGAGGACCATTGCTCGCCGAAGGCCGCAAACTGATCCAGCGTTCTCGGCGTCAATTCTTGCAACACGGCCAGGCTTTGGGCGAGCTTTTCCAGCTTCTCGCAATCTTGCGCAATCTTCTTTTTCACCAACAACAAAGCCTCTTTGCCGCCAGGCGAATTTGCTGCGTTAAAAAGCGTCTCCGCGATGGTGCAATGGCGTTCGCGCAGTGCAACGAGGCATGAAGTTGCCTCTTCGAGGTTGCCTTCCAAACTTTTTTTCGCGAGACCGAGCAAAGCGTTAGTGCGCCAAGAAAGCTTAACATCTCTGGCAAGGTGAAAGTCCATGCTGGGTAAGGTCTAGCCAACCACCCATACCGAGTGTTGCGAGTGCCACGAAAGTGCTTGGAGCAAGAAGCTGTACCAA
>Ga0247727_10008381_pt1 | contig 19208 bp, 13 predicted proteins | sample WisWelCaveWW1625_FD_202498 | JGI IMG/M metagenome (GOLD analysis project Ga0247727, IMG submission 202498) | Biofilm microbial communities from Wishing Well Cave, Virginia, United States - WW16-25 | ecosystem: Environmental > Aquatic > Deep subsurface > Groundwater > Cave microbial mat | place... | reverse complement strand
CCGTGTGCTTCTTCAAACCGTGGTGGGGCGCGGTGACAGCGATTTTGGCCCTGGCGCTTTTGCTCGCGCGGCCGGCGCGGCGTTGGCGCACGACGCTGGCGGCCATGTTTGCGGTCGCGCTCGGTTTCGCACTTCTGCCCGCCGGCGTCGCGCGCGGAATCGATCCGTTCCATGACGGGCAAATCCTGTCGGCGGTTTGGGAATTCGAAACCGGCCGCACGCTGTACGCCGAAGTGTTCCCGCTGCGCAGTTTCGAGTTCTTCGTGGCGTGGTTATTTCGTCAGATGCTGCGGCCGAACGTGGACGCTTTCTTCTTCGGCATGGGCTTGCTGTCATTTCTGCCGATCGGCGGCGCGTGTTTGCTCGTGTTCGCGTGGACGCGCTCGCTTGTTTGGGGATTCGCTACGGGGCTTGTCGTGGCGACGTGGCCGGTGCTAAGCGGCCGGATGGGCGTGCATCTCTGGATGGCTGCCGTGGCGATCCTGGTCTTTCGGTCGCGGAGTCGTGCGGCATTGCTGTGGCTACCCGCCGCAAGTTGCATGGCCGGGCTACTCGGGTTCGACGTGTTTGTTTCATTCGTTTGCGGAATCACCGCGGCGTTCCTGCTGGCAGGCCCGCTGCCGCGGCGCGAATTCGCGACGCTGCGCGGTGCAATCGCTGCCCGCTTGATCGCCGCCGGACTTGCGGCTGCTGCTCTCGTCGCGAGTTTCAGCTTGCTGGTGTTCATCTGGCAAGGCCAAGCAGCGGTCGCCGCGTATTTTGAATTGCTGCTGGACAATGTTCGCACCTATGCGGCGCAGTCCGGGTTGCCCTTGCCATGGAGTGAAGAGTGGCTGCGGCGATCGCTCGTCGCGGCGATGGTTGTGATCGGGCTTTGGACCGGCTGGGGCGTCGTGGCGTGGCGGCGACTGAGCCGTTCGCGCCGCGCCGCGTGGGCATTTCTTCTCGTTCAGTTTGTGCTGCTGGCAAATCGCGGGCTGGCTCGATCGGATGATCCGCATCTTGATGCGGTCGTGTTTCCGAGCATCGCGATGTCGTCGCTCGGCCTCTTTGAGTTGCTGCGTTGGTTGCGGCGCTCGGGCGTTCGCTGGCTCGTCGGCGACATTCGCACGGTGGCGTTCGCCGCGGCCGCGCTGGCCTGCTGGCTGACGCCGCACGGTCATATTACCCCGCGGCAATTCCTGGAGTATGCGATCGCTTGCGGCGGCATGTCACGCGAGCCGCCCGCGTCCGCATTCATCGGCAAGCGTGTCGCTACTGCCGAGTATCTTTGGGAAGTTGAAAACGCGATGTTGAATTACGAGAACAAGCGGCACAACCCAACGCGCCAAGGCTTGGCCTATTGCATCAGCTCACCGCGCGAGCAGCGTGTGACGATCGCCGCATTGGAACGACGGCCGCCAAAACTCATCGCCTGGCAGCACCGGTCCGGCTCTAACGGCATTCCGAATCCACTTCGATTCTACGTCATTAGCGATTTCGTCTATCGCCATTATCGACCCGTGGAGAACACCTGGTTTCTCGATCCCGCGGGACCGGATTGGGTGGGGGATGAGCACGTGCCAGAGTCGGTGCTTGGCACACTGCCGCTCGGTCTGCTGCCGCGGCGCTGGGGCGACGACGGCGCTCGCTGGCTGCTCGACCGGCGCGTCGCGAGTCAGATTCTGGCCGAGTGGCAAATCGCCGTCGCGCGCAACGCGCAGGCCAGCAAAACCAGCGTTGTCGAATCGGCCGCGTGGGAACTCGCCGCCTCGATTCCGTCGCGAGAATTCAATTGCTTGAAAGTCGATTTGACTTGCCGGTCCACGGACGATGCTGCGGCCTGCGACGCCGTGTTGGAATTCGCTCCCGCCGCAGAAGACTTCGAAGAGAAATCAGCGGTCACGTTTCGCGTTACTGCCGACGGATGCTGCCGCAGTTATTTGATTCCGATCGGCTGCAGCCCCGGTTGGAGTTGGCGGCCGGCGATCGATCGGCTGCGACTTCGTGTGCCGGATTCGTGCCAGCTCGCACGTCCGCAGGCCGAGTTGTGGAGGGTCGATTTTCTGCGAGACTAATCGTCGATCACCCGTTCACTCGGACGCGCGCAATTTCACTTCCGCCTCGAACGACTTGCTGTCGCGAATGAGTCGCACCTTCACCGTGTCGCCCGGCTTTTTGCTCTCGACGTACGCGAGCAGATCGTCGAATTTCGTGACCTTTTGGTCGTCAATGCCGACGATCAGGTCCGCCTTGGTCGGGTCAATCACTCGCTGCTCGACGATTCCGCGGCGACGGGTTTCGGCGCGCGGGCCGCGCAGCCCCGCCTCGGCCGCGGGCCCGCCCCGCGCCAGCTTGTTCACGAGCAGCCCGCGTCCTTCGGTTTGATAGACCGCGAGGATGCCGATGTCCGCGCGGATCACGCGGCCGTGCTCGATCAGTTGCTGCACGACGCGTTTGATGTTGTTGACCGGAATTGCAAAGCCGACGCCGGAGTTCTGGCCGGACTGGCTGATGATTGCGGTGTTGAGTCCGATCAGTCGCGCATGCTTGTCGAGCAGCGGGCCGCCGGAGTTGCCCGGGTTGATCGCGGCGTCGGTCTGGATGATGCCCTTGATCGCGCGGACTCTGCTCACGGGCAGCGTGCGGTTCAAGCTCGATATCACGCCGGTCGTGAGCGTGCGGTCGAGACCGAACGGATTGCCGATCACGAGCACGCGCATGCCGACGCGCAGGTTGCTTGAGTCGCCGAGTTCTAGCGGGAACAGCTTGTCGCGCGGCGCGGCCACGCGCAGGACGGCGAGATCGTTCGGCGGGTCCGTGCCCACGACCTCCGCCTCATACGGGCTGGAATCGAACATCGTCACCATGATGTTTCCGCGATTTCTCACGGCGTCTTCGATCACGTGATTGTTCGTGATGATGTGGCCGTCGAGATCGATCACGCAGCCGGAACCGCTGCCTTCCTGCTCGCTTTCGGTGAAGAAGAACAGGTCATCGCTTCGCACCTTGGTCGTGATATTCACGACACTGCGATTCGCCTTCTCGTAGACGGCGATGTTGATTCGCTCGTCGGGGCTGAGGTCGTCCTGCAAGGCAGAGCTGGGGCCGGGCCGCTGCACGGCGAGGGCCGGCGGCGTCACGGCGGAAACGACGATCGGCACCGACGCGCCGAAAAGAATCAGCAGCAAACCGAACGACGAACACGCAATGATCGTTTTCATGGTCCTCCTCGCTGAACAGAAATTTAATACGTTGGCGGTCTGATTCTTATTTGCTCGGCCGAAGCCTTTCGGCCCGGATTCGCAATTCCGCCCCGGCCGCCTAACGCGAACTACGGTTCCTCGCCGATGGTCGCCGCGAGCGCTTCTTCGAGCACTTGCCGCGGCACCTCTTTGCCGGTCACGGTTCGCACCTGCATCTCGAACTGTGCGAGCAGCACCTGCCGCGGCGACACGACGGCACAGCCGCGAAGCCGCGCGTCTTCGAGCAGCGGGCTGCGGCGCGGCATCGCCGACAGGTCCATTACGGTCATGCTCGGCTTCAGGTAGCCGCCGTGGATCGTAGCCTCGCCGGAGCGGGCCTTGTCCTTGAGCTTGTCCTTCTCTTCGCTGCAGACGACGAGCACGTCGTGCATCGTGCTGTAGATCGCCTCGAATTGAATGTGTCGGCACTGAAATCGTTGGGCCGCCAGCTGCGCCGCGCCCGGGTCGCGGCTGGCGATGATCGGCACGCCGCCGCGCCGTTTGATCCCAAACGCGATGGTGCGCGTCAGCGAATTCACGCCCAGGATCATGACGATTCGGCCCTCGAGCGGGTTTTCCTTGTCGGCCTTGGTTCGCAGTGCCGCTTCGAGCGCCGCGATCGCGCCGCGCCATAGCGTGTTGTAGCCGTGCCACTTGTCGTCCTTGCGCACGATGAGGTCGGCGGCCTCAGACTCTTTCGCGGCCTCCTCCGGCTCGCTGACGATTTCCAAGATCGGGCCGCGATGCGCCGGGTCCACAATCACGGCGGCCAGTTTGGTCGCTTCGATGATTTTCTGGAAGAGCGCGACGCGGCCCATCGGCAGCGGCAGGCATCGCGCCGGCAGCCCGGCGTGTTTCATCGCCGCGTTGAGCACCGCCACGGTCGCGTATTCGAGGTCGCCGAAGCCCGTCACACCGACGAATCGCGTCCCTTTGTCGATGTCGTTGTAGTGATAGACCGCGTTCAACTCGCGCGCGGTCGGCTGGCCGGGGTATGCCTCCATCCCCTTCTCAAGCGCCGCGTACGTCCATGGCGCGCCGAGTTTCTTGCCGAGCACGTTCAACAGCACGCCCGGTTTGCCCAACCCCACGACCACAGTCGGCTCGCGCTGCTTGGCGAGGATTTGCACGAGCGGCCACGCCTCTTCGATCGTGCGCGACAGCGTCGTCAGTTTGATCACGTCCGCGCCCTTCTTCTGGCACTCCTCGTAAATCTTCGCGATGTCCTGCGGCGTCTCGCTCAAATTCGTGTACGCGATCACTCGCTTAGCCGGCGGAAATTTGCGAATCTGATCCGCGATATCCAACTCGATTTCAACGTAGTCGGCCTTGTTGATGATGCAGTTTTTCAGGAGCATGATTCGCTCCTCTTCCGAGCCGGCCCAATCGCCGCCGTCCTGTCGCCGCCGGCAACTCATCACGAGCGGCTTCGGCTGGCTTTCCAACAGTTCCCTGATCTCCGGCGACTTCGAGAACTTATCGAGCCGGACTTCCAGTACATCGCACTGGCTGGCGGCGTTCAGCATGTCGGCCAGCGCCATGCGACGTGATTCTTGAGCGATCGAAATGCAGATCATCGCGGCTCACTCCACCGGTCGGTTGAATGAAACGAGTTCTTGAAGCCGACTCGCGTTTCGCCACGTCCGTGGGCACGATACCATTCTGCATCGAGTTGCGGTTTTTCGCCAGCCGGCAAGTCTCGCAACCCCGCGCGCGAGCGTTTCCCGCGGTGTACTGCAAGCTAGGCAAAGGAGTCTCGCGATGATCGATCCGCATCAGGAAGCTCGCCGCCGCGAACTTTACGGACTGCTCGGAGATCTGCCGGACCGCGAGCGGCCGGTCGCCGCGCGGCTCGTCGCGCGCGAGACGTTTGAGCATTATGTAATTGAACGACTCGTGCTGGACCTGAACGGATTCGAGGAAGTGCCCGCCACGATCGTCTTGCCGCAACAATTATCCGGCGCTCGCGTGCCGGCGGTTGTCTTCAATCACTCGCACGGCGGCAAGTACAAACTCGGCAAGGGCGAGTTGATCCAAGGCAACTCGTACTTGCAGCAGCCGACGGTCGCGGAGTTGTTCGCGCGGCGCGGCTACGTGACGATCGCCATCGATCACTGGCTGTTCGGCGAGCGGAGTGGCCGCACGGAATCGTCGCTGTTCAAGGAGATGTTGTGGAAGGGGCAGGTGCTCTGGGGCATGATGGTCTACGACTCGATTCGGGCCGTGGATTATCTCGTGAGCCGCCCGGAGGTGGACGCGGAACGCATCGCGACGATCGGCATTTCGATGGGTAGCACGATGGCGTGGTGGCTCGCGGCGCTGGACACTCGCGCGAAAGTGACCGTCGATATTTGCTGCCTGACGGAATTTCAGGCGTTGATCGACGCGAAGGGGCTCGACGGGCACGGCGTGTACTACTACGTGCCGCGGCTGCTGAAACATTTCACGACCGCGGACATCAACGGCCTCATCGCGCCGCGGCCGCACCTGAGCCTCGCCGGTGAGCAAGACAAACTTACGCCACCCACGGGCCTCGACCTCGTCGACCGCGAACTGAAAAAACTTTACGCGGCCCACGGCGCCGCTGATGCGTGGAAGTTGCACCGCGAAGACGTCGGGCATCATGAGACGCCAACGATGCGCGCGGAGATTGAGCGGTTTCTCGATCGGTGGCTGTGAGCGTCGTCACACGGCGGCCGCTTGCTCGATGACGTCCGAAAAGACGTGGTAGGCGATCAGGCCTGCGATCGCGACGAGCACTAGGCCGGGATAAATGAACACGTGCGACCGTTCGAGTGCGATCCATGCGAGCCGCCGCAGCCCAACGCGCGGGAAGCAGAGGTAGATCGCTGCTTTGAGCACTTGTGCACAACCGAGTAGCGTGAGCACAAGCGGGATGCCCGACCAGACCCTGTGAAACGCAACGACGATCGAACCAAAGACCAGACTGAGAAACGCGGCCACGAGCACGCCGGTCTCTTCCTTGGCGCGCAGCCAGAGGAAAAACTGCGCCCATGCCCGTGGCGCGACGACGTGCGAAAGGCCAATGATCGCGAGATTGATCACGGCAAAGATTTCGACGGCTCGTTCCATGTAGTCCTGCAAGCCTGCTGCGCGGCACTCGTTACTCACTCACGATCAACTCGCCCCGCATCAGTTTCGGGTGCATCGAGCAAAAATACGTGTACGTGCCCGGCGCGGGAGCCGTGAAACGGACGGTCGTCGATTCGCCGAATGCCACGGCGTCGAGCTTCACGTCCAGGTACGGAATCACCAGATCGTGCTTCATGCCGCGATCGGCGCTCTTGAGCACGAATTCCACGGTCTGCCCGGCGCGAACGCGTAGCGTCGGATTCTCCACGACGTCGCGCGAGTTCGCCGCGTCCACGCCGCGGAAGGACATCTGCTCCACGACGACCTCGATCCGCACAACGGACATCACCGAGCGGGCCGCGACGCCCGTGGCCGCCAGTACGGCGACGCCCAAGGCCGACGCCAACACGAGTCCTGCAACACTCTTCTTCTGACGCATCGTCATCGATCGCTCTCCTCGCCGATACTTCGGCTTCCCTGCCCCGGTTCGGTTACATCGCCACGAAAAGTTTCGTGGCATACATGACAAGAAATCCAATCGCCAGCCCGGCCAAATTCGGCAGCGGCGTCAACACGCGCCGCAGCGCCTGACCGCCGGCCATCTGGCGGACAATCTCAAAGACGACCTGCAAGATCGCACCAGCCCCGACAGCCAGAAACACGAGCGACCACAGTTTCGAGTACGAAAAACCGCCAATGCACGCGCCCGCGATCGTCGGCGCGCCGGCGATCAGGCCCGTCACAGCCAACGTGCCCAATCCGATCCGCACCCGCGCCAGTGGCGACACGATCGCCAGGCCCTCCGTCAGGTTGTGCAGCATGAAACCGAGCACGAGCGACGTACCGAGCGACACGAGGCCCGCGTTGTACGCCGCGCCAATCGCCAGACCCTCGCCCATGTTGTGCAGTCCGATGCCGACCGCGATCATGTACGCGAGCGACAACTTGACTCGCTCCTCGCTCTGTATTCGGGCCTTTTGCCGCATCGACTCGCCGATCGCCATCAGCAACAGCACCGTGCCAACCAGTCCAAGCACGAGCAGGCTCGCGCCGCCAAACACGCTCGGCACTTCCGCAACCAACTCGATCGACTCGTGAATTGCGTCCACCGCGAGGAACATGAGCAGCCCGACAGTGCCGCACAACAGCATGTTGATGCCCACGTCGCCCAGCCGGCGCACGAGCGGATACCAAATGAGTCCGAGGTAAACCGGAATCACGCCGACCAGCAGTCCGAGCAGACAAAAGAGGCCGACAAACGCTAGCGACGGACGCGGCGATTCGACCGCCACGTCAATCGGCGCCGGGAATTTCACGCCGTTGCGCGACAGGAGCACGACTTCATGCGCCTCGCCCGCGACCCAGGGATACGGCACGCGAATCACGGCCCGCTCCAAGTGTTGGAGCGTGTTCTTCCGTTCCGGGTCCGTTGATTGAGGCGAAAAATCGAAGGTCCAGTACGCCTCATCCACTTGCACTTGGGCGATCTTTACATTGTCCGGCCCGCCGTTAACCACGTACAACTCGATCAGTCCCGGCTTAAGCACGGTGCGCGTGATGCTCAACTCTTCAATTGGCGGGAATCCCTCGCCGCGAATCAGCCGCGCCGGGTCCCGCGCGAATACGGCCCAGATCACGAGGCCGAGCAGAGCCAGCGGCGCGATGACGAGCAGCCACGTCGGCACGCGCGTACTTCGGCCGCCGTCCGCGCCAGTCGCTTGCGTTGCCACGCTCATTGAACCGTCGTCCTCAAACAAAAATCGTTTAGCCGGCCGCGCCGATGCGGATCATTTCCGCGAACAGTCGCGCGCCATCCATGAACGGCTCATTGCCGATAACCTGCCAGCGGACGATGCCCGAACGGTCGATCAAGAATGCTCCGTGGCCACGGGTCGCGCCGCGCGGGTTCACGCCAAACAACGAGAACACTTGACCGGCCCTGTCCGCCGCGTGACGAATGCCCGCCGTCCCCAGCTTTGACTCGGTCGGCGTGACGAGCAGCACTTCGGCGCCGCGCGCGTGCAGTGCCGCCGCCTCGCGCGACAGCCACTGCGACTGACCGACGCAATGTTCGCACGCGGCACCCTGGCTTATTACCAAGACCAAGTGCGAACGGCCCACGTAATCGCGCAGACCCACCGGCTCTCCGCGCACGTCCACGATTGAGAATTCCGGCGCAGGGTAATTCGGCGGCGCGGTCGTATCGTCCGCCGCGACGCTGGCATCGTCCGCCGCCTCGAACACGCCCATCCAGCCGAGTTCCGCAAACTCGCTCTGATGCGCGTGAAACATGTACTGACCCGGCCAGCGCAGCTTGAATTCCAGAATCGCTCGCTCCGCTTGACAGAGCATCAGGTTGTCGGTGTGTTCGGCGGTCGCGAGTCGAGTGCCCGTGCGAAACACATCGAAGAAGCCCGCGTGCAGGTGAAACGAATTGATCGGATCGAACTCGGTGATGTTCACGAGGTACACGCGAACGAGCTGGCCGACCTTAACCGGGATCGGATGCCGCATGTAATGGAACGCGACGCTGTTCACTGCGTAGACTTCGTTCTCGCCGTCGAAGTCCGTGTCGAACGCGTTCATCATCATCACGACTTCGCGCACGTCGCGGTGTTCTTCGTAGTCCGAGTTGCGACGCCGCGCGGCCTCCTGCAACTCCACGGCGGCGTATTCCGGATTCTTCGGGTCCGGATCGACAACAAAGACGCCGTACAGGCCCTTGTGAATGTGCCGCTTCAGCGGCACCGAGTGACAGTGATAGAGATGCAGCCCAACCGGATCGGCTTTGAATTCGTAAATGAATTCGCCGTTTGGCTCGACGAACTGATCGGGAAACGCGCCGTCCATCGCCGACGTGTGCCAGCCGTGGAAGTGGATCGTGTGCGGGTGCGATCCCTGATTGACGAATCGGATGCGAATCGTGTCGCCTTCCGTCGCGCGGATCGTTGGGCCGGGCACCTGGCCGTTGTAAGTCCAGGCCGGGAAATACAGGCCGGGCGCGATCTCGATCTCGCGGTCGATTGCGATGAACTGGTACTCGCGCAGTCGCGTCCCCTCCGAGCGCTTCGTTTCACGGTAGAACTGATTCGAATCCCAGCCGTCGCGCTCTGGAACTTTGCGTGGCATCGGAGCGGTGTTCCACGATGTCAAGTAGGCGACTGGGTCAAAGTACTCGTCGCGAGCCACCTCGCCGACTGTGCCGAGTCCACCCATGCTGTGCGCGGAGGCGTGCGCCGAATTCGACGCGGTTTCGCCGTCGCGCGGGTTCGCGCCGCTGAGCACGGGCACGACCAATGCCGCGCCGAGACCACCGATGCCGCCAGCCGCCAGAAATTTCCGGCGGCTCGCCCGCGGCTCAGCACGATCCGCTATCGATTCACTTGCTCGCGGTTCCATCTGTGTGACTCTCGTAACTCGTGTCGCTGATCGGCTCGACAAGCAGTGCACTGGCCGCCATGTTGCCAAGATGCAGCATTCCGCCGTTGAACTCAATCGACACCGGACCTTCAAACGGTCCAATTTCGACTAGCCGCAATCTCGCGCCGGGCCCAAGCCCCAACCGCTCGACGTATTGAAGCAGCTCACGTTTCTCGTGACGCACTCGCCGCACGATGTACTCGCGCCCCGTCGCGACATCGACCAGTCGGGGCCACGCGCGAGCACGAATCTCTCCCTCGCGAGTCGGAATCGGCGAGCCTTGCGGGTCAAGTTCCGGATGACCCATCGCGGCATCGATCAGGTTCTCGAACTCCTCGGAGATGAAATGCTCCAGCGTCTCGGCCTCGCGATGTGCCTGGTCCCAGTCCATGCCGAGCCGTTCGACGAAGAACGACTCGAGCAGCCTGTGGTGGCGGATGACTTCGAGCGCTGCCTGAAGTCCCTTCGCCGTCAATCCGGCGCCCTGGCGAGGTGTGTAATCGAGGTATCCATCCTTCGAAAGCCGCTTCAACATGCCGGTTACGGTCGCCGGCGCAACTTCGAGTGCCTCTGCCAACTCGTTCGTGTTAACCGACTTGCCAGTGCTACCGAGGTGGTAGACCGCTTTCAGATAATCCTGTGCTGCCTGCGTCAGGTTATGCTCAGTCATCGCAGTTCAACCAATCATTAGACCGACCGAAAACCAAACACATTCTATATCGACTATTTATTTAGGCAACCCTAAATTTTGAAATTTGTTCAACTAAATTGGAACAATCTGGTGAGTCTGTGTATGACGGAGAAAACTTGGTTGAGTCTATCGGTTGCCTGATGCCGGTTGGCATTGCCGCCGATAATCGCACAACAAGAGCTGTGATATTCTGCCGCAGCATGTAGCAGCGTGATGCAAGGAAAGTTCATCCGACTTTGATGATGTTGGCATCTTTTTTTTTACGCAATCGACGCAAGCCGATTAGCACCAAATAGTTCCTCGCTAGAACGACTCGTCGAAGTTTACTTTTTCGGCGTCGGCATATTCTGTGCTTTGCACAAAGGAACGCCGAAAAACCGGCCGGAGATCTTGAAAACCAGCGGTTGATCACATCAAGCCAGTTGAGGAAACGATGACGAACCTGCTTTCCCTGTTCTCGCGTCGCCGCAGCGGTGGAACCATTCACAACCGGCAGGAACGGCGAGTCGCAACACGCCAACGCATTGTGCGCGGGCACCTGGAGGAGCTCGAGGAGCGCCTGGTCATGGCAGCGCCTGCGCTGTCGCCGATCGGCGACATCACGCTGCCCGCCGGACAGACTTTCCAGTTGCCACTCGATGGTCTCGATGCTGACGGCGACACGCTGACATTTTCGGCGACGTTCACGACAACCAGCGGCACCCCGAACCTTACCTTCACGGTGCCGACGGGGAACAGCGGCCTGCGTATTTCGACGTCGATCGGCGGCAACGCTCAGGCGGTTGACTTGATCCTCCAGCTCTTTAACGACTTGACGCCGACAACGGTGCAAGCGATCACCGATCTGGTGAATGCCGGGTTCTATTCCCGTGCGGCACTGACAACGTCAATTTTGGGCGCGGACAACGACTTAATTTTCACGGCCGTCAATGAGGGCTCGACGGGGAACCAGATTTCTATCTCGTTTGTCCTGCCGGCTACCCCGGACACGCCTCGAAGTCTCACCGTGACGGCAAACGCCATCCGCGTGAACCTGGCAACGGACTTGAGCGGCAATCTGAGCGCGACGAACACGGCCGCCGCCGTTCGTGATCTGATTTTGAACGATCCGTCGGCTGACGGCGTCGCCGCCCGCGCGCTAGTCAGCGTCTCGCTCGCTCAGACAAACGGCACGGGCGTCGTGCAGCCTTTTGGGCCGGTCAATTTGCGCAATCGAGTGTTCCACCGAATCATTCCGGACTTCGTGGCTCAACTCGGTAACGACCAAAATGGCGGTTTCCCAAACGCTGGAAGTCTCGTTGGCAGCCCGCCGATTCTCTTGACTGAATTGGACGACGACTACGACCGCAGGCTCACGTTTAGTGGCTTCGGGCAACTCGCGATGGCCAAAGTTGCGGCTGACGACACGGGCAGCGGTGGCTTCTTCATCACAGACGCCGATCTCGTCGAGCACATTTCCTTCGCGGGAGACGCGGCGACCAACTTGTTCACGGCGAACGGGCACGGGCTAGTGAACGGTGCCCAAGTCACGGCGTTCGCCGTCGGCGGGACCCTGCCGGGTGGAATCACGGCGGGGAGCACGTTCACCGTTCGCGATGTAACGGCAAACACATTCGCCCTCGCCACGACGGCGGGGGGCGCCGCGATCGACCTTACGTCGAACGGTACCGGCATCGTGTTCAGGAATCCGCCGCGTCACTTGAATTTCGACCACACCATTTTCGGCCAACTCGTCGAAGGGTTTAACACGCTCGAAAACATCATCGCCGTGGGGGCCGCCAACGGCACTCCGACGAGCGAAGTGATCGTCACCGGAATGGATGTCTTCGTTGACCGTGAGAACGGCGTGCTGCGGATCTCCGCGCCGGCGAATGCGTCGGGTGTCGCCGCCGTCACGGTCACGGCGAATGACGGCAACGGCGGGACCACGACGCGGCAGTTCAACGTCAACGTGGTCGCGGACACAGTGAATGACAAGGCATTCCTGAACGATGTTGCCGCACAAGCTACCACGATCAATCAGCCGGTCACGTTCACGCTGACGGGCACCGACATTGACAGTGACACACAGACGTTCGCGATCGGCGGTGTGAACAACTTCCTGACGGGCAGCAGCCTGGTCAACCAGCCTGACCCGGCCAATTTCACCGTTGCCCTGAATACGACGACGGGCGTGGTGACCGTGACGCCGCTGAACAATTTCGCCGGCACACTGCAACTGATCGTCGGCGTGCGCGATCAAACCGCGCGGTCCCAGCCGCTCAACAGTGTCGACAATTTCGACACACAGATGATCGAGGTTAGCGTGGCGCCGAATCAGGCGCCGGTGGCAAACGCCCAGACGGCAACGGTGTTTCAAAACACAAACAACCCGATCACGGTGACAGGCAGCGACGGTGACGCTGTGGCCGTGCAGACGCTGAGCTTCCGGATTCAGACGTTGCCGACGAACGGCCGGCTCATGCAGTCGAATGGCGACGCAATCACCACGGCCGGCACGAATCTGACGGCGGCAGGCAATGTCACCTACCGTCCGGACGACGGATTCCTCGGCACCGATAGCTTCATGTTCCGCGTGATGGACAACGGCGGCACGACGGGCGGCGGCATGGACACTTCGCCCGACGTCACCGTGACGCTCAACGTTGTCGCGGGCGCCGCGAATCCGTCGATCATGCTGCGTCGCGGTGTGCTTGAAGTGCTCGGCGGCGTCGAAGACAACGACATCGACATTTCACTGAACGCGGCCGGAGACCAGATCCTCGTTACTAAGGACACGCAGCCGGTCCAGACTTTCGCACTGGCCGGCGTGCGGATGATTAGCGTGGACGGCGATGACGGCGACGACGTGATCACCGTGGACGCGGACATCGTGCTGCCGGCTCATCTTTCGGGCGGCGACGGTGACGACGAGATCACGGGCGGCGGCGGCGACGATGAAATACGCGGCGGAGACGGCGACGATGTGTTGGATGGAGCCGACGGCAACGACGTCGTGCACGGCGGATTCGGCGACGACGAAATGACTGGCGGCGACGGAGACGACTTCATGCGCGGCGGGCCGCGCGGTCTTCGCGATCTCACCAGAGGCATCGCGGACAACAGCCCAAATCGGCCGCTTGGCGATCCCGACGACCTGCTTGACGACGACATCATGGACGGCGACGACGGCGACGACGTCATGTTCGGCGGCATGGGCGCGGACGAAATGAACGGCGGAGACGGCAACGATCGAATGATGGGCGACCCGCGGCCCGACCCGCTCAATCCCGAATTGCAAAACGCCATCGACGACCTCGGCGACGACACGATCCGCGGCGACGACGGCGATGATCATATGTGGGGGTCCTTCGGCGATGACGAACTCGAAGGCGGCGACGGCGAAGATAAGCTCCGTGCCGGCCGAGGGATCGACGCGCTGCTTGGCGGCATGGGCTTCGACGTGCTTCGCGGCGGCCTAGGGATCGACGACTTCGACCTCACCGACGACGAGGACTTCAACGATCGCATGCCAGGCATCCGCCGCGGCCGCGAGGTCGTCACCGGCAGTTTTGAAGACGACCGGCTGCTCGGCATTCGCCAGGATGAATTGCCCGGCGCCGCGGCGAACCCCGAACCGGCGATCCACCAGGATGGCGACATCGATTACGCCGCGCTCGGCTATCCAGTCGGCCAGCCGCCGACCTACGGCATGCACCACGGATTCGACGGCACCGGCACCGACGTCAATCCGGGCATCACCCCGCGACCCACCGGCGTCTACGAATCGGAGCAGCCCGACGAGGATCTCGTTCACAACCTCGAACACGGCCACATCTGGATTAGCTACGATCCGGCTCAGTTGACCGAAGGGCAGATCGAACGGCTCCGCGAGATCGTCGAGTCGTTCGAGCGGTTGGGCGGAGTGATCCTGACGCAGCGTGCCGCCAACGACGACGCCTTGCCGATTGCCGTCGCCTCGTGGAGTCGCATCCTGCAATTGGCCACGGTCGATGAAGCCGTGATCCGCGACTTCGTCCGGACGAATCGCGGCCACTCCCCCGAAGGATTCATCCCGATGGGCAGCCACGATAACTAGCCGTCAGCGCGATTTCGATCGCGAATCAGCGAAGACGTCGAACAACCCGTCGTCCCAATCGGCGACGGGTTTTTCGTTGCCCTCAAGCGAAGCGTCATCGTCAAGTCTGCCGCTCCGCATCTTCCACTGGCCGGCGTCGGAGCGTATGATATGGATCGTTTCTTGTGTGTCGGCATCGAGTTCACGGAGATTTCGCGCAAAGGCACTCAGCAGTAGCCGTGACGGGCGTTGATGAGGCGCGGAGGCTCGTTGATTGGACGGGGAGGCGGTTTGATCGGCTCCGGAGGCAGATAGGCCGGGAGCGGGGAGGCGTTTGTCGGGCGGGGAGGCGGTTCGTTCGGCAGGGAAGGCATTTTGATGGCCCGCTGAGGGCTGTTGATGGGGTTCGGAGCGGCGTTTATGGGGTTCGGAGGGCCGTTGATGACCCGGCTTGGCCCGTTGATGAGTAGCGGAGGCCCGTTGATGACGCCTACGCGCCTCCCTGGGCCATCAAGACGCCTCCGGGGGCCATCAACCGGCCATCCCGGCCCATAAAGTTATCAAAGTGAGCGATAATGTTGTCAAAGTGATTCATCAACGCGGCTGGAGTCCTGATAAACGGCGCGTCGGACGCCATCAAACGCGGTCCGCTGGTGATCAATGAGGGGAGACGGGCCATCAAGAACGCACCGCTGGGGATCAACGCCGCTCGCCGGCCGATCTATGGCCTGAAACAGGCCATTTCGACAAACGGCTTGGGTACAGGATGTCAAAAGAAGGCACAAAGCCGGCTATTTGATCGTGCGGCGATATTTTTCTTGGCTCTTACACATTGCATGGCATCGGGTTACGGACAATCCGCAAAATGAAGAAAAATTCTTTGCCCGCTTTTTCCCTCAGATCTTGTTCTTATCTTATGAGACATCGAATGTACGAGCAGGCCGGCCCTTTCTTGAGGCACGGGGAAAGGAAGGGTACGCACTGGCGACGACCAGCGGCCGCACAAAGTTTTGGAAAAGGCGTGCTTGTCAGTCGAATTAAGTGCAGAATTGCTGGTGATGATTGATCCTTTGAGCCGGCGCGGGTGCATGCGCCGGCGCACCGTGGAGATTGAGTGATGACAGCGGCTCGGTTGGTACCTCTGGGCGATGGACCTCCGATCAGCATGGATCGTCCGATCGTTTTCATCGGGCGTCATGCCGATTGCGACGTGCGCATTGACTCCAAGAAGATTTCGCGTCGCCACTGCTGCATCGTTCAACTCAAGGACCGGCTTGTGATCCGCGACCTCGGCAGCACCAATGGCATCTACCGAAACGGTCAGCGAGTTGAAGAGGCCGAACTTTCCCCGCTCGATGAAATCCAAATCGCCAACGTCCGCTATCAAGTCATCGTCGAAGAACACGTCAAGGCCACCGTTCCGAGCGGTTCGGAAGACTCCGTAAGTAGGAAGGCCGACCGAACCGAGGCACCGCCGCAAGCTTTGTGACGCAACTCAATCGCTCGGACGATCGGCGACCGGCCCGGGCCCCCTAGATCCGAATCACACAGGCTGGCGTGAATTCCAACGTCTCGGGTACTTCGGAAATCTGATTCTCCCGAAACCGCGCGCGTCATGAACAGAAGGTCACGCCTGTCCAGCAACTCGACTACGGGTTTTCCCTAATTGTCGCGATTCGCGGTTTTCGCCATGTTGGTTGCGGTCGCTTTCGATTCAGAGGGAATCGTGCAAAAAATCGGTGTACTGATCGCGGATGACCATGCGATTTTTCGGTCCGGCCTCCGCTTGCTGATCGATGCCCAACTGGACATGGCCGTGCTGGGAGACGTTGCGGACTATTCCAGCGCCGTCAGCCGAGCCGTGGAGTCGAGTCCCAACGTCGTGCTGATGGACTATTCCATGCCGGGCGGGAACACTTGCCACGCGATCGAGGCCATTCGTCGGCGACTGACTGGCAGCCGCGTGTTGGTCCTGTCGATGCACGACGATCCGGCGTATCTGGTCGCGGTGATGACTGCCGGCGCGTCGGGGTACGTGCTCAAACGATCGGCCGACACGGAGCTGCTCTTCGCAATCCGTGCGGTGAATCGCGGCGAATCCTACTTTGATCCTCACCTCGTGCGCGCAGTCGTCGAGCGGTCGTTGCGCGGGCGCGTAATCGACTCGACCAGGCAGTTGCCGAAATCCGGTCGACTGACGGCGCGAGAGCAACAGGTGCTGGAACTCGTGGCAAGCGGCCATACGAATCAGCAGATCGCCAATCGCCTGGTTCTGAGCATCAAGACCGTCGAATCTTACCGTGCCCGCCTGATGCGCAAATTGAGGCTGACCAGCCGCGCCGAACTGTTTCGCTACGCGCGCGAAACTGGTCTGTTCGCGCGAGACAGCGCTAGAGACGTAATCGCTTAACTGCGCCGCGGTCGCCTCCATGCGGTCTCAACCCGGACCGCGATCAGACGCGTCAGAATTCTGCGCCGTCACTGTCTGCAACGCCTGCGATCGGCACTTCTGCTACGGTCGTCGCGTTCGATCGGACCCGTTTGGTCACGCCGAGAATCCGTGCATCACGAAGCAAGCCGGTTCAATCTGCTTCGATTAATGTAGTGAAGCGACGGCCAGACAAGACACACACCGGCCGCTATGGCCGAGCAACCTGCCAGGATTTTCGATTTACGCCGCGGCGAAGTTTTCCATAGGAAACATGCCCGAGCCGCGGTGACAACAGACGAACCGCGTAACGACGGAAGTATTCTCCTATTTATGAATCTGTCGTGCTCGCGTTCCGGCCAAGGGGCGGCTGCGCCCAGGCAGCCCGCCGCTTGGCACGTATCGGTGGGTGCGTAGAGCTTCAGCGGGAGGGGGAGTCCCCTCGCCCCTCCCGCCCAGCTTTTCTTCCAGCGCGCCAACGCGTCGCGAAATCATCTCTTGCGTCGTCACAGCAGCAATGACGCTCGTCGTTCCGTAAGTTCACGGGCGCGCGCCGCCAGTTCAAGACGATGGATCGGTGCTGGCGGATGGGCCTTGAATTGCGGCGTTCACGCGGCCGATTCGTCGAGCGCGATGGCCGGCTCGATGGCCTCGATGAACAGGTCGAGCAGGATCGGGTCGAAGTGCTTGCCGCGGCCATCCACCATGATGTCCAGCGCCTTGTCGAGCGGGTAGCCCGGCTTGTACGGCGTCTGATTCGTCAGCGAATCGAACACATCGGCGATCGCGGCAATGCGGCCCTCCAGCGGAATCGCATCAGCGGCAAGTCCGCGCGGGTAGCCGCTGCCGTCGAATCGTTCGTGGTGCGTCCATGCGATCGTCGCGGCCAACTCCAGCAGTTTCGACTGAGTGCCCATCAGCAGATGGTGGCCGAAGTTGGCGTGCCGTCGCATGACCTCCAACTCGTACTGCGTAAGCCGGCCGCATTTGAACAGGATGCTGTCCGGAATGGCGATTTTTCCCAAGTCGTGCAGCATGCTCGCGAGCCGAATCCGCTCGCACGTCTCGGGGGCGCGGCCCAATCGCCGCGCCATTGCCGCGCAAATCGTACTCATCTTTTCAATGTGCTCGCCCGGATTCTGGTCGCGGAACTCAGCGAGGCGGGCCGCCTGCAAAATATGCTTCTCGTCCGCCTCGCTGATGCGGTCGCCGGCCTGCTTCAGCCGCTCCAGCGTGTCGTGAAATAAGACGCAGCCGCCCAGCGCGAGTTGCTCCAGCCGCTCTCGATGCTCGCGATTCTGCAGCTCCAGCTTGCGGCGACGCAGCGCGCTCGACACGTTGATCAATAGTTCGTTGCACTCGAATGGCTTCACCAGGTAGCCGTACGCGCCCAATTCCAGTGCCGAGTCGGCGATCAGCGGGTCGTGTACGGCCGTGACCATCAGCACGGCCGTGGTCGGATGTCGATCGGCAATGTATCGCATCAGATCCAAGCCGGACGCTCCAGGCATGTTCACGTCCACCAGCGCGAGTTCGAATTCATGCTCGGTCAGCCGGTGGCGAGCCTGGGCCACGTCGGCGGCCATGACACACCAGCAGCCCAGCCGTTTCAGAATGCGTCCGTTCAGCATCCGCATTGCCTCTTCATCATCAACGATCAAGACTTTAGGTGTCATAAATTCATCTTTCTAAATATTGTCGCGCCGCAATCTACGCCGCGTCGATCGCCGGGTGAAATTCGGCCGGCAAGTCGAATTCCGCAAGCGTTTCGTCGATCAACCCGCGGACGCACGCGAGCAATTCGATGCTCGTGAACGGCTTCTGCATGAATGCGGCGCCCGCTTCGAACTCGCCCGGACTGCTGATGAGGCAGTCGGGATAACCCGTCATGAACAGGACCTTCAAGCCGGGCGACTCGCGCGTGAGTTGTGCGGCAAGTTCAGTTCCAAACATTCGCGGCATGACGACGTCCGCGATCAGCACCGCGACGTCGCCTCGCTCGCGAAACGATCGTTCCGCCGACGGAGTATCCGCCGCCTCGACGACACAGTATCCGTTTCCTTCCAGCACTTCGCGCACGTACGTTCGCACGGCATTGTCGTCTTCGACCAGCAAAATGGTCTCCGCGTTTCCGGCGGCCGGCTCGGCCCGCGACGATGACGGCTCGGCGGCTGGCGCCTCGCATTGAGCGCGGGGCAGCACGACCCGAAACGTGGAGCCGCGTCCGACGTCGCTGTCGATCAAAATCGTGCCGCCGAGTTGTTGCACGATCGATCGCACCGTGGCCAGTCCCAC
>Ga0247727_10008380_pt1 | contig 19210 bp, 21 predicted proteins | sample WisWelCaveWW1625_FD_202498 | JGI IMG/M metagenome (GOLD analysis project Ga0247727, IMG submission 202498) | Biofilm microbial communities from Wishing Well Cave, Virginia, United States - WW16-25 | ecosystem: Environmental > Aquatic > Deep subsurface > Groundwater > Cave microbial mat | place... | reverse complement strand
GTTGGGCACCACGCAAATTGTGGGCGACTCCGGCCTCGTCACTCACCTTGCCGCCCAGTCGCAGAATCGTGATCACCGCACCGGCCGACTCAAATGCCTCCTTTCCATACGTGCCGTCCGCATGGTGCGTTTTTTCAAAAAGACTAATCCAGTCACCGGCCTTCGGTGTGGTTAGTTCGGCCGCGTGCAGTGCGGCGGCAGCGATATAGATGTCCGAAAGGCTCTTGGCGTTTTCGGCAAAATAACGTTGAATCGGGTCCGCGTATTCCGCCAACGGCATTTTCAGCTCGACCATCGCCATCAAACCCATCGCGGTCGATCGCACATCTGGCTTGTCGCCCGGCCGGTTCGAAAAACTGCCAGTCGATCGGTTATAGCATTTGAGCACGAACTCTTTGGGCAACTCGAGATTGCGAGGGCGAGCACGCGGGTGAAGATATTTCAACGCCCGCATGCTGGAGTTCACGGCCCCCAGGTCCGACAAGGTTTCGGTCGCCGCGGGACGAAACCCACCGTCGGTGTTCTGAAGATCGTTGATGTAACGGATGCTCTGCTCGATCTGCTCCAGGTCCAACTTCTGCGCCCCGGCAGGACAAATCAGACTTGAGAAGATCGCAACACTAATGAGCAAGCTCTTGATTTTCATGGCAGTTTCTCCTCGCTGAGTTGGGGTTGGCTTAGGTTGTCGAGCCAAAGGCTAACACATCCGTTTCTCGATTGCTAAAAACTACGATGGCTCCAAATCCTCGAACGGTCCCGCAAGCTCGCGGAGGTCTTTTTCTGAGATCAAATCTTGGAACTCGCGAAGCCAGAATTCGCTTTCGCGAGTCGGCCGGTCAACCGCTTCATCGGGCAGTTTGCGATCCGGCGATTGGCTTCGTGGGCGACGTCGAGAAACGATCTCGTCCCAGAACTTTTCGCTCTCTATAGACCGAGCCCCTCGACGTTTGGTGGCGGTGCGGATGCGAGCGTCGCTGGAAACGACCGCGAGCCGCTTGGGAGCGGATTCGATGAGAATCAGTTTCTCGATTCGCGCGTCGGCACTTTCTTCACCCACTGCGAATTCGACTCGAATGCTCGCAGCGACGGCCGGCCGGTCAGGTTCGGTTCGATCCGGCCGCGGGTCGTTCGAAGCATCGAATACGACAGTCGTGTGCGCGGCATCTTCACCCAGAGAGCCCGCGAGTACGCCCAAGAGCGCACGACGGGCCTTCTCCAATCCGCCAGGCCCGAACCGCGGCCTCATCAGCCCTGCGGCGTGCATTAGGTTGTAGCCGTCGATGAGGTAATGCATGTGGAGCCGACCGTGGGAAGAATCAACCGCACCCACGCTCCATTCAAACGCTTGCCACGCTTGCCTTCCCTCGTTTCCCCTGGCCCGTGCGCCCCTTTTTCTGGAGCAGGGAATATTTCACCACACCTCCCACCAACACCGTGTGGGCTCGGCCCGTGACACTTTTTCCGGCGAACGGGCAGTTGCGACTCTTGGAGCGAAACTGGGCCGGGTCGATGACCCACTCGATGTCGGGGTCGATGATCGTCACGTCGGCATCGGCGCCAGGGCGGAGCGTGCCCTTGTCGATGCCGAGGATCTTGGCCGGACTGATCGTGAGCTTCTCGATCACTTCGGGCCAATCGAGATAACCCGGCTCGATCAGTCCGAGTACGCAGAGCGGGATCAGCGTTTCCAGGCCGATGATGCCGTTGGGCGCCTTGTCGAGTTCCAGGGCCTTTTTCTCGGGCGCGTGCGGGGCGTGATCGGTACAAATCACGTCGATGGTTCCGTCTACCAAGCCGCCGATCACCTCGCGCACGTCGGCCTCAGTGCGAAGTGGCGGGCTCATTTTGTAGTTCGAGTCGAATTTCTCCATGCACTCGTCGGTAAGAATGAAGTGGTGCGGGCAGGCCTCGGTCGTGACCGCGATGCCGCGCTTCTTGCCTTGCCGCACGAGATCGACGCCGCCGGCCGACGATACGTGCAACACGTGCAGCCGCCCGCCGGTCAATTCGGCCAGCATGATGTCGCGAGCGATCATGATTTCTTCCGCCACGGCCGGCATGCCCGGCAGGCCGAGCTTCATCGAAACGAACCCTTCGTTCATCACACCGCCCTTGGTCAACTCGCGCACTTCGGAGTGCGTGAGAATTGGCCGGTCGAACATTTTCGCGTATTGCAGCGCGCGGCGCATGATCTCGGCCGATTCAATCGGGTCCCCATCGTCGGTGAATCCGACGGCGCCGCCGTCCACGAGTTGGCCCAGTTCGGCAAGTTCCTCTCCCTTGCGTCCCTTGGTTGCCGCCCCGATCGGAAATACGTTGGCCCACCCGGCCCGCTTCGCCTGCAGGTACACAAACTCAGCGACCTCGCGCGTGTCGATCGCCGGCTCGGTGTTCGGCATACACGCGACCGACGTGACCCCGCCGGCCACGGCGGCTTCGGCCCCCGTTGCAATCGTCTCGCTCGCTTCGCCGCCCGGCTCGCGAAAGTGTACGTGCATGTCGATCAGCCCGGGGCAGACTATCAACCCCGTCGCGTCGATCTCGGCATCCGCCGGCTCCACGCATGGCCCGACCGCAAAGACCTTGTCGCCGCGGATCAAAACGTCAGTGACCTGATCGATCCCTTGCGACGGGTCAATCACACGTCCGTTGCGAATGAGCGTTGTTTTCACGGCTGTCCTTCTTTTTGTGCTTTGATGGCTTGCGGAGCAGTGCATCTTGAGGTCGCAAATTGCGACCTCAAGTATTCCGGTCGGCCCTTGTTGTTTCCTTGAGGATTTCGTGGAAACCGATGCGGCGGCGCTTCTTCTCGTCCTGATCGGCCATCAGTTCGTGGATGGCGGCGAACACTACGCCGAACTTCGCGTCGTACTTCTGTTCCAACTCCTGCAGCTTGCGTGCGAGGTCCTTGTTCGTGGCGATGATTTCGCGGAGCTTCACGAACGCCCGCACGACCTGGACGCTGACATCGACGGCACGCGGCGTGTTGAGTACCGTGGCGGCCATAATCGCTCCGTGTTCAGTAAAGACAAACGGCGCGTACCGCCGACCGCCATGACTATCACTTGAGGTCTCAAATTGCGACCTCAAGATTTCCACCTCGGCGGCGGTGAGTTGAAACATGAAGTCAGCCGGAAAGCGATCGCCGTTGCGCCGCACCTGCTCGTTCAATCGCTTCGTCGTCACCCCGTAGAGCCTGGCCAGGTCGGTGTCCAAGATCACTCGCTGCGCGCGAATGAAGAAAATCGACGGAACGATTCGTTCCGCCGAGATTACTCTTTTTCGGGGCATGCTGGACTCCTGCACTCGGCATTGTTTGAGGTTGCAATTTGCAACCTCAAAGTTTGGCCCCTCCGTGCTCGTCGCGATCGCGTCCTGCGTTCAAACTACGCTCCACTCGTATTCCCACTCACCAAGTACAGCACTGCCATGCGCACCGCCAAGCCGTTCGTCACTTGCTTCAGCACGACTGAGTGCGGTCCGTCGGCCACGCCCGGGGTAAGCTCGACGCCGCGATTGATCGGGCCCGGGGCAAGGATCACGATGTCTTTCTTCGCGCGTTTCATACGCTCTTCGGTCATGCCGTAGAGGGCGAAGTATTCGTGGATCGACGGAAACAGGCCTGACTGCTGACGCTCAAACTGCACGCGGAGCACGTTGATGACGTCGCAGCGGGGCAGGATTTCGTCGAGGTGATAAGTGACCTCAACACCAAGCCGTTCCAGCGAGCGGGGCACCAACGTAGACGGCCCGCAAGCGATCACCTTGGCCCCGAGCTTCGTCAGTGCCCAGATGTTCGACCGCGCGACGCGGCTGTGTGAGATGTCGCCGATGAGCCCGACGGTCAGGCCCTCGATCTTCCCCTTCGCCTCGCGGATCGTGAACACATCCAGGAGACCTTGAGTCGGGTGCTCGTGCCGTCCGTCGCCCGCATTGATCACGCTGCACTGCAGCTCGCGCGACAGGATGTGCGGCGTGCCCGATACCGAATGCCGAACGACCATAATGTCCGCACCCATCGCTTCGAGATTCCGCGCCGTGTCGATGAACGATTCGCCCTTCGTGAGGCTCGACGTGGCCGCGGTGAAATCGATGGTATCGGCCGACAGCCGTTTCGCCGCCAGGCTGAAACTCGACCGTGTTCGCGTGGACGGCTCAAAGAACAGGTTGACGACGACTTTCCCTTGCAGAGTCGGCACCTTTTTGCGCGACCGTTCCGACACCTCTTTGAAGCTGGCCGCCGTGTCGAGGATCCCCTCGATCTCACCGCGATCCAGGCTCTCCAGATCCAACAAGTGCTTGCGATTCCACGTGGTTTTCATTACCGGCTCAGTCTGGAGTTCGGAAAGCCCAACACTCATTGGTGGTCCTCCGATCGTTTGCGGACTTAACTCATCGACTCCTTGCACACTTCATCGACTCCATCGTTTTCTTTCAGGCGAACCGTCACGCGCTCGTCCCGTCCCGTGGTCACGCGGCAGGCACAGTAATCCGGTTGAATCGGCAATTCCCGGTGACCTCGGTCAATCAAGACCGCCAGGCGAATGGCGCCGGGACGGCCCAAGTCGAACATCACATCCATTGCGGCCCGGATCGTGCGGCCCGTAAACAGCACATCGTCCACCAGCACCACGTCTTTGTCATCGACCCCGAACGGCACCTCAGTGCCGCGCAACACGGGCGAGTGCGCAATGTGGCTCAGATCGTCGCGATACAATGTGATGTCAAGCGCCCCGAATTCCACAGAAATTGAATGCCGGTCGCGAAGCAACTCCACGAGTCGTTTGGCCAGGGTCAGCCCGCGAGTTCGGATCCCGACGATTGCCAGGGGCACACCAGCACGGCTGGTCGAGGCAATCGTGCGAGCCAGATCATCGACCGCCCGACCGATTTCAGAACTGTCCATCAGCGCGTGCGCGGGTCCGCTCATTCGTGTCGCTATCTGGTAAGGTTTGAGAATTCGAGGCGGCAGCCAATGTGTCCACTGGGGCGGGATACTATCAATCGCACGCCAGCCGTTCAAGGGACCGAGACGCTAGCCGTTTTCCGATGGATCCGACCAGCCCTGTGCACCGATCAGCTTTACAAAGAGGCACCCACACAACTCCTCGGCGGTTGGCTGGCCGGCCGACTTCGTGATCAACTCCAGCCTTTGCCGCTCTGCAGTGCCGATCGGAACGACCATGCGCCCGCCTTCGCGAAGTTGAGCGAACAGAGCGGGTGGCAGTTCCGGGGCCATTGCAGTGACTACGATTCGATCGAACGGGGCCTCTTCCGGCCAACCGAGCGTGCCATCGCCGATGCGAAAGTGAATTCGCTCATAACCACGAGCGTCCAGGATACCGCGAGCACGCAACGACAACGAGGGGAGTCGCTCGATGGTGAATACCTCGGAACCCAATTCCGCGAGAATCGCCGTTTGATAGCCGCTGCCCGTACCAATTTCCAGCACGCGATGATCCGGACCAATGCACAACGCCTGAGTAGTGAGCCCGACGATGTACGGCTGGCTGATCGTTTGGCCGGCACCGATCGAGAGGGCTGAATCGGCGTAGGAGCGATCGCGCAGCTCGGGCAGCACAAACCACTCGCGGGGCACGCGGCCAATCGCTGCCAACACGCTCTCGTCGCTGATCCCGCGGCGACGAAATTGCTGGTCGAGCATTTGCCGGCGCTGGGTGTCGTAATCGGACATGGGAGAAGTGCAGGGGTTAGGGGTTGGGGGTTAGAGTGTCAGTTTTCTCAGGTGGAATGCATCAAGCTCGGAAGTATTAGACCGGATTTGTTGCGTTCTTGTCGAGGAACGGGATGAATTCCGTTGTACGATTCATACGACGACTTGTGTTCGTTACAACTGAGCACCGGCAACTGACGAACGGGTTGAGTTCACTTCGGCACAGGGGCGGAAATCCTTGACGTGCAGGTCCACGCGAGTGAATCCCTGATACGTGTTGAGTTGCGGGCTGAAGGCCACATCATATTTCGACCCCGGCATGAGTTCCTCGGCGCGATCGCCCATGCCAAATGCCACGGCGCGGACCCGGCTGCGATCCTGCCGAAGCTGAAACGACAAATGCCGCTCGCCGCCTCCGATGCGTTTGGCCGGACCCAACAACTCGACATTGGCCGCCATCAGCAAGGGCCGCCGGTTGCCCGCCCCGAACGGCGCCAGGTTTTCGATTGTCTGCACCAGTCGCGGCGTGATGTCCGCGAGCAGGACCTCCGCATCGATTCGTAAGTGCTCGACCAAATCCTGTGACACGAGTTTTGTGGCAGCGTGCTCGCAAAACGCCGCGCGAAACCGAGTCAGATTCTCGGAACGAATCTTCAGCCCGGCCGCGGCCGCGTGGCCCCCGTAACTTTCCAGCAATTCGCGGCAGGCGTGCAATGCCTCGTGCAAGTTGAAGCCCGGAATCGACCGGCCTGATCCTTGGCCGACCGGGTCGCCCAGCGAAATCATGATCACCGGTCGCCAGAATTTCTCGGCCAACCGGCCGGCCACGATTCCAATAACCCCAGCGTGCCAGTCCCGCTTGCCTAGCACGATCGCCCGGTCACGATCCACGTCGTGTTCCTTCTCCACTAGCTCTTTCGCCTCCTTGAAGATCCGCCGCTCCAAGGTCTGCCGTTGCTCGTTCTGACCGGTCAAGTAGCGGGCCAACTCGCGGGCTCGCGGCTCGTTGCGGGTCGTGAGCAGTTCGACCGCCAACCGTGCCTGGCCGAGCCGGCCCGCGGCATTGATTCGCGGAGCCAGCCGAAACGCGATGTCTTCCGCGTCAAGTTTTTCGCGTTCCGATAGTTCAGCGGTTGCCATCAACTCCCGCAGCCCCAGCGACGGCCGCTCCTTCAAGCTCACCAACCCGTGTCGCACGAGCACGCGGTTCTCGTCATGGAGCGGAACGACGTCGGCCACGGTCCCGAGCGCCGCCAGGCTGACCGATTGAATCAAAAACTCGCGGAACGCCGGGGTCACTTTCACGGCCCCCGACAATCGCTGAGCGATTCCCCAAGCGACCTTGAACGCAACGCCAGCCCCGGAGAGACCGTGAAACGGATACGACCCGCCCGGCAATCGCGGATGAACCAGGCAATCGGCCTTCGGTAGTTCGGCGGCAAATTCGTGATGGTCCGTGACGATCAACTCCAGGCCAAGCTCGCGGGCAACGCGGGCCTCGTCACAACTTGCAATCCCACAATCCACCGTAACCACCAAGTCGGCTTGTTCCTCGCGACGCACGGTCTCGAGCGCGGCGGCATTCAGCCCATAGCCCTCATCCAGTCGGTGCGGCACGTAAAACCGGACATCCGCCCCGGCCAGCTTTAGGCATTCGATCAGGATCGCCGAGCCCGTGACGCCGTCCACGTCGTAATCGCCGTAGATCACGATGCGCCGCTTGTCCTGAACCGCCCGCACGATTCGCTCCGCGGCCTCGGATGCCCCGGGCAAAAGGGCCGGGTCGTGCAGTCCGTCGAGCGAGGCTTCGAGGAATCTGCGGGCCGGCGCCGGCTCGGATATTCCGCGATTGAGCAGCAACTGGGCGAGCACGGCCGGTACATGTAGCTCGCGACTGAGCGTCGCGATTCGATCTGCGTCGTGCAGCAGCAACTTCCATATTTTGGCCATGGCGTCCTGGCGGTGGGGCCGTTTCCGTACGGGGTCTCAGTTGGCAGGTATTAAAGCAGACAGCTCGGGGAACAAACAAGGGTTGAGACGGCAGCGAAAGGTAATCGGTGATCGGTGATCGGTATGGAAGATTTCTGCGGAACACACCGATAACCGATTACTGATAACCATTCACCATTCACCGATCACCGATCACCGATCACCGATCACCGATCACCGATTACCATTCCACTCACCGCCTGATACAATCACGGTTCCAAGTAACGGACCTGCAACCTTGCAACGGAATTCCTATGCGACACGTTCTCTCTGCCGTTGTTCAAAACCAGCCCGGGGTCCTGGCACACGTCGCCGGAATGCTTGCCTCGCGCGGCTTCAACATCGACAGCTTGGCTGTCGGTGAAACGGAAAACCCGCACCTGTCGCGCATGACGTTCGTCGTCATGGGCGACGACAAGGTGCTGGATCAGCTTCGCAAACAGCTCGAAAAGCTGGTTACGGTCGTAAAGGTGCTGGACATCAGCAGCGAGGACTATGTCGAACGCGATTTGACGCTCATCAGGGTCAATGTCCCGCCGGATCGCCGCAGCGAGATTCGTGAGCTGGCCGACATTTTCCGCGGCCGAATCGTGGACGTGGGCCCGAGCCAGATCATGGTTGAGATATCAGGGCCTGAGAAGAAGATTGAGGCGTTCATTGAGCTGATGCGGCCCTACGGCATCAAAGAATTGGTGCGAAGCGGCCGCATTGCGCTCGTGCGAAGCTATCGCGCGGCTCGAAGCGACGCAGCGGAACCGATCCCATAACTCAATGGAATCTCATCGACCATGAACCCGCCCGCTCATGCTGGGCGATCGCTGGAAAAACGCCTCCGGCCTGCACTCGCCCTGGCGTCGCTCTTCGTATTTGCGCTCTTCGGCCACACTTCCAAGGCGCGAGCTGGGCAAGAACAAAAGCCAGACGCATCTTCATTGAAGGCGGACCGGCCAGCGGTTCGACCGGGGATTTGGACCTCCGCCGCCGAGCTTGCCACATTGGCAACTTCGGGGCCAGCATGGCTGCAACTCAAGGCGGTGGCGGACGCCGATTTGGGCACGGCGAATATCTCCGACCAAAAAAGCGATCACGACGTAAAAACGCTCGCCGTGGCCCTGGTGTATGCTCGCCTCGGCGGCGATTTCTATCGCCAGAAGGCAGCCAAGGCGATCGGTGCGGCGATCGGCACCGAGTCGGGTGGGCGAACTCTGGCGTTAGGTCGCAATCTTGCCGCATACGTTTTCGCCGCCGACCTGATCGACTTACGAAACTATGACGCAACTCTCGATCGACTCTTCCGCGACTGGCTGGCCGAAGTCATCCGCAAAAAACTCGATGGCAAATCGCTCATCGACACGCACGAAGAACGACCGAACAACTGGGGCACGCACGCCGGCGCCGCACGCATCGCCGCGGACCTCTATCTGAACGATGCCGAGGACCTTCGTCGCGCCGCAAAAGTTTTTCAAGGTTGGCTAGGCGACCGTTCAGCCTATGCCGGTTTCGACTACGGCCATCTTTCGTGGCAGGCGGACCCCAAAAAACCGGTGGGCATCAATCCTCCCGGCGCCTCGCGCGACGGCCGTTCCATCGACGGAGCAATACCCGACGACATGCGCCGCGGCGGCAGCTTTCAATGGCCCCCGCGTCACACCGTGTACCCGTGGGGTGCAATGGAGGGTGCCCTGATCCAGGCCGAACTTTTGCACCGGGCCGGCTGCGACGCCTGGAACTGGTCCGACAAGGCCATGCTCCGCGCATCGAGATTCCTCTTCGATCTCGACCACGAGTTTGGCGACTGGTGGAGCGTCGGCGATGACGCCTGGATGCCCTGGCTCTTCAACCGCGCCTACGAAACCAACTACCCTGCGAAATCCCCCGCACGCCCCGGCAAGAGCATGGGCTGGACCGATTGGACTCACAGTGCCCGATGACCACATGCCGACTCCAGTCGCACACCCACGAGCGGGCCCGACTTGAGATGAATCGACGCGTCACAGAAACTTGCCAGACACCCGCCAACAGTCTCCGTTGAATTTGATTGAACCCGTTACTACAATTGCCGCTTCGTTTAACCCCTGTGAATAGGCTTGGTTATGTTTGAAGGCCTCAGAAGCGGTCTGACCGAAGCACTGCGCAAACTCAGCGGCCGCGGCCGGTTAACGGAAGCAAATATCCGTGACGGCCTGCAAGAGGTTCGTCGCGCGCTGCTCGAAGCCGACGTGCATTATGACGTCGTCGGCAACTTCATCGACCGAGTTACCGAGCAGGCGGTTGGGCAAGAGGTTCTGAAGGCAATTAACCCAAGCGAGCAGATCATCAAGTTCGTTTACGACGAACTAGTGTCGCTGATGGGTCCGGTTAGTCATGCCGTTCATTGGTCTTCCACAGGGCTGACGATTTTGATGCTCTGCGGATTGCAGGGCAGCGGCAAGACGACGACGTGCGGCAAGCTGGCATTGCACATTCGCAGCCGCGGCCGGCATCCGATGCTCGTGGCCGCCGACCTGCAACGACCGGCCGCCATCGAGCAGATTCACGTGCTCGGCTCGCAGATTCAGGTGCCCGTCTACAGCGAAACAAATTCGAATCCCGTGACCGTTTGCCAGAATGCGGTGAAGGCCGCGGCGGCTCAAGGGTGCGACACGATCATCCTCGACACCGCCGGCCGGCTACACGTTGACGAGCCGCTGATGCAGGAACTCGAACTCATCGACAAACGAGTCGGCCCGCACGAGGTTTATCTGGTCGTGGATGGGATGACCGGCCAGGTCGCGGTCGAAGTTTCCAAGGCATTTAACGAGGCACTGGAACTCGACGGCCTGATCATGACCAAGCTCGACGGCGACGCTCGCGGCGGCGCGGCGTTGTCGGTCAAGGCGGTCACCGGCGTACCGATCAAGTTCATCGGCGTCGGCGAAAAACTGGAAAAACTCGAAGAGTTCCACCCCGACCGCATGGCCAGCCGCATCCTGGGCGGCGGCGACATGATGACGCTCGTCGAAAAGGTCGCCCAGGCACAGACTGAGGCCGATCTCGACTTGGCCCGCAAGCAGCAGGAGCGCATGCTCAAGGGCGAATTCACGCTCGATGACTTCCGCGTGCAGATGGAAAAAATGGGCCAACTTGGCTCCATGAAAGATATCCTGTCGCACCTGCCCGGCGCCGCGGACATGCCGGAACTGGGCACGAGCGACGAAGAGGTGATTCGCTTGAAAGGGATCATCGATTCGATGACCCCGGACGAACGGCGCAACCCGGACAGAATCGATATGAGCCGCCGCCGCCGCATTGCCTCCGGAAGCGGCACCGAACCGCACGAGGTCAACCAACTGCTCAAGCAGTTCAGCATGGTCAAGCCGATGATGAAGCAGATGGCCTCGATGGGCCTGCGCGATCGTTTCAAGGCTCTGACGGACTTCAGCCGCATGGGAGCGTTTCTTCCCGGCGCGAAATTCAAGACCAAGGAGCGCTCGCACCGCAAGTCCGCGCGCGAGCGACTCAAGGAACGGCAGGAGAAAAAACGAATGGAGAAGAGGAGAAAGAAGAAGAACCGGTAGGAATGACGAATGACGAAGCTCTAATGTCTAAAGAATGACCAATGACGAAGCTCGAACGCACAGGATTCGTCATTCGTGCTTCGGCATTCTCTAGACATTCGTCATTCCGCGACAGTGAACCACCAGTACACTTAGTTAGGAGAAAATGTGGTAAAGATTCGCATGAAGTCGATGGGTCGCAAGCACCGCCCGTACTTTCGCATTTGTGCGATTGACTCGCGCCGGCCACGCGACGGCCGGGCGATCGAGGAGCTGGGCACTTACGACCCGATGATCCCCGAGACCGACAAGCGGTTTCAGCTCAACAAGGAGCGCGTGGAATACTGGCTGTCGGTAGGTGCCCAGCCGTCCGAGCGTGTGTGGGTGATCCTGAAGAAAATCGGGATCAAGCCGCGCGTGAAAGCGAAACCCAAACGCAAACGAACGCCCAACGAAGCGGCGAAGAAGTCCTGATGCGATTCGATGTGCTGACGCTGTTTCCCGAAATTTTTTCGGGCTATCTGAGTCAGAGCATCCTCAAGAAAGCCATCGACCGCGGCTTGATCGAGGTCCAGCTTTGGAACATTCGCGACTGGGCGACGGATAAGCACAAGTCGGTCGACGACCGGCCGTACGGCGGCGGGGCGGGAATGGTGCTGCGGTGTGAGCCGGTATTCGCCTGCGTCGAAGCGGTGCAAGCGAAGGCCGAGCCGGGACGACTGATTCTGCTCACTCCGCAAGGCCGGCGACTCGATCAGCCGCTGGTCGAGGAATTGGCCGGCATGAAACGACTCTTGCTCTTGTGCGGTAGATACGAGGGGTTTGACGAGCGTATTCGAATCGGCCTGGCGCCGACCGCGATTTCGATCGGAGATTACATCGTGTCCGGCGGCGAAGTGCCCGCGATGGTCTGCATCGATTCGATCAGCCGCTTGATCAAGGGAGTGCTCGGCGATGAAGAAAGCTCGCAAGACGAGTCGTTCAGTGAGGCGGGGATGATCGAGTACCCGCACTACACAAGGCCGCGTGAGTTTCGGGGCATGCGAGTGCCCGATACGTTAGTGAGAGGAAACCACCAGGAGATAGATCGCTGGCGCCGCCGGCAGGCAGAGATTCGCAGCCGCGAACGACGGGCCGAATCGGGGCCCCCGGCCGGGAGTGACGTCTCCTCCAAGCTGAAGGGAAAGAACGATGATTAACACGCTGATGAAACACGTGGAAGACACCGCCCTGCGCAAGGAGCGGTTCAAGTTCGAAATCGGCGACCAGGTCGATGTTCACTTGAAGATCATGGAAGGCGGCAAGGAGCGAATTCAGATTTACAGCGGCACGGTGGTCGCTCGCCGGGGCGGCGGTACTCGTGAAATGTTCACCGTGCGCCGCATCGTTCAGGGCGAGGGCGTCGAGCGAATATTTCCGCTGAACTCGCCACGCATCGCCACCATCGAAGTGAAACGCAGCGGCAAGGTCCGCCGCGCCAAACTTTATTACCTGCGCAAGCGAGTCGGCAAGTCCACCAAGCTGCGCGAGCGTCGTGGTCGCGCGGCAGGGAGCGGCGAGGGAGCTGCACCGACTGCGACCACCTGAGCTTCGACTGAGTCTGTTGGTTCACCGGAGGAATCCCTGTGGCTGGTTGGTTACGCCGCTGGCTCGGGAACCGGGGAGAGCAGGCGGCCGAGCGATACCTGGCCGGTCTGGGCTATCGCATTCTCCGGCGTGGGCTGCGGACGCGGCACGGCGAGGTTGACTTGGTCGCACTGGACGGCCGCCAGGTTGTTTTCGTTGAGGTTAAGACTCGTTTGGACCACGACGCTGGTCATCCGGCTGAGGCCGTCGATTCCCAGAAACAGCGAAAGCTCACAACACTGGCGCTCGAATTTCTCAAAAAACATAGACTGCTCGATCAGCCCGCGCGATTCGATATCGTTGCGGTCACTTGGCCGGAAGATCAGGAGAATCCAACGATCGAACACTTGCGCAACGCGTTTGAGGCCTTCGGCAAGTTCCAAATGTTTTCGTAGCGCGGCCGAGTCGTTCCCATCCTCGAATTGCGCGGGAAAAAACAAACTCAGTCATGCCATGACGAATTCATCCAGCGGCAATGATCCGGTGCTCACCTCCGCCATGCGAGGCATGTCGCGGGCACACATTGCCGACATTTGGAAGCGGGGCCAAAACGGAGACGTGCTGAGTTCGGAGGACCTGAGTTTTTACCAGGCCATGATCGATCACCCGGAGTATCGCGAGATCTGGCAGGCCGCCGCGGAATTGGGCGACAGAGACGTCTTGGTCGATCGCGTCAACCCGTTTTTGCACGTCTCACTGCACTCGGTAATCGCGCGACAGCTTGCGGAGCGAAACCCGCCGGAAACCGAACAGGCAATCTTCCGATTGACCCGAGCCGGTCTGGATCATCACGAAGCACAACACCGGATTGCCGCGCTCTTGACCAAGTTGATTTCGGAAACCGTGCAGCAAGGCAGGGCTTTCGGGCTCGAAACTTATCGACGCCGCCTGCGGTCACTCAAGCCATGACAACCGAACCGTTCCCGCCAGCGCTGCGTCGATCGGACCGTGATCTTCTGGCCGAGTGCGAAGTACACACCTACCGGGCCAGCGGGCCAGGCGGGCAAAAGAGGAATAAGGTCGAATCGGCGGTGCGAATCTGCCACCGACCGACCGGTGTCACCGCCGTCGCGAATGAAAGCCGTTCGCAACTCGAAAATCGGCCGCGAGCACTGCGGCGGCTTCGTGAGGCCATCGCGGTTCAAACTCGGACCGTTATCGAGCTTGACAAGTTTCAACCATCGCTCGAATTGCTCGCCGCCAAATCGCCCGGCGGCCGGCTGCGCGTGAACGACCACAATCCGAGTTATCCGATCGTCGTTGCCACGGTGCTGAATGTCCTCGCCGCATGCGGCGGCCGAGTCGCCGACGCCGCCGGAGTGCTTGCCATCTCCACACACCATCTGACACAATTCCTGGCCGACCACCCGCACGTGTGGCAAGAGGCGAATCGAATCCGGCAGCTTACCGGCCAGAAACCACTGAGAACGAACAAGGGATGACGATGCCAATACTCACGCCGCCGATTGGCTGCACGCTCGACGATCTCGACACTCCCTGCCTCATCGTCGATCTCGACTCGCTCGAGCGCAACATCCGGCGGCTCAGTGAATACTTTCGATCGCATCGAGTGGCGTGGCGGCCGCACGCGAAGAGTTACAAGAGTTCGGCGATCGCCCAAAAGGTAGTCGCTGCGGGTGCGATTGGCGTGACGTGTGCCAAGTTGGGTGAGGCGGAAGTTATGGCCGATGGCGGCGTCCGCGACCTGCTCATCGCCAACCCACTCGTCGGACGACACAAGCTTGCCCGGCTGGTCGAGCTTCGCCGCCGTGCCGACCCGATCGCGGTTCTCGATCATCCTGACCACGTGCGTGCGCTATCGGAAGCGGCAAGTTCGGCCGGTGTCACGCTTCGCACAATGGTCGAGGTGGACATCGGCATGAAGCGGTGCGGTGTGCCACCGGGCGACGCCGCGGTCGAACTGGCCCGACGAATCTCTGATTCGCCTGGCCTCGAATTCGCCGGAATTATGGGCTGGGAGGGCCAACTGGTGACGGTTGCCGACCCATTAGAGAAATCCAAACAGATTGCCGCTTCAGTCGGCTTGCTTTCCCAAACGAGTGCCGCAATCGAACGGATCGGAATCGGTTGCCCCATCGTGAGCGCCGGCGGCTCGGGCTCATTTCAGGTCACCGCACGACTAGGGATCGCCACGGAAATCCAGGCCGGGGGCGCGATCTTCATGGACCTGTTTTATCGCAACAAGTGCCAGGTTGCCGCCCAAGAGTTTGCACTGACAGTCCTGGCAACCGTCACCAGTCGCCCGGCTCCTGACCGCGCGGTCATCGACGCCGGACGCAAGACGATGAACCTGGAACTGTACATGCCCGAGGTCCGTGGCCGCTCCGACCTCAAGCTCCGATCGCTTTCGGCCGAGCACGGCGTGCTGGAGGTTCTTTCCGGTCCCGGCCCCGCGATTGGTGATCGCATCGAACTGATTCCCGGCTACGGCGATTTCACCACCGTTCTGCACGATCGAATGTACGGCTTCCGAGCCGGTCGCCTTGAGGTCATCTGGCCACTCGACGCCCGCGGGCGGCTCGACTGATGTCTGGCTCTTTCGGTTCGGCTTTCGTAAATTCACTTTTCTTGAACGTTCGTGTGACCGATCAGCAAACGAGATTCGAGATTCAAACAATCCGCCAGCATCTAAACAGGAGACTCTTGCCATGTGTTCTCAATGGAAAGTGACCACGATTCTCTCGGGTTGCCTTTTGGTTGCCTGCACTTTTCTGTCCTCCGTGGCTCAGCAGCCGCAGTCCGCCAACCAGCCACCTGCGGGAGTTTCATTTCAGAAGGAAATTGTTTACGGAACCGGGGCCGGCGAGGAGCTGACACTGAACCTGGCCCGGCCTGACAAAGCCAACGGCCCGCTTCCATGCATCGTTGTAATCCACGGCGGCGCGTGGCGGGCCGGCAACAAGGCAGGTCACGACCGGCAGACTTGGGATTTCGCGCAACGCGGCTACGTGTCGGCCACGGTCGGTTATCGCTTTTGTCCGAAGTACGTGTTTCCTGCCCAGGTTGAGGACGTCAAGTGTGCCGTTCGGTTTTTGAGAGCCAACGCGGACAAGTTTGGTATCGATCCGAAACGGATCGGCGCGGTTGGTTTTTCGGCCGGCGCCCATTTGTCGATGATGCTCGGCGTGATGGGGAAAGACGATGGCATGGAGGGAAACGGCGGCAATCCAGACCAACCGAGTCAGGTCCAGGCCGTGGTCTCGTATTTTGGTCCCACTGACTTGCTGGCCAGCGACATACCGGATCGCAGCATGCCGTTGCTCAAGGATTTTGTCGGCGGCACGCAGACGGAAAAGCCAGAGGGCCACAAGCGAGCGTCGCCCATCACCTACGTCAGCACGGGCGATGCCCCGACCCTCATCTTTCAGGGAACGAAGGACCCGCTCGTGCCACACACCCAAGCTTACAAGATGATCGACGCACTCACCGCCGCCGGCGTGCCCGGCCGCGCCGAGTTTCTGGTCGGTGCCGGACATGGGTGGGCAGGAAAGGACCTGGAACGGACCGTAGCAGAAACCAACGCATTCTTCGATGAGCACTTGAAAGCCAAGCCATCCGTCGCGGCCGTGAAGAAAGATTGAGAATCACGGCAGACCGGAAAAGGAGTCGGAGGCATTTTGTTTTAAAACGCCTAACAAAATGGGGACTGGCTCCGAGTCTTCGCGGTGCCTGTCCCCATTTTGTTAGAGCCTCTTACATTCGTTATCACCGGGGCGATTGTTTTTCTGCGCGGAATTTCCGGTAGTTTCCGCCCTTGTGGCGGGCTTAGCTGTCGGGCCACGAGGGGCCGCGCTACTCAGTCATGCCACCGTGTTCCCGTTGCCGTACGCCCGCCAAAAGTACGCAACGAGTTGGGCTCGCGAGTGGACGTCAAGGTCTTGGTAGATCTCTTCGATGTGCCAATGGACCGTGCCCCTGCCCCGGTGAAGTTTGACTGCTATTTTTCTTCTCGGTTTCGCCTTCCAGTAGCAATTCGAGCACCCGCTTCCGCATGGGCGGGAAATGCTCCGCGCGAAATGCGGCGTCGGCTGGTTCCAACACGCCAACGACAGGCGTTTCAACGTCTTCGTCGCAGGCATCCGGGCCATGCGATTGTGGGACATGATCCGATAGTTCAAGCACCACCCCACCCAGCCGCAGCAACGTGCCCACCCGAATCTTGGCACTCCGCACCCACTTACCATCGACAAACGTCCCATTGCTGCTACCCAAGTCACGGATCGACAATTTACCGCCATCATTCACCAGCATCGCGTGCTGCCGCGACACCGATTTATGCTCCAACCGAATATCGCACTCCTCCGCCCGGCCGATCAAATGGCACCCATGCCCAATCCGCCACACCCCCTCTTCCTGTCCCGCGCCACAGATCACAAGATAAACGTCGCTGCTCATCGCGTTTCCATCTCTGAACAAATAATTGGAATTGTCCTGAATGGCATGAAGTTAACCCTGAACTTCATGCCATTCGACCTATCCCCGTTACGTCATCTCGACTAACCACTGACGCCTGACCACCGGCTCTAGCAGCCCGTGGCAGAAGTGCCAATCGACCAGAATGAACCTCGAAAACTCCGAGGGATACGCATGGTTTCTGGCACGAAATCGACTTCTGCCACGGGCTGCTAGGCCCGTCTTCCTCGATTCCTGACTCGTTCGCTCCCTCGCTCAACGCTCAACGCTCAACCCTCAACGCCGCCTTTGGCACAATCGGCGGTCCTGGCTGCGGCCGCACGTTGCGGAAGAAATCGGCATACATCGGCCCCAGCCGATCCGGATGCCACCGTTGAGCATGCGCCCGCGCCTTCTCGCTGCATTCTCGATACAGAGCCTCGTCATCCCACAGCCGAATGATCGTCTCGACCCACGGCTCGACCTCTTCCGTCGCCGGCACGATCAACGTCTCCGGCGTGTATTGCTCCGGAATGTCGATCACAAACCCACCGCTCTCACAGTGCTCGATTGTCTCGCCCTTGAGATGTCGCCACGTTAGGCCCAATCGCTCTTCCCCAACCCCCAATCCCTAGCCCCCAATGTCTCCGGCAACGCTCCGCGATTACTCGCCAGCACCGGAATCCCATTGATCATCGCCTCGGCAGCAACCAAGCCGAACGACTCGGGCACGAGCGACGGCATGAGCAGTAGCTTTGTCACCCTGTAGTAGTCGCGTGGGTCAGGCGTGTTCTCCATCGCGTGCAGGTTTTCAGCCCAACTGAGATCCAGATTCGTCTGTTCCAGCCACGATGCCTGCCCGCGGCTCTCGACAACAAGAATTGGAATGTCCGGCCTTCGTCGTGCGATCTGTTCGGCGATCTGGGCGAAGACGAAAAGTCCCTTCGCCGGCTGCGGATTAACAAAAGTGAGGTAGTGAGAGGGGATAGGGCTTGAGGATTGGGGGCTTGATGAAGAATTCGGCTCTTGATCCGCTCTCGTCCCACCTCCAACCCCCAGCCCCCAGTCCCCAACCCCCACTCTGTCCCAGTCGATCGCATTCGGCAGTACGTGACATTCCAGACCGAGTCGCTCACGGTAATACCGCCGGGAAAAATCGGACGGTACAAACACATGGTCAACGTTCTTGAATGCGTCTACGTTGTCATACGCCAGATTGTGCAGCGCGAAAAAAACCGGGACTCTTCGCTCACGCGCGAGCTGCATCATGGATGATGCCACGGGATGCCCACCATAGGTCAACAGCACGTCCGGCCGAACAGAGCTAAGGATGCGATCGAAGGCACCGAGCATTGCCAGCGGCTCATGAGGAGCCCACAAATTGATCTGTCCCGATTGCGTGCGAAATATCCAGACTGGAACAGAACCGCTCGTTACACTCAGGAGTCGGACGGACTTCTCATCAACATTCAACTCTTGAATCTGCACGGGAACCTGGAGGTCAGCTACTAACTGATCGAAACTCACCGATTCGTCGCCATCGAGCTTTGACGCGCAAAAGGCGCGACAATTGAAACCGTCGCGAGCAAGCACTTGAAGGGTATCCATCGTCGCCAGCGCGGCACCGCTCGTGAAGTCTATTACGCAATGGGGAGAGGCGAACAGGATGACCAACTTTTGTGACATGTTTCAGCAAGCTTCGACATCACTCTCTGCATTAGCGTACTTGATCTCGCTTCGCAGCACATTTTATTGGACGCATCCCCTTTTTCAGATCCAGGCTGTGCGATCGATAGTGACCATGCCACAGGTCCTCGAACTTTTGGGATTCGTTCCGACCGCCACTCGGGGGCAGCAGGTGTATGGCGATTGTCCAGTTCGTCATTGTTCCAACCGGCGACAGCGGTCGTTTTCGGCGAATCTCACGAAGAACAACTACCGCTGTTTCCTCTGCGGCTCGCACGGAAACCAT
>Ga0247727_10008379_pt1 | contig 19212 bp, 15 predicted proteins | sample WisWelCaveWW1625_FD_202498 | JGI IMG/M metagenome (GOLD analysis project Ga0247727, IMG submission 202498) | Biofilm microbial communities from Wishing Well Cave, Virginia, United States - WW16-25 | ecosystem: Environmental > Aquatic > Deep subsurface > Groundwater > Cave microbial mat | place... | reverse complement strand
CACGAGATCAACAACGCCCTCGTGGGCGTGTCGGGCAACGTTCATCTCCTGCTGATGTCTCCGAGCGGCCAGCAGCCGGGGGTTCGCGAACGACTGCAAATCATCCTGCGCGAGGCGGCGCGCGTCGAGCGCGCGGCGCGCGGCCTTCAGGAGACCAAGGCGCTGCTCGGGCTGTCGTGCGAGGCGTTCCGGAACGAAGGGGAAAGCCGTGGCGGGTTCGCGACGCACGCCGGCTGAAGAAGGCCCGCCACTCGCGGCGCGCACGCCACGCGCCGATCCGCGTCAGGAGCGGCGCCGGGCCTCGCGGTCGCTGTGGACGGCGTGTGAAGCTCTGCTCACGGCGAGCCAGCCGCGCTCGCTCAACCGCGCGCTGGACCAGATCGTGCGCGCGTTTCGGTGCGAAGGCGTGGCCCTGCACGCGATCTCGCCGCGCGGCGCGCTCGAGCCCTGGTGCGCGCGGGGCGTGTGGCGCGGCCGCCCGGGCGACCTCCGCGCCTGCCTCTCCGTGCCGCTCACCCGCGGCGACGAGCGCGTCGGAACGCTGGACCTGCGGCTGCCCGCGGGGCAGAGCTGGAGTCCCGACCAGATGGGCCTCATCCGCACCGCCGCAGGGACGCTGGGAGCGGCGCTGGGAGCCCGGCTCGAGCTCCAGCGGTTGCGCCACCAACCGGGGCGCGACGCCATCACCGGACTGCCGGATGCGCGCGCATTCCATGCGCGGCTCCATGGTGAACTCGACCGCGCCCGCCGTTATGGGGTGCCGCTCGGCATCGTGGTCGTGGACCTCGATCACTTTGGGGTCCTCAACACCCGCTACGGCCGGGCGGCCGGGGACCGGACGCTGCAGGAAGTCGCGCTGGTGCTCAAGCTCGCGCTGCGCGAATCGGACACACTGGCCCGCCTGGGCGCAGACCGGTTCGCCGCCATCCTCCCCGAAGCGGATCTGGGGCCGGTGCGTCATTGCGCGGAGCGCCTGAAGGTGGCGCTGGAGTCGCACCGGTTCGAGCGTGTGGGCCGGATCAGCGCGAGCATCGGAATCGCTGCGTGCCCGCGCTCGGGTCTCGACAGCCTCGAGCTCCTCGACAGCGCGGAGCGCGCCGTCTCAGTGTCCAAGAAGGGCGGACGCCGCCGGGTGACGAGCGTCGAACCGTCGCGGGTGCACTGAGCCATGTCGGGTCGCAACTTTCATCCGCTTGTCCACGCCGATGCCGGCGGGCTCGAGCGGGCCCCGACCGGGCCGGCGCGCGTCCTGATCGTGGACGACGAGCAGACCGTCGCCGAAGTCATGCAGGAATTCCTGACCGCGGAAGGCTATGTCCTCACCGTGGCCTCCAGCGGCGAGCACGCCGTGAAGCTCCTGCCGCAGGTGCGCCCGGACGTGATCCTGACCGACATCAACATGCCGGGTCTGTCTGGACTCGAGGTGATGCGCTACGCCAAGGAGTCCGACCCCGAGGTGTGCGTCATCGTGCTGACCGGACACGCCTCCACGGTCACCGCCATCGACGCGCTGCGCCAGGGCGCCTACGACTACGTCACCAAGCCGTTCGACCTCGAGGCGGTGCACAAAATCATCAAGAGCGGTCTCGCGGACCGACGGCTCAAGGTCCTGAACCGCAAGCTGATCGCCGAGCTGAGCCGCAAGAACGAGATCCTCCAGCACCACGAGCAGGAGCTACGCGAGCGCGTGCGGGTGGCGACCGCGCAGCTCATGACCCTGTACGAGACCGGAAAGGCGATCGGCGCCCATCTGGAGCTCGGGCCCCGACTCCAGGTGATCTGTACACAGGCCGCCGAAACCACGGGTGGAGCGGGTGCAATCGTGTTCCTGAAGCGGGAAGACGAGAGTAGCTACGTGCTCGCGAGAGCTCACGGCATCGACGGCCTGCCGGACGGCGCAGCGGCCTCCTTCACGGAGGGGCAGGGCGACCTCGGCGTGAGCGTCATCAACCCTCGACCGGTGCGGCGCGTCGCCGGAACCGGCGGGCCGATCGCGCTGCCGGGGATCGCGGAAGGGGTCGGAGCGCTGCTGGCCGCGCCGCTCGTGGCGGAGAACCAGGTGCTGGGCGTGCTCGCGGTGGTGGACAAGGCCGGCGGGTTCGGGGACGACGACGAGACCTTTCTCAACCTGTTTGCTTCGCAGGCCGCGATCGCGGTGCGGAACTCCCAGCTGTTCGAAAAGACCAAGAGCCTGGATCGGCTGAAGTCGGAATTCGTGGCGGTCGTGTCGCACGAGATCCGCACCCCGCTCACATCGGTGCGCGGCGCCATCGAGTTGCTCTCGGACGAGCGCTATTTCCGGAACAACGAGCAGCAGGTGAAGCTCCTGGTGATCGCGCACGCGAACACGGAGCGCCTGCTCACGCTCATCGGCGACATCCTCGATTTCTCGAAGCTCGATTCCGGCTCGCTGCCGATGCACTTTGAGCGCCAGCGTCTCGAGCCCATCGTCACCCAGGCCACGCACAACCTGCGCATGCTCATCGAGGAGCGCCGGATCCAGCTCGAGGTCGTCATGGCCCCGGACTTGCCGGACCTGATGCTCGACGCCAACCGCGTCACGCAGGTCGTCACCAACCTGCTTTCGAATGCCATCAAGTTCTCGCACGCCGAAGGCAGGATCGACGTGTTCGCCGAGACCTGGGAGCGTGGGGTGCGGGTCGGCGTGCGGGACCACGGCGAGGGCATTGCCGCAAAGAACCTTCCGCAGCTGTTCCAGAAGTTCACACAGATCGATTCCACATCGACCCGCCGCGCCGGCGGGACGGGACTGGGGCTCGTGATCTGCAAGAGCATCGTGGAGCAGCATGGCGGGCAGATGAGCGTGGAGAGCACGCTCGACGAAGGCAGCACCTTCTATTTCACGCTGCCTCCGGCCCCCGCCGCCGAGATCTCGCCGGCAGCCGCGGCTTGAGTCGACTCGTGCGCGCACGGCCCCCCCCTCGACCCCAGGGGCCATCGCTCCCTTCCTGCTCCGCCTCGGGCCCGCGCGTGCTCCTGCTCGATCATCTGGACGCCCGCGGCGCCGATCTCGCCGACGTCCGCGAACGAGCGACGCTGCTCAAGAGCGCGGGCGCCGCCGTCACGGTCGTGGCCGTGAGCGAGGGGCTGGAGCCCGATGCGTCCCTCGCGAGCGGCCTGCATGTGGCCGCCCCTCCCGCCGTTCCAGCCGCGTGTCGCTCCTTCCTGAGATCCGGAGGACACGATCGAATCATCGTGGTCTGCGCGACCGAGGGAGGCGGTCGCCTCGCGGCGACGCTTCCGACATCGATCCCGGCCCACTGGTGGCCCACGGGGACTACGAGCCCGTCCGGCAGCCCCGGCGTGGTCCAGCGCATCGCTCGGCGCGTGCGGGGCGAGCGCGGCCTGCCCGCGCTGTGGGGCAGTACGGCAGGAGGCGTCGACGGGCTCGAGGCTCTGGCGGGGTGCGCGGTTGCGGGCCGGCGCACCGGTCGGACGCTCCCGCTCTGGGACGGGGACGTGATCCTGGCCCCCGAGGGCCTGGCGGGTCCGGGAGGCGCCGACACGCTCGCCGCCTTCGCCGACCTCGCAGCCACCTGGACCGCGCTCGATCTGGTCTCGTGGGCCCACCCCCAGGCCGAAGCGGTTCGCAGGGCCCGCCAACTCGGGATCGAGCCGCGGACTCACCACACCGGCCCGCCGCCACGCATGGCGGAAGCCGCCTGGTGGACGCAGGCGCTGGCCGTCGTCCTGACCGGTGAAGAACCGCTGGCGGGCGGACTGGTGCTGAGGGCCCTGGCCTCGGGATGCCCGGTCCTGTGCGTGCCGCGCGACCCGGCGTTCGCGGCCTTCGCCGCCGCGCTCGCGCGCGAGGGCTGTGCGCGTGTGGCGACCGGGCGCCGCGAAACGTCGGCGGCGCTCGCGGAACTCCTCGAGCGCGGGCCCGGAGTCGAACGGTCGGTGGAGCGCGGGCGGGCGCTGGCCTCGCGTTACACCCGCGACGCGCTGCGCACGCGCCTGGTGCAGGCGCTCGGGACGACCCCCGCGATCGCGCGCCGGGCGGCCGCGGCGTGAGCTTGCGCGCCACCGCCGGCGCCCGCTAGGTTCCGGTACTCGTCCACAGCGGAGGGCTGGGTGCGCATTCTGGTGACCGGGGGCGCGGGCTTCATTGGCTCGAACGTTGCGGATCGCATGATCGGGCTGGGGCACGAAATCGCAGTGCTCGACAATCTCTCCACGGGCTTTCGCGAGTTCGTGAGCCCGAAGGCCCGCTTCTATGGCGTCGACCTCACCGACGCCGCCGCGGTGGAGGCAAGCCTGGCGGAGTTCCGCCCCGAAGTCGTGAACCACCACGCCGCGCAGATCGACGTGCGCAAGTCGGTCGAGGACGCCCGCTTCGACGCCACGGTCAACATCCTCGGTTCGCTCTCACTGCTCGAGAGCTGCCGCCGCCACGGAGTGCGCAAGTTCCTCTACGCCTCGACCGGGGGTGCTCTCTATGGCGAAGCCCGGTTCCTCCCGGCCACCGAGGAGCACCCGGTGAATCCCGAGGCCCCCTACGGGGCCAGCAAGCACACCGTGGAGAAGTACCTCCATATCTGGAAGCGACTCCACGGGCTCGACTATACGGTGCTGCGCTATCCGAACGTCTACGGCCCGCGCCAGAACCCGCGCGGCGAGGCCGGCGTCAACGCCATCTTCATCGCAGCGATGATGGAAGGGAAGCGCCCGCGCATCTACGGCGCCGGGGAGCAGCTCCGCGACTACCTCCATGTCGACGACGTGGTCGAAGCCAACCGGCTGGCGCTCGAGAGAGGGAGCGGCGAGGTCGTGAACATCGGTACCGGCGTCGGCACCTCGGTGAACCAGATCTTCCGGGAGCTGAAGTCCCTCCTCGCCTTCGAGGGCGAGCCCATCTACGAGGCCCCGCGGCCCGGGGAGATCCAGCGCATCTATCTCGACGCTTCCCGCGCACGGCAGGTGCTGGGATGGACGCCGAAGGTGACGTTCGCCGAAGGACTCCGCCGCACGGTGGAGTGGACGCGCGTCGCGAAACGCTGATCCCTAGCGCGCGATCCGAATCCCCAGGCTGGCGTTCGGCTGCCGCCGCGACGGGCCCGCGACGTGCCCAACGTCGTCCACCCAGCGGTAGCCCGCGCTCAGCGTCATGTCGATCCCCGAAGCCGGCCACCAGCGGACCCCGAGTTCCGCCTCGCGCGTCGTCTCCACGACCCCGGCGAACTCGTTGCTCTGGACTCCGGGCGTTCCCGGCACGAAGGGCACGGTGAGCCCGCTTTCACCCCGGTCGGTGCGGGCGGCGGCGACGTGGATCTGCCACACCGCCGACAGGTCGCAGGCACACGTCACCGTCACGCGCCGCGCATCGGGACCGGTGGGGAAACCGAGCGGCCGGTCCTGGGCCGTAAAGGCGCGGCCGAAGAAAGACGTGTAGACGAAGCGCGTGAGTCGCGTGAACTCGGTGCCCCACGTCACGCGACGGCCGCGCACCATGCCCGCGCCTTCCCATCCGATCTGCCACCCGTACTTGCTCACCACCGGCGAGCGGTCGGTCTTGAGGTCGTCGATCAGCACTTCGCCGTAGAGACGGCTCCCCGGGGCGATGCGCCACGCCGCGTCGACAGCCGCCATCACGTTGTCGCGCAGTGCCCGCGTGGACTCCGGCTCGTCCTGGACGAGCAGGTTCTGCACCAGCGCGTAGGGGAGCACGCCTGCCCAGTAGAGCGGCTCCCAGCTGTCGGATTGGTAACGCGCGGCCTCCGAGACGCCGAGCCGCAGGCCGTGGAGGGGCTGCCATTCGGCGCGGTGGGCCGCCAGTTGCTCCCCGGCCGCGGGGTCGAGCGTGGCGGACAGGATCATGCCGTCGGCCCGGATCGGCGCCATGCGGAAATGAAGCGCCATGCCGGTGAGCGGTGCCGAGGTCTTCGAGAGCAGCAGCGACGCCTCCCGCCCCGGCCCCCAGTGCCAGCGGTTGCGGCCGAGCTGGACGCCCCACTGCGCCCGTTCCGCCGTGTAGGCGAGAAACGCTTCCTCGCTGTGGAGCACGGCGTCGCCGCCCGGGAACAGCGCCTCCGAGAACCCCAGCCCGCCGTCCACGTTCCCCGCCAGCACGTGCGAGTAGGCGAGCCATCGCCCGACCTCCGCGGCCAGGCGCAGGCGGACCCCCGAGCCCGAAGCCAATGCCGGGTCGGCCTCCCGGGCCACCATGGCGCGGCCCTCGAGGGCCAGGGAGCCTTCGAAGCGCAGGTCCTCGGGATAGGCGAGCTGGAAGAGGCGAGGTGTGGCGCCGGGAACCGTGTCGGTCCGGAACGAGCGGTCGCGGGCCAGTGCGCGCCGAATCCGCGCGAGGGAGACGGCAGTCGCAGCGCCCGGTGCCGCAGCGTTGAAGTCCGGCAGCTCCAGTACCTGGAGCGGCCGGAGCCCGAGGCGCGGAATCACCGCCGTGCCGCCCAGCACGTCCAGGAGGCGCAGCTCGTCCTCGAGCGGGTCGCCGACCGGGATGAAGTCGAGCGGCGTGGCGGTGGCTCGCGCCGCGAGTGAAACGAGCAGCAGCGCGAGCAGGGCGGGAGGAGAAAGCGGCGGGCGAAGCGAGCGCATGCGGCGGCGAATCTAGCAGCATGCGTGCGCCGCTTGCCACCGCGCGCCTGTAATGGGCGGCCGCGAAGCGGGGGACGTCAGGGGTGCGCCACCTCGAGAGGGGCGAAGCAGCGGGAGGGACGCTGCGTTGCGGTCGGTTGAGGGGGTCATGACCCTTTGCTAGACTCGCCCGCCTTTCTGGACACACGTCCTTGGGCGGCCCGCGGCCGTCGCCCGAATCCCGAGGAGGCCATCGCGATCATGCGTCCCGGTAATCCCGAGGCCCTCGAGCAGGCCTACGATCCCGCCCGCATCGAATCCCGGTGGTACCGGGTGTGGGAGGAGCGCGGCGTGTTCCGCCCGCGCGAGGCTCCGGCCAGCGCGCCGGCGTCCCAGCGCGAGCCGTTCGTGATCATGATCCCGCCACCCAACGTGACGGGGTCGCTCACGATGGGGCACATGCTGGGGGAGTCGCTGCGCGATCTGGTGGTGCGCTGGCAGCGCATGGAGGGCCGCGAAACGCTGTGGGTTCCCGGCACCGACCATGCCGGCATCGCCACCCAGAACGCGGTCGAGAAGGCGCTGCGCCCCCAGGGCAAGGATCTGAAGCATCTGGGGCGCGAGGCGTTCCTCGCCGAGATGTGGGCGTGGAAAGACGAGTACGGCGGGTTGATCCTCGAGCAGCTGCGCCGGCTCGGCATCTCGGCCGACTGGTCGCGCGAGCGCTTCACGCTCGACGCGGGCTACTCGCGTGCGGTCCTCGGAGTGTTCAAGACGCTCCACGAGAAGGGCCTCATCTACCGGGGGCACCGCATCGTGAATTGGTGCCCGGGCTGCCAGACGGCGCTCTCCGACGAGGAAGTGGACCACGTCGAGACCGACGGGCACCTGTGGTTCATCCGCTACCCGCTCAAGGACCCGCCCAGGGGCAAGCTCCAGCACGTCACCGTGGCCACGACCCGCCCCGAGACCATGCTGGGCGACACCGGCGTGGCAGTGCATCCGGGCGACCGGCGCTTCAAGACGGTGGTGGGAAAGACGGCGGTGCTGCCGCTCCTGCGGCGCGAGATTCCGATCGTGGCCGACGGCGCGGTGGATCCGAAGTTCGGAACCGGGGCGGTGAAGATCACGCCCGGGCACGATTCCAACGACTTCCTCATGGCGCAGCGCCACGACCTGCCGCCGCTGGTGGTGATGGACGAGCGCGCGATCATGAACGACCATGCCGGCGACTTCCGCGGCCTCGATCGCTTCGAGGCTCGCCAGCGCATCGTCGAGGCGCTGCGCGACGCCGGTTACCTGGACAAGGTGGAGCCGCACCGCCACGCGATCGGCCACTGCAGCCGGTGCGAAACGGTGGTCGAGCCCTACCTCTCGCTGCAGTGGTTCGTGAAGATGGCCCCGCTCGCCGCCCCGGCGATCGAAGCGGCGAAGAAGGGCCACGTCAAGTTCTACCCCCCGCGCTGGAAGAAGGTGTATCTCCACTGGCTCGAGAACATCCGCGACTGGTGCATCTCGCGCCAGCTGTGGTGGGGGCACCGCATCCCGGTATGGTACCGCGGCGACGAGCTGGTGGTGTCGCTGGAGCGCCCCGCCGGCGAAGGCTGGACCCAGGACGAGGATGTGCTCGACACCTGGTTCTCCTCGTGGCTGTGGCCGTTCGCCACGCTGGGCTGGCCCGAAGAAACCGAGGACCTCCGGCGCTACTACCCCAACAGCCTCATGATCACGGGCAGCGACATCATCTTCTTCTGGGTGGCGCGCATGATCATGGCCGGGATCGAGTTCCGCGGCGAGGCGCCCTTCCCACACGTCTACTTCACCAGCATCGTGCGCGACATGCAGGGGCGGAAGATGTCCAAGTCGCTCGGCAACTCGCCCGATCCGCTCGCGCTCATGGACCACTACGGCGCTGACGCGATGCGCTTCGTGATGGTCTATCTCACGCCGGCGGGGCAAGATTTCCTGTTCGAAGAGAAGCGCGTCGAGACCGGAAAGTTCTTCGCCAACAAGCTGTGGAACGCCTCGCGGCTGGTGTCGATGCGCCTGGGTGACGAGGACCTCGGGAGCGTGCGCGAATCGCAGCTCGCGCTCACCCTCGCCGATCGCTGGATCCTGTCACGGTTCGCGAACGCGGTGAAGGACACCACGCGCAACCTGCGCACCTACCGCTTCCACGAGGCGGCCAACGCCATCTACCACTTCGTCTGGGACGAGTACTGCGACTGGTACCTGGAGATGGCGAAGCCGCGGTGGGGCGACGCCGCCGCATCCGCCGACGCAGGTGCCCGGGCCGACCGGCGCGCGGCGCGGTGGGTGGCGTGGAGGGTGCTCGACGGGACCCTGCGCCTGCTCCACCCGTTCATGCCGTTCGTGACCGAGGAAATCTGGCAGGCCCTGCCTCACGACGGCGATCTGCTGGCGACCGCCTCGTGGCCCAAGGCCAAGAACGCGTGGTTCGACGCCGAGGCCGAACGTCAGATCGATTTTCTCCAGGAGCTGGTCGTGGCGCTCCGCAACCTGCGGGCCGAGAACGGCCTCCCGCCGGGCAAGCGCGTGCCGGTCGTGGTGCGCGGGACGCTCGTGCAGCTCGATCTCGTGGAGACGCTGGCCGATCAGATCAAGGCGCTGGCCAGGATCGAGACCCTCACGCTGGCGCGGGACGGGTTGCGGCCGCCGGTCGCCGCTTCCGCCGTGGTCCGCGGCGTCGAGGTGTTCCTCCCGCTCGAAGGCCTGGTCGACCTCGACGAAGAGCGCGCGCGACTCGCCCGCGAGGCCGACAAGCTGCACCGCGACCTCGAGAACAGCCGCAAGAAGCTCCGCAACCAGGACTTTCTCGCCAAGGCCCGCCCCGACGTGGTGGAACGCGAGCGCCAGCATCTGGGGATGCTCGAAGAGAACCTGGAAAAGCTGCGCCGCGCGCAGGAGAGCCTGCGGGCGGTACCGGGCTGAGGTTTCGGCGCCACGGAGCGTCGTGGAAGAGAACGACGCCTCCAGCGTACATTCGGCGTCGAGATCCGCCTCTCCCCTGATCCGGAGGACGATCATGCCGCTTCGCCTCGCCGTTCCCGTCCTGATGCTGCTGGCCGGGGCCGCCCATGCCACGCCGCGCGCCTCCGTCACCGTCTACACCCGCGACCTCGCCTTCGTCCGCGAGACGCGCGCCCTCGATCTGCGCTCGGGCCGCGACACCGTGCGCCTGGGCGACATTCCCGATCGCATCGACATCGCTTCGGCCCGCCTCTCGCCCTCGGGCGGGGCGCGGGTCACGCGGCTGGCCTACCGCTTCGACGTGGCGAGCGGGGACCGGGTGCTGGAGCTCGCCCGCGGGAGCGGCGTGCGCATCGCCCTGCGCGACAACCGCGTCGTCGAGGGCACGCTGGTCGGCGCCGACGGCGCCTGGCTCATGGTGCGCACCGACGACCAGGCGCTCGAATCCGTTTCGCGTTCCGCGGTCGAGGTGCTGCGCTTCGCGCAACCGCGCGCGAGCCTGGCGTTCGAGCCCTCGCTCGAAGCGGTGGTGGAAGGCGGTTCGGGTCGCGTCGAGGCCGAGCTGGCCTATCTGACCGGCGGCCTGTCGTGGAGTGCGGAGCACTCGCTGATGCGCACCTCGGAGACCCGCGCCCTCTGGACCTCGACGGTGACGGTCGAGAACACCAGCGGGCTGGGGTTCGAAGTCGCACGGCTCGCGCTGGTGGCGGGCGATCCGCGCCGCGAGTCGCCGGCGGCGCCTTCCATGGCGATCGGCCGCGCCATGGAGATGAGCATGGTCGCGGAGAGGGCGGACTTCGCCGAGCAGAGCTTCGCCGAGTATCACCTCTATACCCTGGACCGGCCGGCCCTGCTGCGCGACCGCGAGACCCAGAGTCTGGTGATGCTCGAGACGCGCGCGGTGAATGTCGCGCCCCGCTACCTCCACCGCGGTGGAGCCAGCGGCGTGGCCGCGCAGCTCGAGGTGCAGAACACGAGCGCGGGAGGTCTGGGGGTGCCGCTGCCCGCGGGTCGCGTGCGCATGTACGAGAAGGACGGGACGGGGGAGCGTCACTTCACCGGTGAGACCCGCATCCGACACACGCCCGAAGGCGAGAAGCTCACGCTCGATGTCGGCACCGCCTTCGACCTGGTGGCCGAGCGGCGCGAGGTCTCCAACCGCCGGATCTCGGATCGCGAGCGCGAGTACCAGATCGAGATCACGTTCCGTAACCGCAAGAAGGACGGCGTGACCATCGTGGTGGAGGAACCCGTGGCGGCGGACCACGAAGTGATCCGCAGGAGCCACGAGTTCACCCGCAAGGATGCCGGGACGCTCCAGTTCGAGGTGGCGGTCGCGGCCGGCAAGGAGTCGGTGCTGGGCTACACGGTGCGGGTGCGGTATTGAGGCGGGCCCGCGCGGGCGACTTGAACCGCCGCGTGCGATTGCCTACCGTAGTCCCATGTCCTGGCGCCTGACGACACTGCCGGCCGCCTCCGCCGTGGCTCTGGTGACCATTCTCGGGACCCTCGCGGTGGCGAGTGGCGTGAGCCGCGCCCAGCGCCACGTCCCGGGGAGCGACGCCGCGTTTCCGAAGGTCAAGTACGCCGACTCGCTGGTATCGCCCAACGACCGCTGCATCGTCGCCGGGAAGAAGCTCAATCCCAAGGTGCGCCCGGTCTACGTGAGCGGTGTCCCGATCGGTTTCTGCTGAGGGGGATGCCCGGGGGTCTTCGTGAAAGACCCGGAGCCCTACCTGACGGCCCAGAAGATCCGGATTCCCGATGGGTCGGACCGCAAACGGGGCGCGCGAATCGAGCCCGCGTTCCGCGCCTACGTGAACCACGAGATCTTCTTCTTCGCGGACTCGATTTCCCGGGATCGGTTCCTGAAGGAGCCCCTCCGTTACTGCGGGCGGGTCACCGATCCGGTGAGCGGCCAGCGATTCAAGCCCACGACCGGCTCGCCGCGTCTCAACCACCAGGGCCGCCCGTATTTCTTCCGGGATCGGTACACCCTCGAGACGTTCTCGGCGATGCCGGACAGCTTTGCCCACCGGCGGGGCGCATGAGGTCCGGGAACGTGACCGCGGTTCGAAAGGAGACCGCGAAATGACAGAGCCCAGGGTCCACCGCAACGATCCCTGCCCGTGCGGGAGCGGGCGCAAATACAAGAGCTGCCACGGCCGCAGGGGGTCCGCGCTCACCCGGCCGATCCAGCTGCCGATCTGGGCGCTGGTGTCGATCGTCGTCGTGCTCGGTGGGGGCATTCTCTACCTGTTCCAGGTTGCGCGCACCTCCAGCGGGACTGGAATCGCGACGCTGCCGCGGGCCGGCACCTCGCTTCCCGCAGCGGAGACGGCGCCGGTCGGAGAGATCGAGCCCTCGCCCTACCAGTACGATCCGCGCACCCACCGCTACTGGGACCCCAACCATCGCCACTGGCACGACGGGCTGCCGCCCGGCGACGCCTCGGGCGCGGCGCGCGACACCGGGCGGCGCGTGACGGTTTCGCCGCTGACGCCGCTGACGATCAACCCGTCCGCCGAGGCCATCCCCAACCCCGAACCCGCTCCGTACTTCTACAACGAGGAAACGGGGAAGTACTGGGATCCGGTTCATCGCCATTGGCACAACGGCAGGCCCAACGTCGATTCGTTGAAGGCGGCCGAGGCCCAGCGGAGCCAGCGTCAGGCGGCACAGGACAGCGCACCGGCCACAGCACCCGCTTCCGCGGTCACTCCATTGAGCGCGCCCGCGCCTACGGACACGACGCCCCGCTAGGCGGCGTCCGCCTCGACCCGGCGTTCCGCCTCGGTTAGCATCGCCGGGCCATGGCGTTTCAGCTCCATCGTCCCTACGAGCCGCGCGGCGATCAGCCCGAGGCGATCGCCGCCCTGGTCGAGGGGCTGCGCAGCGGCGAGCGCCACCAGACGCTGCTCGGGGTCACCGGATCGGGGAAGACCTACACCGTCGCCAACGTGATCGCCGCCTGGGGACGGCCGACGCTGGTCCTGTCGCACAACAAGACCCTGGCCGCGCAGCTCTACGGCGAGTTCCGGCAGTTCTTCCCCGAGAGCGCGGTCGGCTACTTCATCTCCTACTACGACTACTATCAGCCCGAGGCCTACGTCCCGGCGACGAACACCTACATCGCCAAGGACGCGAGCATCAACGACGACATCGATCGCCTCCGGCTGCAGGCGACCTCGATGCTGCTGGAACGCGACGACGTCATCATTGTGGCCAGCGTATCGAGCATCTACGGCCTCGGAACGCCCGCGGACTGGAAGGGCATGCGCCTCGACGCCGAGGCCGGGGCGCGGATGCGGCGCGAGCAGATCCTGGAGCGGCTGGTACAGATCCAGTACACCCGCAACGACCTCGCCCCGGAGCGCGGCGCGTTCCGGGTGCGTGGCGACGTCATCGAGGTGCACCCGGCCTACGACGAGCACTTGATCAGGATCGAGCTGGACGACGACGTGGTGGCGCGCATCTCGGCGGTGGATCCGGTCACCGGGAAGGTGCTGCGCCGCATGGACCGGCTGGCGCTCTACCCGGCCAAGCACTTCATCACCCCGGAGCCGCGGCTGCAGGTGGCGCTCGGGGCGATCCGCGCCGAGCTGGAGGAGCGCCATGCCGAGCTCAAGGCGCAGGGAAAGCTGCTCGAGGCCCAGCGGCTCAGGCAGCGCACCGAGTACGACCTCGAGATGCTGGCGGCGATCGGCACCTGCCCGGGGGTCGAGAACTACTCGCGCCACCTTTCGGGGCGCCGCCCCGGCGAACGGCCGGGCTGCCTGCTCGACTACTTCCCGTTCCGCGACGACGGCGCGCCCGACTTCCTCACCGTCATCGACGAGTCGCACGTCACCGTGCCGCAGGTGGGAGGCATGTACGAGGGCGACCGCTCGCGCAAGCAGGTGCTGGTGGAGTTCGGCTTCCGACTGCCGTCGGCGCTCGACAACCGGCCGCTGCGCTTCGCCGAGTTCGAGACCCTGACCGGGCCGACGATCTTCGTCTCGGCGACCCCCGCCGACTACGAATTCGGAAAGTCGCGGGGCGTGATCGTCGAGCAGATCATCCGGCCCACTGGGCTGGTGGACCCCGATCTGGTGATCAAGCCGGTGGCGAACCAGGTCGACGATCTGCTCGACGAGATCCGGACCGTGACGGCCCGAAGAGAACGGGCCCTGGTCACCACGCTCACCAAGCGCATGGCCGAGGATCTCACCGACTACATGGCGGAGGCCGGCGTCCGCGTCCGCTACCTCCATAGCGACGTGGACGCGCTCGAACGCGTGGAGATCCTGCGCGGGTTGAGGCTCGGGGAGTTCGACGTGCTGGTGGGCATCAACCTGCTGCGCGAGGGGCTCGACCTGCCCGAAGTGTCGCTGGTGGCGATCCTCGATGCCGACAAGGAAGGCTTCCTGCGCTCCGAGCGATCGCTCATCCAGACCGCCGGCCGCGCGTCGCGCAACGTGCAGGGGCGGGTCGTGCTCTATGCCGACACCGTCACCGACTCGATGCGGCGCGCGCTCGACGAAACCCACCGCCGCCGGGAGAAGCAGGTGGCCTACAACCGTGCTCACGGCATCACGCCGAAGACCATCCTCAAGAGCGTGGAGGAGATCCTCCAGTCCACCACGGTGGCCGACGCCATCGGGTCGAGCCAGCGCGATCAGATCCGCGAGCTGCTCGACGCCGCCGGCCGCGACGACGCCGGCGCCCTGATCGCGAAACTCGAAGGCGAGATGCTCGATGCGGCCCGGCAGCTCGACTTTGAGCAGGCGGCTAGCCTGCGCGACCGCATCGATGACATCCGCGCCACGCTGGCCGCTGCCACCGAGGCCGGCGTGGGCGCGGCGCCTGGTGGCTACGGGGCGCGCGAGCCGCGGCGCGTGAAACGGCGCTTCGGAAAGGATCGCTGATCGTGCTCGAAGCCGTCGCCTTGCCGCTGGTCAAGTGGGCCCTGTCCGAGGACGTGGGGAGCGGGGACATCACCACGCTCAACGCCCTGCCCTCGGGAGTGGGGGCGCGCGCGGCCATCGTGGTCAAGGAGCCCGGCGTCGTGGCGGGGGTGGAAGTGGCGCGACTGACGTTCCGCGAGCTGGACCCGTCGCTCAAGTTCGAGGTCCTCGCGCCGGACGGGTCGGTGGTCGAGGCCGGGGTCGCGATCGCTCGCGTGTTCGGTCCGGTCGGCGGGATCCTCACCGGCGAGCGGACCGCACTCAACTTCCTCCAGCGTCTGTCCGGGATCGCCACGCTCACCCACCGCTTCGTCGAGCGCTCCCGGGGCACGGGCGCCACGATCCTCGACACGCGCAAGACCACGCCCGGCCTCCGGTACCTGGAAAAGTACGCGGTCAGGATGGGAGGCGGCGACAACCACCGCTTCGCGCTCTGGGACATGTATCTGGTCAAGGACAACCACATCCGCGCCGCCGGCGGTCTCACGGCGGCGATCGACCGCATCCAGCGCACGCGCCAGGACGTGCCGCTCGAGGTGGAGGTGGAGTCGCTCGCGCAGCTGCGCGAGGCGCTGCGCCCCGAGGTGGACCGCATCCTGGTGGACAACCGCCCGATCGATGAGGTTCGGCGCGCGGTCGAGGAGGTGGACCGCTGGTTCCGCCAGCACCCGCCGGAATCGCGCCGCATGCGCCAGGAGTCGCGCCGCTGGCCCGAGGTCGAGGTCTCGGGCGGGATCACGCTCGAGACCGTGCGGCCCTACGCCGAGACCGGCGTCGACTACATCTCGGTCGGGGCCCTGACCCACTCGGCCTCGGGGCTCAACATGAGCCTGGAGATCGAAGACGTTGGCTGAGTCCACGTTCGACCGCGCGGCCTTCACCGTGGGGCTCCGCACCCGGCGCCTGGGCCATGCGCTGTTCACCCGCACCGAGGTGGAGTCTACCAACGACGTCGCCTGGGAGCTGGCCCAGCGCGGCGCGGACGAAGGCGCGTGCGTGGTGGCCGATCTCCAGACCCGCGGGCGCGGGCGGCAGGGCCGAAGCTGGCACACCGCTCCGGGCAAGGGGCTGTCGCTGTCGCTGCTCCTGCACCCCGGGTGCGACCCCGGCGCGTTCGGGACCGCGCCCCTGGTGGCGGGGCTGGCGCTCGCCCGCGCGATCGAGAGCCTCGGCGTGCCCGCGCGGCTCAAGTGGCCCAACGATCTGCTGGTCGGGACGCGCAAGCTCTCCGGCGTTCTGGTCGAGAGCCGCCGCGGGGCCGACGGCACCGACGTCGCGGTGATGGGGGTGGGGGTCAACGTTTCGCAGACCGCCGAGGACTTTCCACACGAGCTGCGCGAGCGGGCCACGTCGCTGGCGATGGAAGACTGCGCCACCACGCGGGAGGCGGTGGCGGCGGCGTTCCTGAACGCGCTCGAACCGCTGTGGGACGAGCACCTGGAAGGCGACCGTCACGTGGCGCTCGAAGCGTGGCGGAAGCGCGCCGCCTTCTGGGGCCGGCCGGTGACGGTGAAGACGCCCGCAGGGGCGGTCGCGGGCGTCGCGCGTGACCTCGACGATCTCGGCGGGCTGGTGGTGGACGTCGCGCACGGGGAGCCGGTCACGGTCTACGCCGGCGATCTCGAAGTGACGTGGCCCGAGGGTGCGACGTGAGCGGGCGAGCACGCGGCGCGCGCGCCGGAATCGGGCCCGGGGATCCGATCGCACTGCCCTGCGGCTGGAACCCCGGTGGGCCGGGGAGCTGACGGCCATGAGCGAGCCCCGCATCGACCCGCGCCAGAGCGGCGACATGCCGTTCTTCTCCCACCTCGAAGAGCTGCGCCAGGTGCTGATGCATGTCGTGATCGCCGGCCTGATCGGCGCCATCGGCGGATGGGCGCTCGCGCCGCGAGTGCTCGAGACCTTGATCCAGGACACGGTGGGGCATGCGGTGGTGCTGGCGCCGCTCGAAGCCTTCAACGAGCGCTTCAAGCTCGCGCTGCTGCTCGGCCTGATGCTGACCGGGCCCTACGTCTTCTATCGCGTCTGGCGATTCATCGTGCCCGGCTTGCTCCATCGCGAGCGCTCCCTCATCCTGCCGATGGCGCTCGCGTCCATGGGGCTGTTCGGGCTCGGGGTGTGGGCGGCCTGGGGCTACGTGGTGCCGCTGGTGCTCCATGTGCTGTCGGGCTTCATGACTCCCAGCATGGTGGCTCAGATCCGCCTCAGCGACCTGCTGGGCTTCTTCTACAACCTGGCGTTTGCCTGCGGACTGGTGTGCCAGATGCCGCTCGTCACCATGACGCTCACCGCGATCGGCCTGGTGACGCCGCGGCAACTGCTCCGGCAGTGGCGCGTCGCGGTGGTCGGTGCGTTTCTGGTGACGGCGCTGATCACGCCCGGCGACGTCATCACGGCGCAGGTCGTCATGGGCCTGCCGATGACGGTGCTCTATTTTCTGAGCGTGGCGCTGGCGTGGCTGGTGGCGAGACGGAAGGTGGACCGCACGACCGAGGAGGTGGAAGGTGCCTGAGATGAAAGGGAAGCGGAAGAAGACCGCCCGGGCGACCGGATCGGGCGCGCGTGGCGACTCTCCGGCATCGTGGCTCCCGGCCCGGCGGGCCTCGAAGCGCCCGCGCTGCCTGCTGGCGGTGGACATCGGGAACAGCGAGACGGTCGTCGGCCTGCTCGAAGAGCGCGAGGTGAAGATCTTCTGGCGCCTCACCAGCGGACGCACGACCCGCGATGAGGTCGGGCTCCAGCTCGAGGCGCTGATGCGGAGCGCGGGCGTAGCCGGCAACGGCCAGGTCGGAACGGTGGTGTGCTCGGTGGCGCCGTCGCTGACCCTGGCCTGGGTGGACGCGCTCGCGCGCTGGGGCGGTCACCCGCCGGTAGAGGTGAGCGCCGCCACCGCACGCAGTCTTCCCATCCGCTACCACGACCGCGCCGCGGTGGGCGCGGACCGCATCGCCAACGCCGTCGCCGCGCGCGGCCTCTACGGCACCCCAGCGATCGTGGTGGATCTCGGCACCGCGACCACCATCGACTGCGTCTCTCAGCAGGGGGCCTATCTGGGCGGAGTCATCGCCCCCGGCGTCGCCACCTCGGCGGAGGAGCTGTTCCGTCGCGCCGCCCGCATCCCTCGGGTGGAGCTGCGCCGGCCGTCGCGCGCCCTCGGCCGCACCACCGAGGAATCGGTGCAGGCCGGCGTGATCTGGGGCGCCGCGGGCCAGGTGGACGCACTCGTCCGCAGGCTCGCGCTCGAGATGAAGGGGACGCCACATGTGATTGCCACGGGCGGCCTTGCCCGGTTCATCGCTCCTGAGTGCGAGACCGTCAACCGTGTGGATGAAGCGCTGACGCTCCGTGGCATGGGGCTGCTTTGGGAGGAGAACGCATGAGAATGAGGTTCGCCGTCGCCGCCATCGCGGCCACCGTGGCCTTCGCGGACGCATGCCCCAGCCTGGCGGCGGGCCAGACGCGGCCCGACACGCGACCCGCGAGCCTGCAGAGCAACGTCAGGCGCCTCGCGGATCCGAAGTGGGAAGGACGCGGCGCCGGCACCGCCGGGCTCGACTCCGCGGCCACGTGGATCGCGGCCGAGATGGAGCGCATGGGGCTTCGGCCGGGCGGCGACGACGGCACATTCGAACAGGGCATGGAAGTGACCACCGGTGTCGAGGTGGGCGAGCCCGGTGGCATCGGTGCCACCGGCCGCACCATCCCGGTCGGCGAGGCCTTCCAGCCACTGGGCTTTTCCACCAACGGCACGCTGAAGGCGCCGATCGTGTTCGCGGGCTACGGCATCACCGCGCCGGGCTTCGACTACGACGATTACGCCGGCCTCGACGCGCGCGACAGGATCGTGCTGGTGCTTTCGAACGAGCCGGGCGAGATGGACTCCACCAGCCGCTTCGACGGCAGCGTCAACACCCCACACGCCGAGCTGCGTACCAAGGCCATCAACGCCCGTGAGCACGGCGCGCTCGGGCTGCTGGTGGTGAACGGCCCACGTCACCACGTGGGCGAGCCGCTCAGGCGCCCCAAGACCGACGGCGGCGGCTACATGACGAGCGGGCTGCTGGCGGCGCAGATCTCGGAAGAGGTGGCCTCCGCGCTGCTGCCGCCGGGAACCACGCTGGCGCAGCTGCAGGATCGCATCGACGGCGCCACCAAACCCGCGAGCATGGCGCTGCCCGATTCCGTCACCGTCACCGTCACGCTCAAACGCACCCGGACGAAGATCCGGAACGTGGTGGGCTGGATCCCGGGTCGCGACACCTCCCGCTCGCTGGTGGTGGGCGCGCACTACGACCACCTGGGCTTTGGCGGCGAGTCGTCGCTCTCGCCTGACCGCGGCGTCGCGCACGGGGGCGCGGACGACAACGCCTCCGGAACCGCGGCGCTGCTGGCGCTGGCCGAAAGGTTCGCGGCGCGTGCCCGGGCCGGTCACGGGGCCGAACACAACCTGATCTTCTGCGCCTTTACCGGTGAGGAAATGGGGCTCGTGGGCTCGTCGCGCTTCGCCGACCAGCCCACGCGCCCGCTCGAGAGCGTCGAGGCGATGCTCAACATGGACATGGTGGGCCGTCTTCGCGACCACCGGCTCATGGTCATGGGCGCGGGCACGGCGTCGGAGTTCGCCGAGCTGCTCGAGCGGACCAATCAGGCCGCCGGGAAGTTCGACCTCAAGACCTCCGACGACGGCTTCGGTCCGAGCGACCATTCCTCGTTCTACAAG
>Ga0247727_10008378_pt1 | contig 19213 bp, 17 predicted proteins | sample WisWelCaveWW1625_FD_202498 | JGI IMG/M metagenome (GOLD analysis project Ga0247727, IMG submission 202498) | Biofilm microbial communities from Wishing Well Cave, Virginia, United States - WW16-25 | ecosystem: Environmental > Aquatic > Deep subsurface > Groundwater > Cave microbial mat | place... | reverse complement strand
GTTACGATATCCCCGCGCTTTTGTCCAAGATGAGCGTTTTAGTGGTGCCGTCGGTGGGGGAAGAGGCCTTTGGCCGCGTGGCGATTGAGGCGGGCGCCTGCGGCGTGCCCGTGGTGGCGACCCGCGTCGGGGGCCTCGTGGACATCATTGAAAATGAAAAAGACGGTCTTTTGGTCCCTCCGGATGATCCGCGGGTGCTGGCCGACGCGGTGACGAGGCTTCTGAAGGAGCCCGCGCCTGCCGCGCGTCTGGCCGCCTCCTTGCGGGCCAAGGTGGAAAAGGAATTCAATCTGGATCTCATGTTCCAGCGAACGCTCGAGGTTTACAAAGAGACACTCAACCGGAAGAGGATTTTGGTGATCAAGCTGAGTGCCTTGGGCGACGTGATTTTAAGCGTGCCGTCCCTGCGGGCCCTCCGGCAGAAATTTCCGGACGCGTGGATTTCAGTTTTGATCGGAAGAAAATCGCGGAAGCTTATCCGGAACTGTCCGTATGTGAACGACACGATCGCCTATGAGGAAGAGACAGGCAAAAACCGCCTTGGGCATCTTTTTAAAACAGCCCAGCTTCTTTCGAAAGAGGATTTTGATATCGTGGTCGATCTGCAGAATAATAAAACGAGCCATCTTCTGGCGTTTCTTTGCGGCGCGAGGGTCCGCGCCGGCCACAATAACCGCAAGTGGTCTTTTCTTTTAAACCTCAGAACGCGGAATGGGGCAGGCTCTTCCATGGCACCGCTCGAGCATCAGTTTCAGGTGCTGAAGCTTTTGGGGGTCGAGGTTTTTGACAAGCGTCTGGAACTTTGGACGGAGAAAGAGGAGGATGAGAAAGTAAAAAGCCTTTTGGAGTCGCAATGGGTTTCGCCCAGCCAGGTGATCGTCGGGATCAATCCCGGCTCGTCGCTTCGCTGGCCGACCAAGCAGTGGCCGGTGGAAAATTTTGCGAAGCTCTGTGATGAGCTCGCGAGGAAAAATATCCGTGTCATCGTGACGGGCTCGCCCGAGGACGCGCCTTTGGCGGAGAGGCTCATCAACCTGACGCGCCATAAACCCATCAACGCCGTGGGCAGAACGTCCATTACGGAGCTTATAGCGCTGGCGCGCCGGTGCCGGGTTTTTATAAGCTCCGATTCCGCGCCCATGCATATCGCTGCGAGCGTCCATACGCCTCTCGTGGCGCTTTTCGGGCCTACGGACCCCAAGCGTCACCTGGTGCCGCCCGCGCGCTACCAGGTTTTTTGGAAAGAGATCCATTGCAGTCCGTGTTATCTCCGGAGCTGTCCTATTGGCCTCATCTGCATGAAGAAGATCGGCGTGCAGGAAGTGCTCGACTCGGTGCTTTATTTTGTGAAAGAAAACCGCTCCGCAGGGGATTTAAACGCTCTCGCGGAATTGCCGGCATGAAAAAACGTTATTTTTTTATCGCTGCTCTCATCGCTTTTTTATTATTCTTTTATAAATCCAATTATGAAGTGCCGATCCTGATGTACCACCACGTGGGCAATCCCGTCGACGGACCGGGGCTCAGCGTCAGTGTGGAGACCTTCGAGAACCAGATGGAATTTTTGAAGGTGCATCGCTACAACGTGATGTCGCTCCCGTATCTCATTGAGCTCTTGAAGACCGGTAAGGCGGTCCCGTCCAAGACGGTCGTCATCACGTTTGACGACGGCAATCTTGATAATTTTAAATACGCGTTTCCGGTCCTGAAGAAGATGAAGTTTCCCGCGACGATTTTTATGATCACGGGGAATATCAACAAGGAAGGGTGGCTTTCCGAGGAAGACCTGAAGATCCTCCGGGAATCCAACATCGCGATCGGAAGCCACACGACGAGTCACGCGTTTCTGCCCAATCTTAAAATGGAGGAAGCGGTCCCCGAGCTCAGGGAATCAAAGAAAAAATTGGAAAAGACCCTGTTTTATCCCGTGACGCTTTTCAGCTATCCCGCCGGAGGCGTTACGAAAGAGATTAAGTCGCTGGTGGAGCGGGAGGGCTACGCGGGTGCGGTGACCACCAATTACGGCCCGGGCCGCCACGATCCTTACGCGCTTCACCGGATCAAGATTACTGAAGGCAGGGGAAGCCTTTTTGGTTTTTGGGTGAAGGTCAGCGGTTTGTACCATTTGGGGAAGAAAAGGATCCCGATCAGATGAAGCGGATACTGGTTGTTAATGTCAATTGGATGGGCGACGTGCTTTTTTCGACACCGGCGATCCGGGCGCTGAGGAAAAAGTTTCCGGAAGCCCATATCGCGTGCATGGTCCCGCCGCGCTGTGCGGACCTTCTCGCGAACAACCCCTATTTAAATGAAATCATTGTTTACCGCGGCGAGGACTCCCTTTTGTCCCTTTTTCAATTTTTACGCGCGGCGCGGGAACTCAGGCGCCGGCGCTTTGATACGGTCATTTTCTTTCACCGCTCAAAGACCAAGGCCTTCCTGGCGCGCCTGGCGGGGATCCCCGAGCGTGTGGGCTACGCGACGCCGCATAACCGCCTTCTTACGCGCGCGATTCCACTGCCCCGGGCCGGCCTTCACCGGACCGATATTTTTTTAAACCTGATTCAAAGTCTGGAAATTCCGGCGGATGGCCGGACACCCGATTTTTTCCCTAAGAAGGAAGCGGGGCGGGAGCTTGCGGCACTCCTTGAAGCGTGCGGCGTGGCAAGCGGCGCGCCGTATGCGGTCGTTCATGCCGGTGGAAATTGGGATTTAAAAAGGTGGCCCGCCGGCTTTTTTGCGGAGTGGATCCGGCTGTTTTTGAAAGAGTATCCGTGGAAAATTTTATTGTGCGGCACAAAACCGGAAGAGCCTCTTGTCCGGGAAATCCAATCCCATTTGAGCGGCGACCGGGTGGTGTCCGTTTGCGGCCAAACCTCCGTGGATACGCTGGCCCTTCTTTTAAGAGGCGCGCAGTTTCTCCTCTCAAATGACTCAGGCCCGCTGCACCTGGCCGCCAGCCAGCGGACAAAAATTTTAGGCCTTTTTGGCCCGACCGCGCCCGCGGAGACAGGGCCTTTCTCAGAGGGGGAGGCGCTTATCCTGCATAAGGACGTCGGCTGTGAGATTCCCTGTTATTTCCGTTCATGCAACACCCGGGTGTGCATGGACTGGCTGACGCCTCAAGAGGTCTTTGCAAAAACCAAGGAATTATTGGCGGCATGAGCTCTTCCCAAGAAAACATTCGAAAGATATTGGTCGTGACGCTCTCCAACCTCGGAGATGTCATCCTCACACTCCCCGTTTTTCAGTCGCTCATCGAAAAATTTCCGAAAGCGGAAATCCATGTCGTGGCCGGTCCCGCCGCGCAGGCGGTGTGGGAGGGGGATGGGAGAATAAAGAAGGTCACGGCGTTTAACAAAAAAATATCGTGGGCGGGGAAGCTCGCATTCCTCAAGGGCATACGGGATGAGCGTTATGATTTGATCGTGGACTTGAGGCGCTCCCTCATTGGCCTCCTGGGCGGCGCGCGTTTCAGGAACAGCTATTTTATTTTTCCAAAGAAAAGAATGCATCAATCCTTGCGGCATCTGTGCGCTTTGGAAAATATCGCGCCGCCGGCGGCGGGCCTCGAGTCTTTTCTGAGAGTCGATGGACAAGCGGCGGCAAGGGTCGATGAGTGGCTGGGGGAAGGGGGCGGCAAGAGGCTTGTGGCCGCCGCCGTGGGCTCAAAAAGCGACATTAAGAAATGGCCGGCGGAGCATTACGCGAAGCTTTTGGACAGGCTCGCCGGCGACGACTGCCGCGTGGTTCTCGTGGGCGACAAAAACGACGCGGCGGATGCCGCGAAAGTAAAGCGCTTGATGACCGCCGATGTTTTAGATCTTTCGGGTCAGACGACTTTTAGAGAGCTTGCCGCCATTTTAAAGCGAGTCTCGCTTCTCGTCACCAACGACAGCGCGCCGCTTCACATTGCGGACGCCTTAAAGACCCCGGTGCTCGCCATTTTTGGGCCGACGGATCCAAGGAAATACGGCCCGCGGTCCGCGCAGAGCACGGCCGTGCGCCGCGTCCTTTTTTGCGCGCCGTGCGAGCGCGCGCAGTGCCGCTACCGGCATGAGTGCATGAAGGAGCTGGGTGTCGATGAGGTCTATCAGAAGGCAGCGGCGATTTTAAATGATGAAGACCGGCGAAAGAAACTTAAAATTTTGGTGATCAGGCTTGACCGCATCGGGGATCTGGTGCTATCGCTTCCCGCGATCGAGGCAATCCGGAGCCGTTTTCCCGATGCATTCATCTCCGTTATGACGCGGTCCTACACGCGGGAGATGGTGGAAGGGCATCCTCTGATTGATGAAGTGATTCCTTACCGCTACGAAAAAGACGGCCGGCACGCCTCTTTATTGGGGTATTTTCGTTTCTTAAGGGAAATAATCGAAAGGCGCTTTGACATCGCGTTTATTCTGCATCCCAGCGTCCGCTCGCACCTTCTGCCGTTTTTAGCGGGTGTCCCTTACCGGATCGGTTTTGACTCGTGTGCGCCGTTTCTTTTGACAAAAAAGGCGCCGGACCGGCGGCATGAGGGGCGCAAGCACGAATCCGAATACACGCTCGATATCGTCCGCGCGTTTGGGATTGAGCCGCCCAAGGAGAAGCGCCTTTTTCTGCCGGTTTTCACCGAAGATCATCGGACGATTGAAAAAATTTTGGAGGCTGCTGGGTTTTCCAAAGAGGACGGGATCATCGCCCTTCATCCCGGGGCGAGCTGTCCGTCAAAAAGATGGCCGCTCGAGCGTTATGTCCTTTTGGGCAAAAAGGCGCTTGAAAACACGCCGTACCGCTTGGCGGTCATCGGCGGGAAAGAAGAAATACCGCTGGGGCAATCTTTAAAAGAAGCTTTGGGTGAGAGGGCGCTGGATTTGACAGGAAAGCTTGGCTTAAAAGAGCTTGCGGCGTTTTTAAAAAGATGCGAGTTTCTTGTGACGAACGACTCGGGGCCGGTCCATGTGGCCGCGGCGGTGGGGACGCGCACGCTCTGCATTTTTGGGCGAAACCAGGCGGGCCTCTCGGTCAGCCGGTGGAAGGTGCTTGGCAAAGGCCATGAGACGATCCAAAAAGACGTAGGCTGCGCGGTGTGTCTCGCTCACCGCTGTACGATCGGGTTTGAGTGTTTGAAGGCGGTGGAAGTGGATGAAGTGTTTGAGCGGCTTGCAAAGATGATTTCGATGGAGGCGGCGTCTTGCGTTGTGCAAAAGTGATAGGAAGAACGGGTCCTGCCGCTGCGGGAGCCCAATATATATGCAAGTGTGCCCTTGCATATATATTGGGCGCCCACCCTCCGCGTCACCCGTTCTTCCTATCACTTTTGCGCGTCTCAGTTACTGGTGTTTTTACAACTTTTTGCCTTCTCTCCTGTTTCGATGTTACGTTTGCGGCGACGACAAACTTCGCGGCGAAGAGGGAGAGGAAAGAGGTGGCGATTGAAAAGCCGCTATCGACTTTGACGGTGGGAGAGAAGCTCGTGTTTGGCGTTTATTGGATGGGGATATATGTGGGCGACGGCACGCTGGAGGTAAAGGAGAAGGTAATCGTAAGGGGCCGTGAGGCGTTTCATGTGGTGGCGACCGCCAAAACCAATGATTTTCTCACAAAGATTTACCCCATTTATGACGAGCTTCATAGTTTCATCGATGCGGAAAAGTTTTGCTCTCTGGAATTCCGGCGCAACGTGAGAGAAGGCCGCTACCGGGCCGACGAGACCGTGATTTATGATTATGAAAAGAAAAAGGCGTTTTATGAATCGGCGCTCAATAAGAGCAAAAAGGAGGCGGATCTCCCCGCCGAGGTCCATGACCCTTTAAGCGCTTTTTATTGGTTTAGGCTTCAGGAAATTAAAAGTAAAGACAGTCTTCGGACGGTGGTGAATAGCCGCGAAAAGAACGTGGATCTTGAGATCCAGATTTTGGGACAGCAGACCAAGGAGCTTAAAGGGAAAAGGGTGATCGAGACGGTTCTGGTTGAGCCTAAGACCCGGTACAAGGATGTGCTGGCCGACCGGGGCCGCGCGTGGGTGTATTTCGGGGTGGACAGCCGGCGCGTTCCCGTTTGGATTACCATTAAAAGCCCCTTTGGGACCGTCAACGGCGTTCTCAAGACCGACCAACATTGACACTCGTTGTTGACGGGTGTTACAATGAATTTTCTAGTGGAACTTTTTAATGAAACATCTTAGCTTTCCCCGTTTAAAGGGTGTTATTTCAGACTTTAATGAAGCCAAGGTCTTAGTCGTCGGCGATCTGATCCTGGACGAATTCATTTGGGGCACGGTGTCGCGGATTTCACCGGAGGCGCCGGTGCCCGTGGTGTGGGTGGATTCGGAAAATTTCATGCCCGGCGGGGCCTCCAACGTGGCCCACAACATCCGCGCCCTGGGTGGCCAGGTATTTTTGGCCGGTATCGTGGGCGGCGATTCGCGGGGCGAGGCGTTGCGCGCGCTTCTCGGTAAAAAAGGGGTCAACTGCGACGGGATTTTTACGGATAAAACGCGGCCCACCACGCAAAAAACCCGCGTCATCGCGCATCACCAGCAGGTGGTGAGGATAGACCGGGAGACGGTCCGCCCGGTGCCGGATCACCTGATCAAGGAGATCCTCGAGTTTATCCGGGGGCAGATGAAGAAGATTGACGCGCTGGTGATCGAGGATTACGGAAAAGGCGTCATTGTTCCGCGGCTGGTGCAGGAGAGCGTCAAGATCGCGAAGAAGCACAATAAAATCATCACGGTCGATCCCAAGGAAACACATTTTCCGTATTACCGGGGGGTAACGTCGCTCACGCCCAACCACCATGAGGCGGCCTCCGCGGCGGGTTTTCCGATCAAAGACGATGCCTCCCTGCAAAAGGCGGGGAGAAAACTGCTTGAGAAATTAAAAAGCGATTCTCTGCTCATCACGCTCGGCGAAAACGGCATGAGCCTTTTTGAAAGAGGAAAGCCGATGGTAAAGATTCCGACGGTGGCGCAGGACGTCTTTGATGTCTCGGGCGCGGGGGACACGGTGATCAGCGCTTTCACGCTGGCCCTGGCTGGAAAGGCCACGCCCCTCGAGGCGGCGCATATTTCCAACTGCGCGGCCGGGATCGTGGTGGGAAAAGTGGGTGTGGCGGTGACGCATCCGGAGGAACTTGTGGAACGCATTCGAAACGAAATGGACCACCACTAAAATGGACGCCATCGGAATTATACCGGCCAGGTACGGTTCGACGCGCTTTGAGGGCAAGGTCTTGAAAGACCTCTGCGGCAAGCCCGTGATCCAGCATGTGTATGAGCGCGCCAAAAAGGCGAAGACCCTCGACGACCTCATTATCGCGGCGGATGACGACCGGATCCTTCGGGCGGTGGAGGCGTTTGGCGGAAAGGCGGTGTTTACCTCAAAATCCCATTCCACGGGGACTGACCGCCTGACGGAAGTGGCCAATGACATCGATGTACGCATTGTGGTCAATATCCAGGGGGACGAGCCGCTTATCAATCCGCTTACTATCGACGATTTGGTGCGGACGATGCAGGATGATCCGAAGATTCTGATGGCGACGGTGGTGAAAAAAAGCTACTCCATGGAAGAATTCCGTAGCCGTGACGTGGTGAAGGCGATCCTCGACGATCAGAATTTCGCGCTTTATTTTTCGCGGTCGGCGGTCCCCACATTTTTGAAGCCGGCGGCGAACGAGAAATTTTTTTATAAGCACCTCGGCCTCTACGCGTACAACAAGGACTTTCTTTTCACGTTTAAAAATCTGCCGGCGTCGTACCTGGAGACCCACGAGCGGCTTGAGCAGCTCCGGGCGCTGGAGCACGGTTACCGGATCAAAGTGATTGAGACGCCTTTTGAGACGGTGGGCGTCGATACGCCGGAAGATTTGGAACTGGCGAAGGCTTTTTTAGAAAAGGAACAAAATGCCTAAATACATCTTTATTACAGGGGGAGTGGTTTCGAGCCTTGGCAAAGGAATTGTGTCGGCGTCGGTGGGAAAGCTTCTCGAATCAAGAGGGCTCCGTGTCATCCTCATGAAATGCGACCCATATCTCAACGTGGATCCCGGCACGATGAGTCCTTATCAGCACGGCGAGGTCTACGTCACGGATGACGGCGCCGAGACGGACCTGGATTTGGGCCACTATGAGCGTTTCACAAACGCCGAGCTCGGCAAAGAAAACAACATCACGACGGGCAAGATTTATTTTTCGGTCATCAATAAGGAGCGCCGCGGCGATTATCTGGGCGCCACGGTGCAGGTGGTGCCGCACATCACCGATGAGATCAAGGCGGCCATCAAGGGTGTTTCCCATAATAAATCGGCGGATGTCGTGATTTGCGAGATCGGCGGGACGGTGGGTGACATCGAGAGCCTGCCGTTTTTGGAGGCCCTCCGCCAATTCCGCCAGGACGTCGGCCGCGACAACGCGATCAATGTTCACGTGACGCTCATTCCGTTTATCCGCGTCGCGGATGAGATAAAAACCAAGCCCACACAGCACAGCGTCGGAAAGATGCGTGAGATCGGCATCCAGCCGGACATTCTTGTCTGCCGCACGGAGAAGCGGCTTTCAAAAGACGTCCGCGAGAAGATAGCGCTTTTCTGCAATCTCGAGGCTGAGCAGGTTGTTCAGGCGCTGGATGTGCAGGAGGTGTATGAAGTGCCCCTGGCTTTAAAAGAGGAGGGACTCGACACGCTCATCATAAAACTTCTCAAGCTTAACTGTGACGACGGAGACGCCAAGCTGAAAGCCTGGAAAACCAACGCGGTCGATAAAGTGCTCAATCCTTCAAAGCAGGTGACGATCGGCTTCGTGGGAAAATACATTGAGCTCCAGGACGCGTACAAGTCGGTGTACGAGGCGCTGAAACACGGCGGCATTGCCAATGACGCCAAGGTGACGGTAAAGAAGATAGACGCCGAAGAGGTGACGGCCCATGGCCCGGAAAAATTTTTGAAGGATGTAAACGGCATTCTGGTGCCCGGAGGCTTCGGCGACCGCGGCATTGAGGGAAAGATCAAAGCGGTGAAATTCGCGCGGGAAAGCAAGATCCCTTATTTTGGGATATGCCTGGGGATGCAGTGCGCGGTGATTGAGTTCGCGCGAAACGTCTGCGGCATGAATCGCGCCAATTCGACGGAGTTTAACAAAACGACGCCGTTTCCGGTGATCAGCCTTTTGGAGGAGCAAAAACAGGTGAAGGAGTTGGGAGGCACGATGCGCCTGGGGGCGGGGGCGTCGCATCTTAAAAAAGGCACCAAGACTTTTAAGGCCTATGGCCGCGAAACGATTATGGAGCGTCATCGCCACCGGTATGAGTTCAACAATAAGTATAAGGTAAAGATGGAGACAAATGGTTTGATTGTGTCGGCCACGACGCCCAACGGCCGGCTTGTCGAGATTATAGAGCTCGCGGACCATCCGTGGTTTATCGGCTGCCAATTTCATCCTGAATTTAAATCCAAACCGGACCAGGCGCATCCCCTCTTTCGTGATTTCATCAAGGCGGCGTTGGTGCATAAGGTAGACTGAAATTAATTAGCTCTCAGCCCTTAGCTAAGAGCTGAGAGCTAAGAGCTGAGAGCTAAAATGAGTTCAAATAAAAATCACGTAGTTCGTATAAGACAGATAGCTATTGGGACGGGCAAGCCTTTAGTTTTAATTGCCGGTCCCTGTGTCGTGGAAAACCAAAAAAGCGCGCTGCGCCATGCCCGCGCCATCAAGAAAATCGCACAGCGCCTTAAAATTCCTTATATCTACAAGTCAAGCTACGACAAGGCAAACCGGAGCTCTCTCAATACATTTAGGGGTCTGGGGATGGGCGAGGGGCTTCTTATCTTGCAGCGCGTGAAGGACGAGATGGGCGTGCCGATATTGACGGATGTCCATTCGATCGAAGAGGCGGAGAAAGCGGCGTGCGTGGCGGATATCCTGCAGATTCCCGCGTTTCTTTGCCGGCAGACGGACCTTTTACTCGCGGCGGCCGATACGGGAAAAGTGGTGAACGTGAAAAAGGGCCAGTTCTTGGCGCCCTGGGATATGAAAAACATCGTGGAAAAGATCGTCTCGCGGGGAAACCGCAATATCCTTTTGACCGACCGCGGCACGTCGTTTGGATACAATACCCTGGTGAGTGATTTTAGGGCCATCCCCATCATGCAGAAGCTTGGGTATCCCGTGATCTTTGACGCGACGCATTCGGTGCAGCAGCCGGGCGGACGCGGGACAAGCTCGGGCGGTGAAAGGGAATATGTGCCGGTGCTGGCGCAGGCCGCCGTGGCGGCGGGGGTGGATGGGATTTTCATGGAAGTGCACGAGGATCCGGATCACGCGCCGAGTGACGGGCCCAACATGGTAAAGCTTTCGGATCTCGAGCGGCTTTTGGAACGTCTGTTGAAATTAAGCAGGGTGGTGAGATAATTTTATGCCCATAAAAATCGCCAAAGAAGTCATAAAAATCGAACGCGATGCTTTGTCGCGCCTCATCGCGCGGATCGACGGCCATTTTGAGCGGGCGTGCGATCTTATTTTGAAATCAAAAGGCCGGGTGGTAGTGACGGGGATGGGAAAGCCCGGGTTTATCGCGCAAAAGGTGTCCGCGACTCTTTCCTCGACGGGGACGCCGTCTTTATTTTTACATCCGGCGGAAGCTTTACACGGGGATTTAGGGCGTGTCATGAAGGAAGACGTCGTCGTTGCTTTCTCCAACAGCGGACAGACAGAGGAGATTGTGAAGCTTCTGCCGCTTGTTAAGAAAATAGGCGCGGCCCTCATTGCGGTCACGGGCGATCGGAAATCGCCCCTGGCGCAGAATAGCGACGTCGTTTTGGATGTCAGCGTGAAAAAAGAGGCGTGCCCTTTGAATCTGGCGCCAACGGCCTCCACGACGGCGATGCTCGCCATGGGAGACGCGCTGGCCTTGGCGCTTTTGGAAAAGAAAGGGTTTCGCACGGAAGACTTCGCCTTTTATCACCCGGGCGGCAAGCTGGGCAAACAGCTTCTTTTAAAAGTAAAAGACATTATGCGCACCGGCCGGGACAACCCCATCGTGCCCGAGAAGATGAAAATAAAAGATGTGCTCTTGCGGATCACAAAGGCGCGCGCGGGCTCCGCGACCGTGGTGGGCGCCGGCGGCAGGCTCTCGGGGATTTTTACGGACGGTGATTTGAGAAGGCATCTGGAGGAAGGGGAATTGACTCTTGACCGCGCGGTCGGAAAAGTCATGACGCGGAACCCTGTCACGATCACCGAAAATAAACTTGCCGCCGAAGCGCTCGAAATCCTTCGCAGTAAAAAAATCGATGAAGTCCCCGTAGTGGATAGCAAACGGCGGCCGGTCGGGCTTTTGGATGTACAGGACCTTTTGAAGGCGGGGATTGTATAAGGGTTATGATTTCAGAAGATTTAAAAGATCGAATTCGTCAAATTAAATTGGTCATTATGGATATTGACGGCGTCCTGACGGACGGCCGGATTGTCCTCGGGAATTACGGCGATGAGCTGAAATTTTTTGACGTACAAGACGGGCTCGGCATGGTGCTTTTGAGAGAGGCAGATATCAAGACCGTGGTCATGACGGCTAGGAAATCCCGCATCAATGAGAGGCGCGCCAAGGACGTCAAAGTCGTGAAGCTTTACCAGAAAGTGCGCGACAAGCTTAAAATCTATGAAAAGGTTTTGCGGAAATTCAGGGTAAGGCCGGAAGAGGTCTGTTTTATCGGCGATGATTTGATCGATATCCCGGTTTTGAAGCGGGTGGGCTTCGGGGTGGCGGTGCAAAACGCGGCCGAGGAAGTGAAGGACGTCGCCCATTACGTGACCCAAAAAAAAGGCGGCCGCGGCGCGGTGCGCGAGACAACGGATCTTATTTTAAAAACCCAGAATAAATGGGGGAATATTTTAGAAAGGTATTTAAAATGAGAACAGGCCTGCACAGACAGAATCTGCCTTTATCGATCGCGGTAGCGGCTTTTATTACGCTCATCGCGGCGCTTGTTTTTTCTTCCCAATTAAGGAAGCCCGGCGAGCTTGCCCGGAATAAGAGCTTAAGGGCGGAGCTTATTAAATCCAGCCAGGACCAGCAGCTCGAGCAATTCAACCTCACCGGTTTTGACGAGCATGGCAAGCGAGCCTGGAACCTGGAAGGCACGGCAGCCAAAATCGATCCGGGCCAGACAGTTTTTTTGGACAAAAACGTGACACTTAAATTAAAAGACGCCACGATTATCCGGACGGATCATGTACAGTGGTCGCAGGACGGCGGTGTTTTAAAAACGGATTCGGTGGTGAGGGTAGACCACGAGAATGCCCAGATTACGGGGATAGGCGCGCGCGGCAAGATGCAGGAGAACTTTATACAGTTAAACCGCCGGATCGATATGCTCATTAAGCAGACGGCGGCGGACAAGCCGGCCCGCCTTACGTGTTCCGGCCCGCTTAAGATTTTTTTCAAGGAAAATAAAATGATTTTTTACCGGAACGTGAAAATCGTGGATGACCGCGGGACGCTCACCGCCAACCGCATGGATGTCTTTTTCGATCCCGACGAGAAGAAGGTCAATCAAATCGTTGCGATGGGGGATGTGATTATCACAAGAGGGACGGACACGACCCGGTCCCAACGCGCCATTTATACGGTGGCGACCGGCTCGATCCGCCTGGAGGGGAACCCGGAAATAACACTTCATAAAGAAAGCTCGGCTATTCTCGATGCCACTCTTAGAAACTAAAACGCTCAAGAAATCCTATAACGGACGGGCCGTCGTGAACGGCGTCGATATTTCCGTGAACCAGGGGGAGATCGTGGGCCTCCTGGGCCCCAATGGGGCGGGCAAAACGACGACCTTTTATATGGTCACGGGCATTATCCGGCCGGACGGCGGCAATATTCTGTTCGACCACCGGGATGTGAGCCGGTACGCGATGCACCGGCGCTCTGAGCTCGGCATCGGGTATCTGTCGCAGGAACCGTCGGTTTTTAGAAAGCTCACGGTGGAAGAAAACATCATGGCGATTTTGGAGACGCTCGATCTTCCCCGCGGGGAGCGCGAAAAAAGGCTTGAGGAGCTTTTAAAAGAGCTGGGGATTATCCATCTCAGGAAATCCAGGGCCTTGACGCTTTCAGGCGGCGAGCGGCGGCGTCTTGAGATCACGCGTGCCCTCGTCACGCACCCCTTGTGCATTCTTTTAGATGAGCCTTTTTCCGGCATCGACCCGATCGCGGTTTCAGACTGTCAAAGCCTCATCCAGGAGCTGAGGAACAAGGGCCTGGCGATTTTATTGACCGACCATAACGTGCGAGAGACGCTCGCGATCACCGACCGGGCCTATATCATGTCCGAGGGGAAGATCCTCATTTCCGGTACGAAAGACGAGCTCCTTACCAACAAGGAAGCCCGCAAGATTTACCTTGGCGAAAAGTTTACCATGTGAAGTGAGCAAATGATTTACGCGACCAAAGGGAGCGTAAATCATATTGCGAACTTCATCCCGAGTCGATCCAGTGAATCGACGAGGGATCTAAAGTCGAGATTTCTCGCTTCGCTCGAAATGACACAGGGCGTTATGCGACCGCCGAGGGATCTAGACAGGTTTACCGTCGTGTTGAAATGTGATAACATAAACGTTTTGTCACAGCAAAGGAGTGTTCATGGAAATTGATATCAGCGGAAGAAACTTCCATGTGACGGAACCGCTCAAGCAATACGCCGTCGAAAAAATACAGAGGCTTGACAAGTTCCGCCTGAAATTGGAGTCGGTGCACGTCATATTCAGCGTACAAAAATTTCACCACATCGCTGAGATCACGGCACTTGGGAAACATCTGCGCTTTACCGCCAGGGCGCAGAGCACGGATATGTACGCCGCGTTTGACAAGTGTTTCGGAAATATTCAGCTTCAGTTCAGCAAACAGCATGAGAAGGTAAAAGACCATAAAGGAAGGCGTTACGCGAAGGAACCCTCAAAGGCGTAACAGGGCCGGGGAATGAAATCCAGTTTAAAAAAGATAAAAGATTGCAAGGTGAAGCTCCAGGTGGAGGTCGAGGCGGAGCTTGTGGAAAACCGCTACCAGGGCGTCTTGAAGGAATTCCAGAAGGCGGCCCAGATCCCCGGTTTCCGCGAGGGCAAGGCCCCCCTTGAGATGGTCGAAAAGCGCTACGTCCGGGAGGCGGAGGAAGAGCTTTTAAAAGCGATTGTCCCGGAGGCCTACCACCAGTCTGTTGCTACGCAGAAAGTGACTCCCGTGGCGCTTCCCAAGATATCGGATATTCAGTTCGGGCGCGGCAAGAAGCTTACTTTTTCAGCCGAATTTGAGCAGGCCCCCGAGTTTTCTCTTAAAAATTACAAAGGGATTAAGATAAAGAAAGTCCCGGTGGATATCCAGCATGACGAGGTGGAAAAGGGGCTCGTGTCTCTTTTGGAATCCAAAGCGGAGCTCGTGCCGATCATAGAGTCGCGCGCCATCCAGAAGGGCGATTTCATCGTCACGGATGTGGAGCTGTGGCAGGGAGGGAAATATGTGCCGTCCCGCAAAAGCGTCCTCCTTTATGTGGAGCCCAACAAAGCGGACGATTTTTTTGACAAAGTGATGGGCGCGCAAAAGGACGAGGTCCGGGAGATTTCCGTTGATTTGAGCGAGGAAGAAAAACAGCAGGGTCTTGTCGGGCGCAAACCGCTTTATAAGCTTTGGGTACGCGAGATAAAGGAAAAGAAAGTTCCTTCGCTGGATGACGCCTTTGCCCAGGCGTTCGGCAAAGAGACCGTCGATGAATTGAGAGGGGCGGTCCGGAAGGATATCGCGGGCTACCGGCAGGGCGAGTCTTATGAAAAGATGAAAGGGGAGCTTTTTGAGAAGCTCCTCGGGATGGTGTCCTTTCCGATCCCGGAGAGTCTGGTGGAGAGGCAGAAAGAGCGCCTGATTGAGCAGGCGCGCCGCCATTTTGAGAAAATGGGCGTTCCTCATGAAAAATTTGAGGCGGAAAAGCCGAAGCTCGAAGAGGAGGCCCAGTCCAAGGCGCGGGATCAGGTGAAGATTTATTTTATTTTGCAGAAGGTGGCGGAGATCGAGAAGATAGAGGTGGATGAGACGGTTGTGGAGCGGAGGCTGTACGCCCTGGCCGAAGAGTCCAAGCGTACGGTTGAGGAAGCGCGGCAGGTATTTGAAGAGGATCTGAGGGAGAGCATGCGGGAGGCGAAGACTGTCGAGTTTTTACTGGCAAACGCTAAGCTGGAAGAGGAGAAAAAATGAGCATACTGGTTCCAATGGTTATTGAGCAAACGGGCAGGTCGGAGCGGGCCTATGACATTTATTCGCGGCTTCTGAAGGACCGCGTCGTTTTTATCGGCACACCGATTGACGATATGGTGGCGAATCTCATTGTCGCCCAGCTTCTTTTCCTGCAGATGGAAGACCCCGAAAAGGAGATTCACATTTACATCAATTCGCCGGGCGGCTCCATCACAAGCGGCCTCGCGATTTATGATACGATGCAATTTTTAAAGCCGGCTGTGAGCACGTACTGTATCGGCCAGGCGGCCTCCATGGGGGCGGTTTTACTCGCGGCGGGCACGAAGGGAAAGCGCTATGCCCTGCCCAACTCCCGCGTCATGATCCACCAGCCCTGGGGCGGTGTGCAGGGTGTGGCGACGGACATCAACATCCAGGCGCGCGAAATACAGAATTTAAAGGACAGGCTTAATCAAATCCTGGGCCGGCACACCGGCCAGGCGGTCCCCAAAATCGAGAAGGACACGGACCGTGACTATTTTATGTCCGCCGAAGAGGCCAAGGCCTACGGCCTGGTGGACGAAGTGGTGGTGAACGCGCGCGAGGTGAAAGGACCGGTGAAATGAAAGAGTTTTTGCTTCTGACGCCGGGACCCACCAATGTCCCGAAACGTATTTTAGACAAAACCGCGCTTCCGATGATTCATCACAGGACCAAGGAGTTTCAGGCGGTCCTTGAGCGCGTGAACGCGGGTCTTGGGAAAATTTTCCTGACGAAGCATCCGGTAATGACCTTCGCGTCTTCCGGCACGGGCGCCATGGAGGCCTCCCTGACCAATCTTTTGTCCCCGGGGGATCTCGTGCTCTCTTTCTCCGCCGGAAAGTGGGGTGAGCGATACCGCGACATCGCGCGCGCGTACGGGATGGACGTAAAAAGTCATGAGATTAAATACGGCGAAGCGGTCGATCCGGCGCAGGTGGAAGAAGCGCTCAAAAAATATCCCAGCGCGAAAGCAGTCTTGGTCACTTTGTGCGAAACCTCGACGGCGGTGCTCCATCCGGTTGATAAGATAGCGAAAATTACCCAAAAGTCGAACGCCCTTCTCATGGTGGACGCTATCAGCGGCCTGGCGTGCGATGTGATGAAAATGGACGAATGGGGGCTGGATGTGGTGGTGGGCGGCAGTCAAAAGGGGCTCATGCTCCCGCCCGGGCTGTCCTTCGTGGCAGTCGGCGAGCGTGCTCAGCGCGCCATCGCGGCATCCAAAACACCCAAATATTATTTTAATTTTCAGGAAACAATCAAAGCGATGAAAAAAAATGACACGCCGTTTACTCCCGCGGTGAGCCTGATCCGCGGACTGGACGAGGCGCTCGTGATGCTGCTGGAGGAGGGCGTGGAGAATGTCTGGCGGCGGCACGCTGACGTGGCGGCGTGGGCGCGGCAGAAGTTTTCATCACTCGGCCTTCCGCTTTTTTCAAAGGCGCCGTCCAACGCGCTGACCGCTGTCGAGATGCCCAAGGACGTCCCCTCCGGCGACGTGATCAAAATCATGCGGGATGAGCACCGGGTAGTGATGGCGGACGGCCAGGGGGAACTGCAGGGGCGAATCGTGCGGTTCGCGCACATGGGCGCCGCTTGCACGATGCCCGACGCCCAGCGGGGTTTTGACGCCTTTTGCGCCGCGATGGCGAAGAAAGGAGCGGCATGTCAACCGCAACAATGACAAAAAAGGGCCATTATAAAATATTAGTTTGCGACGATCTGGCCGCCGAAGGGCTTGAGTTATTCCGCAAGGAAAAAAATATGGAGGTCGTGGTAAAGACGAAACTGCCCCTTGAGGAATTAAAAAAGGAAGTCGCGGATTGCGACGCGTGTGTAGTGCGCTCCGGGACACAGCTCACCCGGGAGGTGATCGAGGCCTCCGGGCGGCTCAGGGTGATCGGCCGCGCCGGCGTGGGCCTGGATAACGTGGACGTGGACGCCGCCTCCAAAAAAGGGATCGCCGTCATCAACACGCCCGCGGGCAACACCATTTCCGCCGCGGAACAAACACTTTGCCTCATGATGTCCCTGGCGCGCAACATCGCCCAGGCCGATGCCTCGATGAAGAAAGGCGAGTGGGAGAGGAAAAAATTCATGGGGGTCGAGCTGTACGATAAGACCCTGGGCATTCTGGGCCTTGGAAGGATCGGCACGGAAGTCGCCAAGCGCGCGCAGAGCTTTGGCATGCGCGTCGTGGCGTACGACCCTTTCTTGAGGGTCGAGAAGGCCAAACAATTGGGGGCGGAGCTTTTGAGCCTGGAGGAGCTTCTCGCGTGCTCGGATTTCATCACGCTTCACATGCCTTTGAGCCCCGACAGCAAATTTATCATCGGCGAGAAGGAATTGGAAAAAGTAAAAAAGGGCGTGCGCATCATTAATTGCGCCCGCGGAGGGTTGATTGACGAAAAAGCGCTCGGGAAAGCGCTTCAAAGCGGGCGGGTCGCCGGTGCGGCGCTGGACGTATTTGAGAAGGAACCGCCGAAAGACAGCCCCTTGATCGGTTTTCCAAACGTCATTGCGACACCCCATCTTGGCGCCTCCACGGAGGAAGCGCAGATCGCGGTTTCAGTGGATGTGGCACAGAGCATCGTTGATTTTCTGAACGGCAAGGGTGTGCGAAACGCCGTGAACATGCCGTCGCTTGACCCGGAGGTGTTGGAACAAATCCAACCCTACATTTTTCTCGCGGAAAAGCTGGGATCGCTTGCGGCCCAGCTTATCAGCGGCCACATTTTACAGCTCGACATCAACTACAACGGCGGGGTCGTGGAATATGAGACCACCCCGATCACCCTCGCGATCGTGAAAGGGCTTCTGACGCCGATTCTCGCCGAAAATGTGAATTACGTGAACGCGTCTTTTCTCGCGAAAGAGCGCGGCATCAAGATCACCGAGTCCAAATCGTCCACGCCCACCCGTTTTGCCAATTTGATCCAGGTGAGTGTCCGGACCGACAAAAAGGTAAGCTCCGTGGCCGGCACCCTGTTCACGCGTGAGGATCCGCGCGTCGTGATGATTGATAATTTTGACGTCGAGGCGGTGCCCGACGGGTACCTGCTTCTTATTTCAAACCGCGACGTGCCGGGCATCGTCGGCCAGATCGGGACCACTCTCGGCAATCATCACATCAATATCGCGGGCATGACCCTCGGGCGCGACGTTCCGGGCGGACAGGCGATCTCGCTTGTTAAAATCGACGGCCATGTTCCGGATACCGTCATGCAGGAAATCAAAAAAGCCAAAAACATTTTAGATGCGAAATTGATTAAACTCTAGCAATGTCCGTTAAAGTCGTTGTGGGTGCCCAGTGGGGGGACGAAGGCAAAGGAAAGATAATCGACATCTTGTCGAAGGATGCCGATTATGTCGTCCGCTATCAGGGCGGCAACAACGCGGGACACACGGTCGTCAAAAAAAGCGGTGAGTTTGTTCTGCATCTTGTCCCTTCCGGGATTTTTAATAAGCGTGTCCGCTGTGTCATCGGAAACGGCGTCGTGGTGGATCCTGAGGCGCTCATCCAAGAAATAGAAACCCTTAAGAAAAAAGGTGTCACCGTCGGCGGGCGTCTCTTTGTCAGTGAGCGAGCGCATCTTATCTTTCCGTATCACCGGATCTATGACCGCCTCCGGGAGGATAAGAAGGGGTTTATCAAGATAGGCACCACGGGCCGAGGGATTGGCCCAAGCTACGGAGACAAGGCCCTGCGGTCCGGCATCCGCGTGATTGATCTTTACGACCCGCCTCTTTTCCGGAAAAAACTCGAGAAGAGCCTCCTCGAGAAAAACGAGATCTTCGCGAAGATTTACAATCAGAAGCCTTTTAATTTTCGCGCAATTTACTCCCTTTACCTGGGCTACGCGAAAAAAATAAAGCCGTATGTGGCCGATACGGCCGTCCTTTTAAATCAGGCGATCGCGCGGAGGAAATCGATTCTTTTTGAGGGCGCCCAGGGCACGCACCTGGAC
>Ga0247727_10008377_pt1 | contig 19213 bp, 13 predicted proteins | sample WisWelCaveWW1625_FD_202498 | JGI IMG/M metagenome (GOLD analysis project Ga0247727, IMG submission 202498) | Biofilm microbial communities from Wishing Well Cave, Virginia, United States - WW16-25 | ecosystem: Environmental > Aquatic > Deep subsurface > Groundwater > Cave microbial mat | place... | reverse complement strand
CATTGCCGCGCGATTTGCTCATGCGCTGGCCGTCTGGCCCCAGGATTTGGCCCTGATTTCGCAACTTTTTTATGGGTTCGCCATCTTTGACGATGTGCATGTCGCGGCTGGCCTTGTGAAAGAAGCGCGTGTAAATCAGGTGCATGGTGGCATGTTCCGCGCCGCCGGTGTAGGTGTCCACCGGCATCCAATAATCATACTCCTGTGGGTCAAACGGCCCGTCAGAATAATGCGGACTCAGATAGCGCAGGTGATACCACGACGAGCACATAAAGGTATCCAGCGTATCCGTGTCGCGCAACGCCGGCTGGCCGCAAATTGGGCAGGTGGTGTGCGCCCAGGTCGGGTGCAGTTTCAATGGGCTTTGGCCGGTGGGCAACCATTCCACGTCTTCGGGCAACAGCACCGGCAACTGGTCATCCGGCACGACCACTTGCCCATGCTCCGGGCAGTAGACGATGGGGATGGGCGAACCCCAATAGCGTTGCCGTGAAATCAGCCAGTCGCGCAAATGATAGGTAATCGCGCCCTTACCTTTGCCGTGTTCTTCCAGCCACTCAATGGTGGCCTGGATGCTTTGCCCTTCGCCTTTGCCGGCCGCGATGCCGTTGATCGGCCCGGAGTTAACCATCACGCCCTCATGCGGCCAGGCTTCGGTCATCTCAGCGGCGGTCATCGTTTTGTCCGGTGGTTGTACGACCACTTGAATCGGCAGGTTGAACTTGCGCGCATACTCAAAGTCGCGCTGGTCGTGCGCGGGCACTGCCATAATTGCGCCGGTGCCATAGGTCATCAGCACATAGTCCGCGACCCAAATCTGGATGCGCTCATCGTTTACGGGATTGATGGCATACGCGCCGATAAACACGCCGGTCTTCTCCTTATCCGTGGCCTCGCGTTCGATGTCGGTGCGGCGCGTGACTTCGGCGATGTAGGCGTCCACCTCAGCTTTGCGCTCGGGCGTGGTCAACTTCGCCACCAGCGGATGTTCGGGGGCCAGCGCCATAAACGTCGCGCCCCACAACGTATCGGGCCGGGTGGTGAAGATTTCGATGGGATCCGCGTCCGCGTGCTCAGAGATGAACGTTACCGATGCGCCCTCACTGCGCCCAATCCAGTTGGTCTGCATATCGCGCACCCGGTCGGGCCAATCCAGGCCGGTGAAGTCCAGCAGTTCTTCGGCATAGTTGGTGATGCGGAAATACCACTGCTCCAGATTCTTTTTGATGACCGGCGTGCCACAGCGCTCACAATGGCGGTCTTCGCCCCACACCTGTTCGCGCGCCAACGTGGTCTGGCAATTGGGACACCAATCCACGGGCGACCACTTCTTGTACGCCAGTCCATGCTTGAACAGTTGGGCAAAGAACCATTGCGTCCACTTGTAATACTCGGGGTCGCAACTCACCGCCTCGCGCTCCCAATCGAACATCGCCCCCATTGACCGCAACTGCTTCCGCATGTTGGCGATGTTGGCGTAGGTGCGCTTCAGCGGATGCACGCCGTCTTTGATGGCGGCGTTTTCGGCGGGCAGGCCAAAGGCGTCGAAGCCCATGGGGAACATCACGTTGTAGCCCCGCATCCTCATCCAGCGCGCGCGGGCATCGCTGGGCGTCATCGCATACCAGTGGCCGATATGCAAATCGCCGCTGGGATAAGGCAACATCGTCACCGCATAGAACTTGGGTTTGGCGGGGTCAGTGACCGAGCGATACAGTTGGTCTTTCTCCCAACGTTTCTGCCACTTCGATTCGATTTTCGTCGGTTCGTATTTGGGCGGGCCAAACACGGGCTTGACCGCGGCCTTCATCTTGGCATCACTGCGCGGGCGGCCTGCCATCGTCACTGTTTGGCCAAAGGTGGCGGCACGTTTGCGCTGGGTGATAGCGCCTTTGGCCTGTGACTTAACCGGCGCTTTCGCTTTAGCGGAAGCGGCCGTCGTACGTTTGGCAACCAGCGCTGTTTTGCGCCTGGGCAGGATGGGGGCTTTCGTCTTCGCGGTCGGTGTCTTCTTCGTTTTCGGCGTGATGACCTTCTTCACCACCTTGCCGGTGTGTTTCTTCACGGGTTTCGCGGTCATGTCAATCTCTCCTCTCCGGCCGGAGACATACTTGACCTCCAGCCGCTTAAAACAAAACGCTTCTTCATCCAGTTTCAGGGACGAAGAAGCCTCCGTGGTACCACCCTGATTGGCAAGACAACTTACGATTTATCTCTAAACCCTTAGGGTCTTTAAGACCCTAAGGGTTTTGAGTGAAATTGTCTTGTCCACTCATTGGCGCTTTATCGGGCGCACCCGCCACCGACTACTTGATTTCATCGGTGGCGCTTCCCGGCGAGTTCGATCTTGGGTCATTGCCTGGCAATGACCCGGCACTCTGTAGATGCCGTGCAGGGCTTACACCTCACACACCCTGCTCGCTGGCGGATGACCTACTACTCCGGTTCAACGCGTTGCTTATTTGATTCTGTGGACCCAGAGGGATTCGAACCCTCGGCCTTCGCAATGCCATTGCGACGCGCTCCCAACTGCGCTATGGGCCCAAAAGTTACTCTTTGTTTAACAATTCATCAATAACCCCCTGACCAACTGCATCCAAAAACCGCCTGGCTTCCAGCGAAAAGTAATGCACCAAACAAACACCTTTGTATCCTTCTCGCTTTCGTCCTCCACTGTCTTTCTTGGTGCTACCCTTTGTAAACTGGCTCACGGGTATTCCTGTAATCTCTGACCAGTATATTTTTAGCGCATTCTCATTCATGCCTTCTGTGAGCATCAACTGGCAACGGAACTTGCGCTCGTCAATGTCAAACCAACTCCGTAATATCGCCAGCCACGCCTGAATGATACGTGGGTCACTGTTGGCAATGGAAAACTGGTCATCTGCTTTAGTGCCTTCTCCCATGTACAATGCGGATGCCATGAGTAACAGAGCTTCTTTATTGCCTGCCAATCGCTCAATGATAGGAGCCGCTTGCGCTTTGGCGGCTTCTATCCGACGGCGTTTCATTTCACGATTGAAACCCGCCGCGCCACCCCAAGCGCCTCCAACTCTGCCTCGTGTCGCCGCTTCCCGATCTTTTTCTGTGATGCGTTGCTGTTGTTCAGGCGTCAGCAGGACATTGCTAACCCAATGACTTAAGGTGCTTTTGGGAATATCAACTCCCAGGGTCTTGCTAATTTCACTATAGGTAAAGCCCCTGCGCCGGAGTTCTCGCGCTTGTTCACGCAAATCGTTTGGATAGGTCCGTTTGCGTTTGTCAAACATAGAACTCTGACACAGTGGACCTGGAGGGATTCGAACCCTCGGCCTTCGCAGTGCGATTGCGACGCTCTCCCAACTGAGCCACAGGCCCGTCACTGCCGGGCATTGTACCTGACGGCTCACAGGCTTGTCAAGGAATTTGCGATTCCACGCCTGTGGCCGCATAATCGGCAACCATGACTCTATTGGTGGCGCTCTGTTTGGGGTGGTGCGTGGGCCTGTGGGCGGCCGGACAGTGGACTCTGCCCGGCTGGACTTGGGTGGGCCTCGGTGTGTTAGCGAGCGGGGGGCTTCTTATTTTAAGGATGAGAGAAACCGGGTTTCTTCGAGAAGCCCGGTTTCTGCTGGCCGCGCTCATCGCCCTTAGCCTCGGCGCAGTCCGTTATCAATTTTCCACCCCAGTCTACGACGAATCATTCATCGCCACCTATAACGACTCCGGCCTGGTGATCCTGGAAGGCGTGGTGTGGGATGAACCCGATGTGCGCGACACCCGCGCCAACTTGCGTCTGCGCGTTGAGACGCTGACGTTGTTTGGCGACATCGGCCCGGTGACCCGCACCGCGCGTGGGCTGGTTTTGGTCTATGCGCCGCGCTTTTCCGAAGAACGATTAACCGCCACCGGCGACAGCGAGTGGCGCTACGGCGACCACCTGCGCGTGACCGGCCTATTGGAAACGCCGCCGGAGTTCGCCGATTTCTCCTACCGGGATTATCTGGCGCGATTGGGGGTGTATGCCCAGGTGCGGCAGGCGCGAGTCACGTTCAGCGCTGAACGTCAAGGCAATCCCTTCTGGCAAGTTCTGTTTGATTTCAAAGCCCGCGCCCTGAGCGTGCTAACGCAAATTTTCCCGGAGCCGCACGCCGCGCTTCTCTCTGGTATTTTGCTGGGCGTCGAGTCCGGCATCCCACCGGATATCAAGGAGGCCTTCAGCCTCACTGGCACGTCGCACATCGTCGCCATCTCAGGCTTCAATATCGCCATCATTGCCGGAATTTTTTCGGCTCTCGCCAGTCGCGCGTTTGGAGTCAGTCGCGGCGCGGTGATCGCGATTGTGGGCATTGCGGCCTACACCCTGCTGGTGGGCGCGGGCGCGTCGGTGGTGCGCGCCGCCATCATGGGCAGCCTGGCCATCGTCGGGCGGCGCTTGGGGCGACCAGGCGCGGGACTCAACCTGCTGGCCGCCGCCGTGCTCGTCATGACTCTGCAAAATCCGTTGACCCTGTGGGATGTGGGCTTTCAACTCAGCGTTGCCGCCACACTGGGACTAATGCTTTACGCCGAGTCGTTTCAAATTGCGTTCAAAAATTGGCTCTTGCGCTTCACCACTCCGGCTACGGCTGAGCGCGTTACCGGCATCGTCGGCGAATCATTCCTGCTCACCCTCGCCGCACAAATCACCACCCTGCCACTCATCATCTACTACTTCCGTTCGCTGTCACTCATTTCACTGATTGCCAACATGATTATCCTTCCCGCGCAACCGGCGGTGATGATGCTGGGTGGCCTGGCATTGATCGGCGGGCTTATCGCGTTGCCACTGGGCCAACTCCTGGCTTGGCTGGTTTGGCCCTTCACCGCCTACACGCTATCTTTTGTGCAACTCTTTGCCCGCCTGCCCGCCGCCGCCATTGGCCTCGCCGATGTGGCCGAATGGTTTGTCCTCGGCGTGTATGCGGTGTTGTTTGGATTGACGTGGATGCTGAAGAAACCTACCGATCAACGCCCCGCTTGGTGGATGGATTTTGCGCGTCACGGGCTACCCATCGGCGGCCTCGCCGCACTGGCCATAGCCGTCATCAGTGTGTGGAGCCTCTACTTCAGTTTGCCTGATGGCCGTTTGCGAATCTCGGTCTTGGATGTTGGGGCGGGCGATGCGGTGTTGATTCAGACCCCCTCCGGTGTGCGCGTGCTGGTGGATGGCGGGCCAAGTGGGCGGGGCATCGCCCGCGCCCTCGCGCGTGAGTTGCCGTTGTTCACCAATCGGCTGGATGTGTTGGTCATCGCCTCACCGCGCGATGAGTCAATTGCGGGCCTGCCCGACGTGCTTAAACGTTACGCCGTTGATCGTACTATCCTCACCAACGCCGAAGGCCGGGGCGCTACCTATACGACCCTGCTCGACATGCTCCGCGACAAAGACATCGAAACGCTCAATGCCGCCGACCTGCCCGTGCTGGATTTGGGTGATGGCGTGACCCTAAGAATCATTGCTGATGGCGACAACGGCTGTGGGGTGCGCGTTGAACATGGGCAGGTCTCGGTGGTGTTGCCCCTGGGCCTGCGCCTGGCCGATGAAACCGAATTGTTGATGGTGGGGCAAACCCAATTCGCCACCGCTTTGTTGTTGGCCGACCAGGGTTCCAACAAAGCCACGCAGGATGATTGGGTGTGGGCCATCAACCCGGCGCTGGTGCTGGTGTCGCGCGACGCGGCGGAAGGCGATCTCTCCACGCGCATGTTAGAACGTCTGGCCGGACGCACGCTCCTCCGCACGGATGAACATGGAACGATTACGTTGCTCACCGACGGGGAGCAAGTCTGGGTGGAGACCGAGCGTTGAACCCGTAACGATATGACTTCCGGCACTAGCCGATATGACCCACCTTCGCATACGCTATACTTCGGTGTTGCCGATTCGCCGTGACACACCCCTGTTCTCAGCGACACCTATTCCGGTCGGAGTTCTCGATGTCCAATATCCTTGAAGTCCACAACCTTGCCAAAGCCTACGGCGATTTTCAAGCCGTCAAAGGTGTGAGCTTTGATATCAAAGATGGCGAAATTTTTAGCCTGCTGGGGCCAAATGGGGCGGGCAAGACGACCACTATCTCCATGCTCTCCACGCTCCTAGCGCCCACCAGCGGCGAGGCCAGCATTGGCGGGCACTCGGTGACGCGCGACCCCATGCGGGTCCGGCAGATGATTGGGGTGGTGCCGCAAGATTTGGCGCTCTATGAAGACCTGTCAGCCCGCGAGAACCTCAACTTCTGGGGGCAGATGTATGGCTTAGGTGGCGCGAAACTTAAGACTCGCATTGATGAAGTGTTGGCCCAAATCGGACTCACTGATAAAGCCAACAACCGGATCAAAACCTATTCCGGCGGCATGAAGCGCCGGGTGAACATTGGTATTGGTTTGCTCCATAACCCCCAACTGTTGTTTATGGATGAACCCACCGTGGGGATTGACCCGCAAAGCCGGCGCGCCATCCTTGATACCGTGAAGGACCTCAATCAGCGCGGCATGAGCGTGCTCTACACCACCCATTACATGGAAGAAGCCCAGGAGCTCTCCGACCGAGTGGGCATCATTGACCACGGCACACTCATTGCCCTCGGCACCCAAAAAGAATTGACTCAACAAGTCGGTGAGCATGATGTCTTGCGCCTGCATGTGGGCGAAAGTCAGAACGTGGAGGCCCTGGCCGTCGCCTTGCGTTCACAGGCTGGTGTTCTACGCGCCGATGCCACCGACCACGCCGTGGTGGTCAGCGTGTCAAATGCCGCTGAGGCATTGGCTGGGGTGGTGGCCAAGGCCGGCGAAGTCGGCCTTAAGATTCGGTCCCTCGGTATCGAAGAACCTAATCTCGAAGCGGTGTTTCTTAATCTCACCGGACGCGCCTTGCGCGATTAGGTCACGATGTTCAAGTTATTTCTCATCGGCTTCAAAGACGTTACCCTCGCCTTCCGCGATCGCGCCGCCCTCATCCTCATGTTGGCCGCACCCTTTGTGCTGACGCTGGCGATGGGATTTGTGACCGGGCGTTTTTCGGGGGCCGACTCAACGGGCATCAGCGATATTCCGGTGGTGATCGTCAATCAGGATGACGGGCAACTCGGGCAAACCTTTGTGGACGTGATGACATCAGCCGATTTGGATGGTTTGCTAAACTCCATAACCCTGACGGTGGTCAGTGAAGCCTACCAACAAGTGGACGATGACCAGGTGGCCGCGGCGGTGATTGTGCCGCCCGACTTCTCCCGCACCATCATTCCTCAGACCGAGGCCGATACCCAACTCCCCCCGGCCAAAATCCAAATTTACGCCAACCCCAATCGTTCGGTGAGTTCGGGGGTGGTGCGCGCCATCGTGGATGAGTTTATCAACCGACTGGAAGTGGCGCGGGCTACCGGCCAGGTGGCGGTGACGCAATTGATCCTCAACGGCATTATCGCGCCCAGCGAGGCCCTGACGGTTGGCGAGCAAATGGGCGAACGCCTTCAGGCCCAAGCCACAGACGGCACCGGGCCAAGCGACTCCCTCACCCTGCAACTCACCGGGCAAAATGACCAGCCCGCGCCTGAGTTTGATATCCTGGCCTATCTCGCGCCGGGTATGGCAATGTTGTTCCTGATGTACACCGTCAGCAATGGTGGGCGCAGTATTTTGCAGGAACGGGCGCAAGGCACCTTGCCTCGCCTGCTGGTTTCGCCCACGACGAATGCCCAAGTGTTGGGCGGCAAATTGCTCGGCATCTATCTTACCGGTTTGGCGCAGATGGGGATTCTAATTGGGGCAAGCAGTTTATTTTTTGGGCTGAAGTGGGGCGACGCGCTGGGCGTGGTCGCGCTGATTTTGGCGGTGGTGGCGGCGGCGACGGGTTGGGGAAGTCTGCTGGCGGCCATCGCCAAGACCCCGGCGCAAGTCGCCACGATGGGTTCGGCCATCATGCTCACATTCGGCATATTGGGTGGAAGTTTTATCAGCATCCCATTGCCGTCGCCCATTAACCTGTTGGCGCGCCTCACGCCCAACAGTTGGGGGCAAGAGGGTTTCGCGACGCTTGGCTTTGGCGGCACGCTGGCCGAGGCGGCCACACCCATTCTGGCGTTGCTGATCATGGCGGCGGTGTTGTTTGCCATTGCCACGGTGTTGTTTCGACGGCAAGCCTGGGGCAAGTAATATCCGTTAAGTGTTGCAAGGATTGTATATGAGCAAGATTCTGGCCATTGCGATCAAAGATACCCGCATCCGTTTTTCGGGTGTGGGGGAGTTGGTGTTCTTCATACTGTTGCCCCTGGTCTTCACCTTTATTCTGGGCGGCGGCTTTGGGGCGGGCGCTGGTGAGGGGCAAGCCGACGCCCGCGTGCGGGTGCCCGTGGTGGACGAAGCCCACAGCCTGCTCTCGCAAGAGCTGATCGCCCAACTCGAAAACTCGGACACTATTCGCACCGAGGTGCTCAACCGGGTTGAGGCTGAAAAACAATTCAAGGATGACGGTTTAGCCGCGTTGCTCATCATCCCAGCCGGATTTGAACTGTCACCCGGCCAGGTTGAAATTGAATTGCGTCAAGCGCCTAACACTCTCAATGCCTCGGTGGCCGAGCGCAGTGTACGGGCGGTGTTAAGCAAGGTTGGGAGCGCCTATAACATCGCGCACAATAGTGTGGCGGAAGCCGAGCGCCTCCAGCCCTTTGCGAATGAAGCCGCCCGGCAAGCCTATTTTGACGCCAGCCTGGCCGAGGCTCAGAACGTGTTAGCTGACGCCCCTGAGCGGGTGGAGGTTACTCAGGCCGCGACACCAGAAGGCTTTAATTATGACCCGGCGGCGCAGGCTTCGGCGGGGCAACTGATTACCTGGGTGTTTATTCCCTTGTTGGCCATATCCGGCTTGTATGCGTTTGAGCGTCAGCAGGGCACCCTGCGACGGTTATTTACCACGCCCACGCGGCAAGCCACGTTTCTGCTCGGCACCATCGGCGGGCAGTTAGGGGTAGCGTTGGTACAAATGACCTTGTTGGTGTTATTTGGCGTGTGGGTGATGGGCCTCAACTGGGGTCAATCACCCGCGGCCCTGGCGCTGATTTTGTTTACCTTTGGGCTGGCCGCCGCCGCCTTTGGCACCATGCTCGGAACTTTTGTGAAGAGCGAAGGCCAGGCCACTGGGTTAAGCATTATGCTGGGCATGGTCATGGCCTTACTCGGCGGGTGCTGGTATCCCATTGAACTGTTCCCACAAACGGTGCGCACTGTGGTCAGCCTATTGCCAACCACCTGGGCCATGCAGGCCATGCTGGATTTGGTGTTGCGCGGGCAGGGCTTGGAGGCGGTATGGCTGGAAGCAGGTGTGTTGGTAGGTTTTGCGGTGGTGTTCTTTGCGGTTGGGGTGTGGCGATTTAGGTTCGAGTCGTGATGCTTTGCAAGCTAAACAATCAGCGACAATCATGTCGGCCCTACTTGACCTGACGACGCTCCCGCCGCGCGGCGCGTTCGGCGGCCCGGTCACGGGCCGCGGGCGTTGAAGCCACGACCTCGGCCGGACTCGCTGACGCTTGGCGGCTGTAACGCAACCAGGCGGCGCAATTTTCATCATGGCCCACCATCACATCGGCGGCCAGAATCATCTTTTTGATTTCCGGCTCAATGGGATTGGTGATGGCGCACGTCATGCCCGCCGCAATCGCCATCGCCAAAAACGCGCCGTTGAGGGCCGGGCGGTCGGGCAGGCCAAATGAGATGTTGGACGCGCCGCAACAGCAATTGACTCCCAGCTCCTCACGGCAACGGCGTACAATCGTGAACAACGCTTTGCCCGCCTGACCCAGCGCGCCGATGGGCATGGCCAGCGGGTCAATCAACACATCCTCACGCGGGATGCCAAACGACTCGGCGCGTTCCACAATTTTCCTGGCCACCGCCAGGCGCACCGCCGGGTCTTCGCTGATGCCGGTCTCATCATTTGAGATGCCGATGACGGCGCATTTGTATTGGGCCACCAAGGGCAATACCACGTCCAGCCGTTCATCCTCGCCTGTCACTGAGTTGAGCAAGGGTTTGCCTTTATACGCCGCCAGCCCGGACTCCAGGGCTTTGACGATGGACGAGTCAATGCACAACGGCACATCTGTCACCGATTGCACAATGCGAATCGCCTCGGCCAGAATCGCTGGTTCATCGGCTAATGGAATCCCGGCGTTCACATCCAGCATGTGCGCGCCCGCTTCCACTTGGGCGAGGGCATCCTTTCGCACCCGGTCATAATTACCCACGGCCATCTCGGCGGCCAACAATTTGCGTCCGGTGGGGTTGATGCGCTCGCCGATGATGACAAAGGGATGATCCGGGCCGATGCGAACAGTTTTAGTGAGGGAGGTGAGAATAGTTTCCATAGTGAGTGAGATAATGCGTAAAACGTAATGCGTAGTCTGTATCGCGCGTTTTTTTTTACGCATTACACAATACGCAAGGATTTATTTGTTGACGGGTTCCAGCCAAATAGCCCAGCCTTTGGGCGGCTGTTGCCCAATACCGTTAGCGTCATTAATCCATGCTGATGTGTCTTGAAGTGTGCGATTAAGCGGCGGGACGATATGATAAATATCTTTGCCATAATCCGGCATTTGTTTGGAGCGCTCCCAAGCCTGCACCCAGACACAGGGCATGTCAGGGATAACTTCACAGTGACCGTTGGCACGCACACCGCCGCACGGCCCATTGCGAAGATTCTTGGGGCACGTCATCGGGCAGGTCATGCCGGTGCTGTGCAAAACGCACTGGCCACACATCCGGCAGTCAAAAATCGCGCCTTTGCTCAGACGCTCGCCCCGCACAAACACTTTTTCCAGCCAGCCGCCCGGCTTGAGCCAACGACGGAAGGGCTTAAGGAGTTGGTGTGTGGCTTCGTAAGCGACTTCGAGCAGATGAGGCGAGTTCTGAAGAAATCGCATTAGCTTTCCAATTCCCTGAGCGCCGCCACCCCAATTGGCGCAATCCCAAATTCATGCCCGGCCCCCAGAATAACATTCCAAAGATAGGCCGCCAGCGATTGCGCGCCGATCAAGGTAAACGTGGGCAGTGAGCCAAAATCACGACGAACAATCATCTGCTTAATCTTGGCCATGCTGGTTTGTCTAACGCTCAGATTGGGAAATACCTCATCGGCAAGGTTGAGGCCACACACTTTGCTCAACACCGCGCGGCTCGCTGGGCCAATCAATCGCAGGTCAGCCAGGCCGTGCGTTTGGTTGGTGACGGTCACAAACAGGTTGTGCGCCGCAATCACGGCTTCGAGTTGGGCATTGGCCTGCGCCTCGCCGCCCACTGGGGTGCTGAGATAAAACTGGTCGGGCCGCAAACGATATAGATGACCGGCTTCAACCTTCAGCCCGCTTCCAACGTTCTCTGGCGCAGACGCAAACGTGGCGCGTACCGCCTCCAGCACCGAAGCGCCCTCAATGAACAGTTTGCCGTGCGGGCTGACATCGGCCAGCCCCACCCGCTCGCGGGCAGTGACAAGTTCTTGTTCTAATGGCCCATAACTTTTCGCCAGCCGCCAACCGCCCGGCTCGACGAACTCAGCGCCGTGATTTTGGGTGGTGACGTAAAGGGGCGTCAGTTTGATAGGGGTCATCAAGATTTTCTCTGTGCGTCTCGGTCCAATTGAAAAAGATGAACCCGGATTCGAGGCTTTAGCCGGGCCAACCGGCTGAAGCCTCGAATCCATTCATCAAAATCTATGGGCGAAGTAATGACCGTTACGACTTTAGTTTCTCGCCTGTCGGATCATAAAACGCCCCATGATGCACCCGCGCTTCCTCAAACCCTTTGCCATCGGTCAGGCGAATGGTGAAGGCCGCGCCGTTCTGCGCCGCCAACTCGGCCGGGAGCCAGCACAGGCCGATGGACTCATTCAACGTTGGGCTAAAGCGGCAGGAAGTGACATGGCCGATGATGCTGGGCCTGCCCTTGCCATCCGCATCACGGGTCACACATTGCACGCCCTCATCTGGCATGAGTGTGGGCTTGGTCATCTTAAAGCCCACCAGTTTTTGCCTGGGGGGGCGGTCGGCGACCAGGCGTACCAGTGACCGCTTGCCCAGGAAGTCGGGCTTATCCAATTTCACCGCCCAGCCTAAATCGGCGGCAAATGGATCGGTGGTGGCGTCGGTATCCTGGCTCACAATAATGTGGCCCTTCTCCAAACGCAACACACGCTGGGCCTCCACCCCAAACGGCGCAATCCCAAATTCCTGCCCGGCCTCCATCAACGCTTCCCACACATGCAACGCATAGGCGGAGGGGCAATGAATTTCGTAGGACAACTCACCCGTAAATCCAATCCGCAACAAACGGCACGGCACGCCCGCCACCTCTGCATCGCGCGCGTGCATATAGGGGAAGGCGGCATTCGACACATCCAACGCCATTAATTTTTGCAACACCGCCCGCGACTGTAGCCCGGCGAGATTGAAGGCCGCATACGCTTCCGTCACATCGGCCAGATGTACGCCCGCGCCCCAACCGCTCTGCATCCACCACTGAATCGTTTCAAACATCGCGCTCGCGCCCGAAGTGGTGGTGGTGGTATACCATTCGTTCTCCGCGATGCGCGCGGTCACGCCATCATCCAGCACCACCGCCTCGTCGCTGCACATCACGCCATAGCGCACGCGGCCCGGCTTAAGATTGCCCATCGTATTGATATACAACTTATCCAGCAACGCCGCCGCGCCCGGCCCGGTGAAACGCAATTTGCCCAATGTGCTTACATCAATCAGGCCCACCCGCTCGCGCACTGCCTTTATCTCGGCGGTCGGATCGCCATAGTGCAGGGGCCGAATCCATGTCCCGGCCAACATCATCTTTGCGCCATGGGCCTTGTGCCACGCATGGATGGGCGTGACTTGTTCGGGTTCCAGATGTTGGCCCGCCAACACCCCCAACGCCACGGGCATGGTCGGCTGTCGGAACGTCGTCGTGCCGGTCTCCTGCACCGACGCGCCGTTGCCGCGCGCGCACAAATGAATCGTATTCACCGCGCACATCTTGCCCTGGCAAGGCCCCATCGTCGCCGTTGAGTAGCGCTTCAACAACTCCAGGCTGTCGTAGCCCTCCGCCATGGAGGTCTCAATATCCTTGTCCGTCACATCCTCGCAGAAGCACACGATGCGTTTGCGCGAAGCGTGGCCGGGGACCAACACCCGCGCCGACGTGCGTTTTGGTTCAGATGATTTTTGTTTAAGGAGTAAATCAAGTTCATCGGCAACGGGGGCGTGACCGTGGCCACAAAAGGCCGTCGCGCTTTGCCCCGCCCACCGGCCTTCCGCCAATTGCGTTTCCACGTTGTGCGTGCCGGCCGCGCGGCCCACGATGTAAATGCCTTGCGGCGCGTGAGCGGGTAAAATTTCGGAACGAGCCTCATCCCACACTGCTTTGGCCCCAGCCTGATAGGCCAAATCGGCCGCCGCCGTCCAGCCCTGGCTGGTGACAATCAAATCGCAGGCCAGCCATTGCTCCGCTTCGTTCTGCGCGTTAAGTCGGGCAATATAAGCCCGGCTGACCTTGCCCGGCCCATCGGCCCGGGTGATGGTGCGCTCCCAAAAGATGGGAACTGATGAAGAAAGTTTTTCAAAATGCGGGCTGGTCGCTCCGCGGGTCTCGCGCGTGCGCTCATCCACGATGGCTTCGACATGCGCGCCCGCGGCCAGCAAATCGGCGGCCACCGCCCAGCCATCGTCGTTAGCCGTCGCCACCACCGCGCGCTGTCCGGGTAATACGCCGTAGAGGTGAATTAATCTCTGCACCGCGCTCCCCAACATCACGCCCGGCAAATCGTTGTTATCAAACACCAGCGGCATCTCATACGCCCCGGTTCCCACAATGATGGTCCTGGCCCGAATCTTGAACAGACGTTGACCGCTCATGGCCGAGAGCCAGTTGTCGGTGTACCAGCCGAGGACGGTGGTGTTGGTGTAGACTTTGATATTTGGTTGCGACTCAATGGCCTTAAGCAAGGGGAGCAGGTGAGCGGGTGAGTGGGTATAACGCAAGTGACCGCCGAGCGCGGCGTTCTCGTCAAACAGCAACACCGGTGCGCCGCTCTCCGCCGCTACGAGGGCGGCGCTCAACCCCGCTGGCCCGCCGCCGATGACGGCGACCTCGGTGTGCAAAAATTGTTTGCTGTGCTCGGCGTGTGGGGTGTCGGGGAAGACCTCGCCCAGGCCAGCGGCGGCGCGTAACACTTTCTCATACAACGGCCAGGCCGCCTTGGGATGAATAAACGTTTTGTAATAAAAACCTGCCGGCAAAAAGGCCGAGCCAAGTTGGGTCAACGACATGACATCGGCATTAAGCGATGGCGTGACGTTTTGCGGTTTGACCTTCAGGCCCGCCGCAACGGGCGTGCGACACGCGCGCACGTTCGGTTCATCCTCAATTTGCACCAGGCAATTGGGGCAATGCCCGGCGCAACACAACAACCCGCGTGGGCGATGATATTTAAATGAACGGCTAAACACTTGTACCCCCGCCGCCGCCAGCGCCGACGCAATCGTGTCGCCCGGATGCGCCGAGTACGTTTTGCCCGCAAAGGTAAAGGTGAGGGCGCTGGCGCGGTCAATCACCTCGCTGGGTTGGGTGGGGAGGCGGTGAGCGGGTAGTTTAGTTGATGTGGTCTGCACGGTAAGACTCTCTAAAAGGGCTTGGCGACAACGAATGCGACATAGCGTTCCATCGGTGTCATTCGCCTAACTATAGAAGTTAAGAAAATGATTTTGAGCTCGCTGTCAACGAATGCTAAAACGAATAACCGAATAAACAAATGCGGCGTAGCTTTCCGCTGGCCTCACCCGCCGAACTGGCGGCAACCATTCGTTTATTCGTTCCCTATTCGTTGACCCCTTTCGGTTGCCAAGAATAAGTCTTCAACACTTCATTGGTCGCCGTATTACGCTCGGCCAGAAACCAAATGCCGCACCCGGCACGGTGATACCACCACTCGCTCTCGACCCCCATGGCGTTCTTCCGCATATACAAATAGTCGCTCCACTCCACATCACTGGTCGCATTCGGGTCTTTGGGGCGTGGGTTGGTCTCGCCGCCAAAGCGAAATTCGGCGACGTTGCGGGGGCCGCAGTTGGGGCAGGTGAGTATCAACAAGTTTGTTTCTCAGGTCATTCGTAATTGGTAATTACCAATTACTTAATGCCCTACCGCCGTCGCGCCCTTCTCGCCCACCAAATCATGCTCGGCAAAGCGGGAAAGACGAAACGGTTCAATCAACGCCGGGGTCTTATTGGTGGCGATGAGTTCGGCCAGCATCTTGCCGGCGATGGGCGAGGCTTTGAAGCCGCCCGTGCCCCAGGCCACGTCAATAAGAAAGCCCTTCACCGGCGTAAAGCCCATCATTGGGCTAAAGTCTGGGCTCATATCACACACGCCCGCCCACTGGCGCAAAACTTTCACCTTGCTCAACGCCGGGAGTAAGTCGAGGATCTGGGCGGAAATTTCTTCGATATACGAGAGTGTGCCCGCCATCGAATACGAAGTGAACGGGTCAACGCTCGACCCCATCACCAATTCGCCCCGGTCGCTTTGGCTGACGTACACATGCAGACTGCCGGAGACGATGACGACATCCAGAAATGGCTTGAGCGGCTCGGTGACGTTGGCTTGCAGGGGAACGCTGGTCACGGGTAGTTTGACCCCGGCCATCGCGCTAATGGTGGAGCACCATCCGGCGGTGGCGTTAAGCACGGTGCCGGTCTTGATATGCCCGCGCGTCGTGTCTACGCCCGTCACTTGCCCATGTTCTACCGTGATGCCCGTCACCTCACAGTTTTGATGGATGTGAACCCCGCGCTTGTCGGCCTGATGCGCGTAACCCCACACCACCGCATCGTGCCGGATGATGCCGCCCGGCGGGTGATAGAGCGCCGCCAGAATCGGATAGCGCGGCTGGTCGCTCACATCCAGCCACGGGCAGAGGCGCTTGATTTCGTCCGGCCAGATGAGGCGCGAGTTGACGCCCTCGACCTGATTCACTTGCGTCCGCAACCGCATCGTCCGCACCGCGGCGTCCGAATGAGCGAGGGTGAGATGCCCGCGTTGGCTAAACATCACATTGAAGTCCAGCTCTTGCGACATATCTTCGTACAACTTGACGCTCTCGTTGTAGAAGCGCACACCCTCGGGCGTAAGATAGTTGGAGCGGATGATGGTGGTGTTGCGACCACTGCCCCCATAACCGATATAGCGTTTATCCAGCACCGCCACATCGGTAAGGCCATGATAACGCGCGAGGTAATAGGCACAGGCCAGCCCGTGCGCGCCGCCGCCGATGATGACGACATCATAACGGTCTTTGATGGGGTGAGCGCGCCACATCCGGGGTAAGGCGTTTTTGCCGTTAAGGGCTTGGCGAATCAGTCGAATGGGCATGAGGGAGAATCAACTAGCAATCCGTTGCTATTACTCGCGGCCCCCGGTGATGACGAGTTGTTCCAGGCGTGTGTCAGGATAGGCGGCTTCCAGTTCGGCGGCCACGGCTTCGGCCACGGCCTCCGGCTCGCCCTCCCGTTCCTGCGCCTCCGAGGTACGCCACTCATTGAGATACTCATCGCTGTTGAATAGCCCGGAGCGCATCGCGGCCCGGTCAATGTACACCTGGAAGCGCTCCGGCAATTGCTTGCCCACCCGCGCCCGGCCCGCCTTGGCCTTGACCTGCGCTGGAATATCTCGCCAATACACAATTTGATAATGGGTGGTCATGGCAACTCCGTATGAGATTTCATCACCTCGCGCGGCAACAAAATATCGAACTCGGCGCGCAAACGCGCATCCAGTTCATCCGAGATATGCGTCGGCCACTGGGTTTGTAAAAGTTCGCGCGCCCGGCGTTTGGCGCGCTCGCGCATATCGAGCGCCCCGGCCATTTCCCAAGTGTCGCGGGTGGCCCGGTCGGCGGTGTGCGGGTAATAGTATTCGGTGTTCATGCGGGCGATGGTTTGCGGGTGGCCGAGGAAATGCCCCTCGCCGTTGCAGACCTCGTGAATGACCGGCACGGCCAGGGTTTCGTCCGTCACCTCGATGCCACGCACCATCCGCATCACCGCGCCGTTGATGTCGTCGTCAATGATGTATTGCTCATACGCTACGGTGAGCAGCGATTCGAGAAAGCCGGCCGAGTGATGGATAAAGTTCGCGCCAGCCAGCGCCGCCGTGACGCTACTGATGCCCTTTTCGTAACCGGCCTGAATATCCGGCAACTTGCTATCGCTCAACGCCGAGGAGTTGTAGACCGGGAGGCCGAAGTGGTGGGCCAACTGCGCGGCGGCGGCGTTCATCAGCGCAAACTCCGGACTGCCGCCGGTGAAGGCCCCGGTTCGCAAATCGGCCACCGAGGGCACATAGCCCATCAAAATGGGATGACCCGGACTCATCAAATTGATATAGGTGATGCCGGAGAGTTGCTCGGCGGTGAGTTGAACAAGGGTGCCTGCCAGAGTGACTGGCGAGGTGGCCCCGGCCTGCGGCGCTGATGAAATCGCAACGGGCATACCTTGTCGCACAATCTCATCCAAAATGGCGACGGTCTCCGGCGCATAGCGTAACGGGCTGACGGTCCAGCAATTGGTCCATGAGATAAACGGCCGTTCCCGCAACGCCTCCACACTGCCTGCAATCAGGCTGGCCAGCCTGACCGTCTCCCTCACCGTCTGGGGCGAAAAGGAATTGCCCATGATATGTTTGGGCGTGGCCACCAACGCGGTATAAAACGTGTTGAGGTCCAGCGCCTCGACCGGAACGTCGCGGGCCACCACGGGGCGCAAATAAAAATGAATGTTGTCCAGCGCGGTCACCATTCGCCCGATGTCGAAGAGGTCGCGCAGGCGGGTATGGCGCACTTGCCCATCCAGGTCGAGCAGTTTCACCGCCGCGCCGCCGGTGCCCAGATACACCCGCGTCCCGCCCATCACCATATCGTATTCGGGCAATTGGCCACACAGCCGCACTTCGCGCGCCGCCCGGCGCAGGCCCTCGGCCACCAATGTGCGTGGGATGAAAACACGATTGCGCGCCTCGTCAATTTTGGCCCCGGCCTTGCGCCAGACCTCGCGGCACGGCGAGGGAAAAACTTCGATGCCGGTCTCTTCCAGCACCGTCAGCGCCGCCTCGCGAATGCGTTGAATCGCCTCATCGGTGAGCGGCGTGTAGGCACCGCCGGGCAAACCGGGCGGCACAATGTTGGGTTTGGGTTGAGTCTGTTGGGCCTGGCGGCGTTCCCGGCCACGCTGGCGCGGTTTTTCAGGGGTGAGCATTAGCAGGCTCCAAAACTTGAGTTACCTTGGCTCGCTGGGTTTGGCTAAGGGCTTGTAAAAATATAACTTCCCGGTTTGCTCCGGCTGGATTTGTGCGAAGCATCCAGCCGCCCGAACGCCGGATTACACACTTGCCCTGGCGGGCTGTGCCAGGGAATCCGGCGGGAGCGGAAGTTATTCTTTTACGGATCCTAACGCCTCGGCCATCGCTTGCAGATGAACCGGGGTGTTGCCGCAACAACCGCCAATGATGCGCGCCCCGGCGGCGTAAACATCCAGCGCGCACTGGGCCATGTCGGCCGGTGAGGCGCTATGCACCGACTTGCCTTTGATCAGTTGCGGGATACCGGCGTTGGATTTGGCGACCAGCGTTACCTCCGGCATGGCGGCATGCATTTTTTTGATGACGGCCAGAATTTCTTCGGGGCCGTTGCCGCAATTGCCGCCAATGGCGGCCGCGCCCCAGCCGCTCAATGCCTGGATGGCCTTCTCCGGTGAGATGCCCATCATCGTGTGCCCATGCGTATCAAAGGTCATGGTGGTGATGATGGGGAAGTCCGGGGCTACGCGCCGCACACCCTGCATGGCCGCGTGGACTTCCCCCAAATCCGACATGGTCTCAATCCATATCACATCCGCCCCACCGGCGATGAGGGCCGCCGCCTGCTCGGCAAAACCTTCCACGGCGTCGCTGTATTCCAGGGTGCCGAGGGGGGCCAAAATTTCGCCGCTGGGGCCGATGTCGCCGGCCACCAGCGCCCGCCCACCGGCGGCCTCCACCTCCGCGCGCAGGAGGATGGCGGCGGTGCGATTAAGTTCATCCACCCGATTCTGCAAGTTATGCATCCCCAGCCGGAAGCGATTGCCGCCGAAGGTGTTGGTCAAAATAATTTGCGAACCGGCAT
>Ga0247727_10008376_pt1 | contig 19215 bp, 14 predicted proteins | sample WisWelCaveWW1625_FD_202498 | JGI IMG/M metagenome (GOLD analysis project Ga0247727, IMG submission 202498) | Biofilm microbial communities from Wishing Well Cave, Virginia, United States - WW16-25 | ecosystem: Environmental > Aquatic > Deep subsurface > Groundwater > Cave microbial mat | place... | reverse complement strand
GAACAGTTGCTTATCAACTCCAACAACAGATTAACCGATTCACAAAAGCTTCTTTGGGCGTGCATTAAAGCATCGGATCTGCCCTGGAAGACGTAGCCTTCCGATTATTTATGCAAAACTCAATAAAATTCACATGCACAATTTTCTTGACGGTCTGCCTTTGGGGATTCGCTTCAATGGCTGTTTGTCAGGAAAAGGTGCAATCTAGACAGATAAATTTTAATAAGGACGACAGTCTAAAAGTACCCTTTTTCCTTACGAAGATAGATACAACACAGATAGGTTCTCTAAGACAAGGAACTGCAAGTGGAGGAGAGGGGAAAAAGATTCACATTGATGGGTATATAGGAAATCAACATTTGCCTTCATCGAGTATCAAGGTTGGGCCGGTAAAAAAACTAGTTGATAGTATATCACTCTCTTCAGGAGAATCTCATAGATCAGAGGGATTGCCGCTTGAAAACAATAAGGTAATTTCTGGCGGAATAGCTCAGAAACTTGGTGATTTGGTTGACAAGGACATAGACGGTATGCCAGATGGCTGGGCTTGCAATACGCCTACTGCTCTCCAACTCGTAAGTATGGCGGATGGTTCTCGCCAACTCACAATCATTTGCCAAAGCGACCCTGTATATCTTATGAAATATTTTGAAGTGAACGAAGCTGAAGAGCATCAAATATTCCTTGTTCATAATGGTGATGAAGCAACTATAACTGTTGCAGAGTATAATGCCGACAACCAGCCCGTTGCTGAGGGTAGCCACAGCGCATTTCTCGAACGAACAACGGGCAAAGAGTTCACAATGAAATTACGGACAAGCAACGAGACCCGGCGTATATTCTTCAAAATAGAAGTATCGTCTACTGGAAAAGTTACCCTGAATAAGCTCGTCTTCCAACCTGTGATGACTGTGAGAAGAAGTGAACCATGACACCTAACTACAAAAAGAAGGCGATTCGAGATGTATCTCTTTCGCGGAAAGCACTGTCAACAATGATTTTGAGAAAAAATTGTGAGGCTAAACCCATGAAAAAAGCGACTAAACTTTTTTGCTATCTTTTATTGTCATTCTTGTGGGTTATATCAAACATAGATAACTCCATATTTGCACAGGAAGTTTTAATGCCGCAAGAAAATGAGAAATTGCAGAACTTAAGCAACTCCCAACAAAGAACGATTCCTATAGAATTGGAAGAATATAAAAAGAGATTAAAAACTGCAACAGCAACCGAGTCAGCAAGGTTGATTCGCGAGTTTGTTGAAAAGTACAAAATAAATATTGACTTGAGACAGGAGCTCCCTGGCATAATTGATCCACAGCAGGTTGAAGTAAATCAAACTCTTTTCCGTGCAGCCGATGGATTGGAACAAAGTATACAGCAGCGTGTATCGCAAGCGAAGCTTGAAAAGCTTCCTGAAGTGCACAAAAGAGTTGTTGAAGAGCCAATTGTCGTGCTCATCCAATTATCGAGGACAATGTCTCTCAGGGAGAGATTACTACTATTTGATTCCGACATAAAAATCTACGAAGAAAAGGCTCTTACACTTATTGCTAAACTCCCTGTCGGTGTCGTTCGAATTGTGGCTAATATGCCTTTTGTCCGATGGATAGGAGAATTTAAGCCTGAATACAAATACTCAGCAGATAGACAAATATCAATGAAAAAGTGGGTGTTTATCTATCCTTTGGACGAAGGAACTGATGAACACGAAAACGATCTCAGAAACCTTGGCATTCGCATCGAGAAATATTATCCAAACGAGAATTTATACATTGTTGAGACGAATGAATCTGAGTTTCCGCGAATTGCACAATTATGGTGGGTAAGGTGGATTCAACGAGAACCAATGGAATACCCTGAAGGAATTTATTTTGAACCGGATGACAGTAGAGAATTCATTTCCGCATTTAAATCTAGTTACACTGGAGCTGGAGTTAGGGTTGGGATTCGTGATACTGGGATATGGGACGGAAACACGATTGATTTCCCGAATGGATCAATATTCACTCTTGGAACTTTTGGAGATACTGATGGACATGGAACACATGTCAGCGGTATCATAGTTGCGAGAGGTCGTGAGACAACATATCGGGGCGTGAGCTACGGGGCAACCCTTTATATGGCACCACATTCTGCAGGCACGTATCAAGATGCCTTTAGGTATTTCTCCGATAATTCTGTGCTTGTTTCAAATCATTCTTATCGAGTTGGACTCACTGGTAACTCTTCTTATGACGATGATACAAAGAGTTTTGACGGGTATGCCGATAATGGTTTGATTATTGTTAAATCTGCTGGTAATGAATATTCAAGTGGAACAATTACCAATCCAGGATACGGAAAAAACATTATTACTGTTGGTGCCATCCAATATGTGAAGGATGCAAGTTTTGAACGTGTAATTGGAGATGTTGCAAACTACAGCAGTCGTGGCCCAACCCAAGATGGCCGTCTTAAGCCAGATATTGTCGCCCCTGGTGGACAAACTGTAAATGATTACGAGTATTACAAGAATGGTGTGGTATCAACGAGCCGTAGCAGCAATTGGCTTGACAACAATACGTGGCCTGACAACAACTGGTATTACCGGATGTCGGGTACGAGCCAAGCCGCACCTCATGTGACAGGAATTGCCGCAAAGGCATTGCAATGGGACTCCGATCTTAGGTCACACTCTTTTAAAGCGACTCTTATCAATAATGCTATTCCTATAAAAGCAAATACTAATTCATCACTTTCTGGATATGCAAACACGAATGTTGGATATGGACTGGCAAATGGGTTTTCAATAACAAATTTCTATTCTGGAGAGGAACAGACACTATTATTCATATCCGGCGATGTTAATTCCCTAACCAATAGCGAGGATAATCATACCGTTACCGTTCCGACTGGAGTGAAGAAATTTGCTGTAACACTAGCGTACGACGATGAAGAAGGTGCATACAGCAACACCAAACATATTAAGGACGATTTAGATCTTATATTGATTTCTCCCAGTGGCACAGAATATAATCCCAAAATCAATCCACAAAACTACAAACCTGCTGGGGTTACAGGTGAAAGCCCCATCGAAAAGATGGTGATCGAAAACCCCGCAGCAGGAAATTGGACGGTAAGAATAAAAATTTATTGGTATTCTGGAATCTACGCTTCACAGATTTATGCAGTGCACGCAAAAGCGATTTTTAAAACTCCTGCTCTAAGCGTTACGGCAAGTCCTGCTACAATTTATAAGGGTCGGGCACAGAGTCTTGACGTCACACCAACGGTCACAAATACTGGAGGACATATCGCGGCTGGAGTTAACTTGGAAATTTCAAGTTCTCCTTCCGGTTTCACCGGCGAAATCAAAACGAATAAATATGTTGATAATTTGATGTATCAAAATGCTTCGGCTTCAAAAACATTTTCACTTATAACACCTACTACTGATGATTCGTATACGCTAAACATCATTGCCAGTGGAATCAATTTGGGTTTATCAGATGCTTCAACATCAGTAACAGTCGTTGTGGACGGTATGGCACCACCAGCACCTATTAGCCTTGCCGCTACACCGAGTGGATGGACAAATACAAACTCTTTCAGCATAAACTGGACAAACCCAGTTGACCGGTCGGGAGTTGTAGCTGCTTGGTATAAACTCGGGAGCCCTCCAACTTCAGGGACAGATGGAACACGAACGACGGACAAACCTTTTACCGTTTCTGCAAGTACTGCTGGTGGGCAGGTGTTATATGTTTGGCTCGAAGATAAGTTGGGAAATAAAGATTACAATAATCGAAGTTCAACCACATTATATTACACTGGCGTTTCGAGCTCGATTGCTGTTACAGCGTCACTGAATCCACCAAGCACTACTATTTCTCAAACTGTGAATGTATCTGGAGGAGCCATATATAATACAGGCAATCCGGTAACTTCGGGCACCGTCACCATCGAAATTATCGGCGGGAACTCCTGGACGGCGACACTCGATGCCAATGGAAATTTTAGTCGAAATATCACAGCGCCCGCCAGTCCGGGAAATTATACTGTGCGCACAATAGTTTCTAATGGTACCTTGTCCGGTTTTGTTGACAAGAGCCTTTCAGTATTAGGAGGCCAAGGAAACCCAAGTGCTTATCAATTTTATCGAGCAACAGTTTGTGAAAATGTGCAAAGCAGCACACCTTATGATCCCATCAATGAAACGAGATGGATACGCTCGTCCTTCGTACGCGTTAATGTGTGGGTGCACTTGACATATCTTTACAAGTCGGTTCGCGTGAAATGGGAATGGTATAAACCAGATGGCATTCTGTGGAATACCTATTACAGTGATTGGACAAGTGACCCACAAGCCTCTGGATACCTTTATTGGTATTGGTGGAAATTCTCGTCTAACTGGACTGTAAGCGGAACAGATCTAGCGGATATGGAGGGGAAATGGAGCGTTAAGGTTCACGTTCAAGCAAGTGGCGAAGACTTTCGGTATCACGACACACAATATTTTACCATCAGATATAATTTTACCGAGCATAAAACGGCACAAGATGTTCAAACATCTGACCTATACTTGCCTATCAATCCTACAAATACTTTTTACCAGACGGATACAAAGGCATTAACATGGATGAACTTGGACGATGTGAGTGAAGGTATGCAAGTTCGTTGGGATTACTACGAACCAAATGGATCATTATATAATACATTTTCCCATACAATCCCTGACCCAGGGATAGGATATTATCATCCATGGTATCGTACTTGGGGATGGATTAATATAACAGGCAATGCTGCAGCAAACAAGACCGGGAATTGGAGAGCGGAGGTTTTTATAAAGGATCCGTTTAATAATTTCGATCGGGAATACATTGATTACTTCCGCATTCTTGAATCGCCGAATGTTCTCCCTGTTATATCTGTTGGCTCTCCGACTTCTACTGTGGAGGGAACGAATATCGGAATTCCAATATCCGTGTCGGACAATGGGTATATCCAAAAGGTAGAGCTATATTGGACGGATCAGACGCAACATAGCTCTATCCTCGCCGATAATGTTTTGAAGAATAGTTATTCTACCACTTATAACATCGGACCTTACACCGAAGGAACGCAAGTTCATTATTCTGTGCGTGCTTATGATGTTTCAGGAAATACTGCTGAATCGTCCCAGCGGACGATAACAATTGTTGATTCCGATACACAAGGTCCTGAAATATCAAATCTAAAAATCGAGGAATACAATGGAAATGGTAATGGCGTAATACAAGACAACGAACAAGTCAGAATTTCTTGGACTGTTTCAGATCCAAGCGGTATAAAATTCATAACTCTTTCTGTGGATAATCAATCAAGTTCAATTGTAGATAACGCGTATTCTATCTCAGGTCCTTACGCCGCCGGAACTCACCAAATTCAGGTCATTGCAACGGACAATGATTATTCCCCTACATCAAGCACTGTGCTTAGTAACTTTGGAGTTATAGTAAATCCACCTGCAGCGCCAACACTTGCCTCTCCACCTGAAGGTGCAACAGGCATATCAACAAGTCCGACCCTAAGTTGGAACGCTTCAAGCTCAGCGACATCCTATCAGTTACAGGTGTCAACGAATTCAAGTTTTTCGACAACTGTGTTTAATCAGAATGAAATTACGAACACATCACAGGTGGTGCCGGGTCTTGCGAACAACACGACATACTTCTGGCGAGTAAATGCGACGAATGGAGGGGGAACAAGTGATTGGTCATCGGCACGGAACTTCACAACTGTTGGAAGTGCAACTATCCCCATTCCTCTGCCCGCCGCCAATGCCTATGGCAATATTCCCGGCGTTGACCAATCGCATGTGGATAAAGTGGCCTACAGTTTCCCAGGCCGGGCCGGGCACCTGTTTCTGTCTTATCAGGCTTATGACATTGACACCAAAGACGAAGTGAAGGTCTTGTTTAATGACACCAAAGTCACGAATGTCGCGCTCACTGCAAACAATAAGTGGAGCGGCAATCTTGGTGTGCTTTTGCGTGATGCTCTGGTCAATAATACGACGACTAACATTGTGGTTTTTGACAATAGCCAAAATCCTCCGCACTCTTTGACGTGGGGTGTGCGCCGGGTCTCTGTGGAAGGCTGTTTTCAGCTTCCTTCTCCTCAGGCTTACGGAAAAATCCCGAGCGGAGATCAGACGCATTCCGATCGTGTGATTTATTGGTTTCCCGGCCAGCTTGGAGATCTGAACTTGACTTATGAGGTCTATGACATCGACGATATTCAAGAGGTGGATATCTTGCTCAATGGCGTCAAAATTCGTGACGAAACCACTACTGCAAATAATAACTGGAGTGGCAAACGCACCCTTTTATTGCCGGATGCGCTGGTCAACAACAACGATGCCAACGTGCTGATTTTTGATAATACCAAAAATCCAAACAATACCTGGATTTGGGACTGGGGTGTAAAGAATGTGAGCGTAGCCCCCAAATCGACGATTGCGGTCAATGTTGCTCCTTCGCAGGAGGGTAGTATTGCAGGCAATAAAACGCAAGAGCTCCAATATTTGTTTGATGACCAGGCAACCATGTCGGATCGATTTGAGGAAGCTGAAGACACCGAAGCCAATAATGATGTCATGTTGGCGACGGCGGCAACAACCATCGCGGCTGATGGTCATTTGATCATCAGTTTTCCGACGATACAAAGTCTTGATTATTTGTTGCTCTATCCAGGCGAAAATCCGCAGCGGTTCTTTTGTTACCGGTTGGAGGCTTCGCCGGATGGAAAGGAGTGGCAAATGCTGATTGACAAAACCGCGCGGCCTGTCGAAGGTGTCCAACTCGATCAGATTCCCGGCATAAAAATGCGCTTCTTGCGAATTTCCGGCTGGAGTTACGCTTGCGATTTGGAGGAACTGGCAACGGACGAATTGAACGAAGAAACCTATTGGCAAGCGCAGGAAAACATAATTCGGCAATCAACGCCAATGGATTTGGCGATTGCAGAGCTGGAACTCTTTAAGCAGGAGTCGTTGTCAACGACGGCAACAAAAAAAATAAACTTGCCGGTCGATTCTAAACTGACACAAAATTTCCCGAATCCGTTTAACGCCGGAACGTTGATCAAATATGAAATTCCGCAATCAGGACCGGTGCTGCTTAAAATTTACAATCTAGACGGTCAGGAAATTCGGACGCTGGTGAATACATTTCAACAACCAGGCCACTACCAGATCAATTGGGATGGACGTGATGAACAAGGCCATCCCGTTCCTTCCGGTCTCTACATGTATCGCCTCCAAACGGATTCTTTTGTCCAAAGTTACAAAATGCTGATGGTGCGGTAAAATCAGCCGGCATCCGGCAAAAAGCATGAATAAGCAATCCCCATCCTGCTTTCATTCAAAAAAGCGGGATGGGGAATTTTATTTTTAAGTCGATTTCCCGCTTTTCAATCTTGCCAGTTTTCACGTTTTCCTCTTGACAAATTTCAAACTTCTATTTACCTTGGTACATACCTACCAAGATACAAAATTTGTCCCAAGATGACTATTTATGAAAAAATCCAATCCCAAAAATATCAAGACAAAACCACAACAGGAGCACATCATCGTCGAGCGCATCCAAACAGGAGTGCGTTTGGAGAAGCGACTGCTCAAGGTGCTCAAAGCTTTGGCAGAATATCATGATCTCACTTTGGGCGATTTGCTGGAAGGCATCGTGCTGCACGCCTTCGAGGGCAAATCGCCGTTCGGCGAGGAATCGCTCCACCGGATTACCGATTTGAAGCGAATCTACAATTTAAATCTCGACGCCACGGCCAGCCACCGGCTCATCGAAAAAGAGCGGCAGGCCATGCGAATAAAAAATGAAAAAGCGAGGAAGAAGAAAAAATGATGCCGGACGAAGAGTTTATCCAAAAGTTTGAAGCTTGCACTTTACCTACCGACTGCTTCCACCATCGCGATCACGTCAAAATGGCTTGGCTGTATTTGCAGCGCTATTCCGTGCTCGACGCGCTGATTAAATTCTCCGAAGGCTTAAAACGCTTTGCCAGCGCCCACGGCAAAACCAATCTTTATCACGAGACGATCACCTGGGCTTATATTTTCTTGATTCATGAGCGCATGAAAAGGGTAGGAGAGAGGCAAAGCTGGGAGGAATTTGTCGCTGCCAATCCTGATCTGCTCGATTGGCAAAACAATATTCTCAAAACCTACTATCACGGCGAGACGCTGCGTTCCGAGCTGGCGCGGAGAATATTTGTGCTTCCTGACAATTCATCTCAAGCTGTCGGCGCAAAATAAAGCACAAAATTAAAATAAAAAAATAAACGCAAATGGCAGGCATTGCCGTTAAATACAATACGTCAGTCCTCATAGTTTTTCAATAAGAAAATTAACGCAGATTGTGCCTCAGGAGGAGGACAAGATGCACTCGAAATTTTTTGCTAAGCCGGTAGTCGTCGCCATCCTTGCCGCCGTTTACTTTATCACCGGCAAGCTCGGGCTGGTGCTGGCCTCCGTGCATGCCAGCGCCACCGCGGTGTGGCCGCCGAGCGGCATCGCGATGGCGGCTTTTCTGCTGCTGGGCTATCGTGTCTGGCCGGGGATCTTTCTGGGCGCCTTTTTGGTGAACGTGACGACGGCGGGCTCAGTCGCCACCTCGATCGGCATCGCGACGGGGAACACACTGGAAGGACTGGTGGGTGCATACCTCATTAACAAATTTGCCAACGGCCGAAACGTCTTTGATCAGCCTCTGGATATTTTCAAATTCGCCGCTTACGCCGGCATCCTGAGCACAACCGTGAGCGCCACCTTCGGCGTTACCAGCCTCTGCCTGGGAAGCTTCGCCAACTGGGCCAGCTTCGGAGCTATCTGGTTGACCTGGTGGTTGGGGGATATGGCTGGTGATCTCACCGTGGCTCCTCTGTTGGTTCTCTGGATCACGAAATCACGTATCCAATGGGACCGTCGTCAGATCTTGGAGGCCGCCCTGTTGTTGTTCTCCCTGACTCTTATTGGCCTGACCGTATTTGGCGGGTTATTGCCTACCGAAAACAAAAATTATCCGCTCGAATTTATTTGTATCTCGATCCTCGTCTGGACGGCATTCCGCTTCGGTCAACGCGAGGCCGTCACCGCCACTTTCGTGCTGTCAGGAATTGCCCTCTGGGGTACCCTGGCCGGGTTCGGGCCCTTTGTGAGAGAAAACGCGAACGAGTCACTCTTATTGCTGCAAGGGTTCATGAGCGTCATGGCCGTGATGGCCATGTCCTTTGCCGCCGTGGTTTCAGAGCGCATGCGAGTCGAGGAAAAAGTTCTCCGGCTCAATGAAGAACTGGAACAGCGCGTCATCGAACGTACCGTGCAGTTCGAAATTGCCAATCAGGAGCTTAAAAACGAAATCACCGCGCGCGAACAAGCGGCAAAAGCACAACGCGATTCGGAGATGAAATTCAGCTCGGTGGTGCAATCAGCCCTCGACGCCATTATTCTCGCCGACAGCGATGGCAACATTATTTCATGGAACAACGGCGCGCAAACGATTTTTGGCTATCGGCAGGAAGAAGTGACAGGCAAACCTCTGACGAGCTTGATGCCCGAGCGCTATCGCCACGATCATCTTGCGGGACTGGCACGGCTGCGCTTGACCGGCGAGACGAAAGCCCTCGGCAAGGTGATTGAATTACACGGGCTGAGAAAAGACGGCCAGGAATTTCCTTTGGAGCTTTCCGTTGCCGTATGGGATACGGGGGCAGAAACGTTTTATAGCGGCATCATTCGCGATGTTACGGCGCGCAAGCAAGCGGAAGAGGCGCTGCTTCGCCAGGCGCATCAGCTCGGCGTTCTCAATAATCTGGCGCGTGAGATCGGCGGGTTGCTCGAGGCCAGAGACATCTGCAAGACGGTGGCGCAAAAACTTTGCGAAGCTTTCGGCTACTTCAATGTCGCGATCTTCACAGTCGAGACGCAGTCCCGGCAGCTTGTGCTGCAACACAACGCCGGCGCCTACGACACACTTATGCCGGCCGGCGAATATCGGCAGGCGTTGGGCCAGGGGATTATCGGTCGCGTCGCCGAAACCGGAAAAACTCTCGTGGTGAATGATGTCCGGCGGTATCCTGATTTTTTCGAATTAGAGGGCATGCGTATCCGCTCGGAGGCGGCTTTCCCTCTGAAAATCGGCGAGAGGGTCATTGGCGTCCTCAACGTTGACAGCGAATTGTACAACGATTTTGTTGAAAACGACCTCGCTTTGTTAACGACGGTGAGTGAGCAGGCGGCGATGGCCATCGAGCGGGCCCGCTTGTTCGAGGTGATTCAACAAGAGCTCGCCGAGCGCAAAAGAGTCGAAGCGGCCCTGGAAGAGGAACGGGCTTCGCTAGCCCGGCGGGTTGAAGAGCGCACCGCGGAATTGAGCGCGGTAAATGCGGAGTTGGGTAAAGCGGCGCGCATGAAAGACGAGTTTTTGGCCAGCATGAGCCACGAGCTGCGCACGCCGTTGAATGCGGTGTTAGGCTTGTGTGAGGCGCTGCAAGAGCAGGTTTATGGGCGGCTCAACGAGAAACAACTGCGGGCTTTATCCAGCATTGAAGAGAGCGGCCGTCACTTGCTCGCGTTGATCAACGACATTCTTGATCTCTCCAAAATTGAGGCGGGCAAACTGAAATTGGAAATCAGCCCGGTCGCTGTCGAGTCGATATGTCAGGCCAGCCTGCGGCTCATCAATCAAATTGCCCACAAAAAACAGCTCAAAATCTCCTCGAGCTTCGACAACGCATTGACGACGATTCACGTGGATGGCCGCCGCTTGAAGCAAATCCTCGTGAATTTGTTGAGCAATGCCGTCAAGTTTACTGCTGAAGGCGGAGCCATTGGTCTGGAAGTGGCTGGCAATATCAAGCCATGCCCGGCGGGCTTGGCAGGGCATGGCGTCATGCACTTCACCGTCTGGGATACCGGCATCGGCATTTCGCCCCAGGAAATGGAGCGGCTGTTTCAGCCGTTTGTGCAACTGGATAGCTCACTCTCACGGCAATATCCGGGCACCGGGTTGGGATTGGCGCTGGTGCGGCGTTTGGTCGAAATGCATGGTGGAGACATCACGGTAGAGAGTGAACCGGGAAAAGGCAGCCGTTTCACTGTCTCGCTTCCCTGGCAAGCAACGACCGAGCCATTCAAAACAGTGGAACTGGCGGAGTCGATTTCCCCCAGTGTGTCAACGAGGTGCCACGCCCTGGTCATTGAAGATTCATCCCTCTCTGCCGATCAGCTTGCCCGCTATCTGAGCGAGCTGGGAATGGAAACGGTCATTCATCCGCGCGCCGAGGGTGCCATCGCCAAAGCCGTGGAGATTCAGCCGCAGGTGATCATTCTAGATATTCTGCTGCCTGAGCCATCCGGCTTGGAGGTGCTGGCTAAACTCAAAACGGAACCGCGCACACAAAAAATTCCCGTGCTCATCGTCTCGGTGGTGGACGACCGGGCGCATGGCTTAGCGCTGGGGGCCGCCGAATATCTCGTCAAACCGATCTCACGCCAGCAATTGCAAGAGACTTTGAGCAAAATTTTGCCGCAAGCGACAAACGGCGTTGCGCGAACAACTCCGACTTTGCCTCTTAAAAGATTAACCACGCCCATCGGGATTATGTCCGGCCAGGAGCTCAGCGCGGAATCACCCTTGATTTTGCTGGTGGAGGATAACAGAGTAGTATCAGCACGCTGTCTGATTATCTGCTGACCAAGAGTTACAGAATCGTCGTTGCCCGCAACGGGAGCGAAGCGGTTGCATGCGCCAAAGAAAAACACCCTGACGTGATTTTGATGGATATTCAGATGCCGGGCATGGACGGGTTGGAAGCGACCCGCCATATTCGCGCCGACGGCAATTTGGCAACGACTCCCATCATCGCCTTGACGGCGCTCGCCATGCCGGGGGACCGCGAACGGTGCCTCGAGGCCGGAGCCAATGACTATATGAGCAAACCGATCAGCTTGAAGAGCCTTAGCGCCGCAATTGAGAAATCTCGCCGTGCCTGCCCTGCCGCAGGCTTGGGGCGGAATTCGAAATCAGAAAAGCGAACAACATGAAAACCAAAAACACCATTCTCATTGTTGATGATGAACCGGCTGGACGAGAGGCGTTGGAAGGGCTGCTCTTGCCTCTCGATTATAATTTGACTTTCGCCGGCAACGGCGTCGAAGCGCTCACCAAAGCCGCGGCGCTCATTCCGGATCTGATCCTGCTGGACGTGATGATGCCGATCATGAATGGGGTTGAGGCCTGCCGCCGGCTGCGCGCGCACCCGTTGCTTGCCGAGGTGCCCATCATTATGATCACGGCGCTGGATGACCACGACTCGCTCGTGCAAGGCCTCGAAGCCGGAGCGGATGACTTTCTCTCCAAGCCTTTTGATCGCGTTGCGCTCCGAGCGCGCGTCAAGACCATCATTCGACTCAATCGTTATCGCCGTTTGCTTCTGGAACGGGCCAGGTTCGAGTGGGTGGTCGAGCAGGCCGATGACGGCTACCTGCTGATCGGCGAGAGCGACACCGTGCTCTACGCCAATTCCAAAGCCAGTCTCTATCTCGGCTTGGTTGCTGATAAACGCAAGCCGGTCGCGAAATCTACGGGTGTAGCCTTTTTGGAGGTGGCCCGCAAACAATACCGTTTGGAGCCGCAGAGAGCTTGGGCGGATTGGCCGTGTCAATCTGCTGAATCGTTGCCGTCGTCGCGTTATCTCGTGCGGCCGGAATCACCGACGGCGAACGCCTTTTGGCTGCAAGTGGACGTTTTGAATATCCCGGCCGGGCCCGAGGCAAACCGGCTCATACGCCTGCGTGACGTGACGGCGCAACAAGCCATGCAGCGCGACGTCTGGCAGTTTCACGCCATGATCTCTCACAAGCTGAGCACCCCCATGATGGGGATGTTGAATAGTCTGGAATTGTTGACCCGGCATATCACCAGCTTATCGCGCGCTGAAATTGCCGAGATTTCCAAAGTCGCGTTTGAAACCACACAACGCTTCCACGAGGCCGTCCAGGATATTTTACAATACCTCAATGCCCCCACCCTCGCTCGCCACGGCGCGGGATTCAAGCTATCGCAGCTCCGGCCAATCGTCATTGGAATCGCAGCAGCTTTGGGACTCAAAGCCGTGACGGTGTCTTATCAAAATGAGCTGGACAGCAGTCGCGTCTTGTTCTCCAAGCGGGCCATCGAATTGGTGTTGCAGGAGATTTTGGAGAACGCGAAAAAATTCCATCCGCGCCATGCGCCGCAGGTGGAGATTGCGGTGTCCCTCGCAAGCGATCAACAAGCCAGCATCAAGATTTTCGACAATGGCTTGCGCCTGGCGCCGCAACAATTAGCGCAGCTCCAGACGCCGTACTACCAGGTCGAAAAGCAGATGACCGGTCAGGTCGCCGGCATGGGATTGGGTCTCGCCATGGTGGCCTCGTTAATGTGGGAAGTGGGCGGGAACTGCCGCGTCCATAATCGCAACGCCGGGCCGGGTCTGGTGGTGGAGCTGATTTTGCCTTTAGCCGTGAGCGCGGAAAGTGAAGCAAATGATAGTGAGTTAAATTTAAGCTATGCCTTTGCCGAAGCTGAGGAAGTTGCGGTTTCGTGAATTGTGGGATGATCAAATAAGTTCCATTTGACCAACTCAATCTGTGGGCGCAAAATAAAGCGCCAATTTTAACTGCGAATCGTCGGCGATGATTTCAGGCGTTGGCGCATTCAATCTTTTCATCTCGCGAAAGATCATGGGCACGCCACGGCCCAAGCCATCAAGATAGCGCAGATTCTCCATAAATTTGACGATGAGCGGATTGCGGTGAATCGAATACGACACTTTCATTTTCTCCACCGTCACGGAATTGGGCAAACCGCCGGGGCTGATCACTTCCAGCCGGTTGTCAAATTGGAAAACACGAATTTTGCCCTGCAAGCTGTAATCGCGATGCGTGACGGCATTCACCAAAGCTTCGCGCAGCACTTTTCGCGGCAGCGCGATTTTTTCTTCTCGTTTCAGCCCTTCGATTTTTGACGGCGTCGCCAAACGCAGCAGCACTTTTTCGGTGAGTTTCTCGACCAAATCCGGCGCGGCGCCCTCGAAGTGAACGCTGTCCAACAAATCGTCGGCAATCTCGCGACCGGCATAATGCGCATACGCGACGCCGCTTTGCGGCAGAAATTTTTGCGTGTAATGAATCGGCGGCACGTTGTTGCCGTTGCGTTTGCCAAACAGCACCAGCCCGACGACGGAGACCATGCCCTCTTTCAACAAAATGCCGGAATTTTGCAACAACGCCGTGAAAGGTGCCGTATCCTCGCGAGTGATATCGTATTCGTAAACCTGCTTAAAATATTCTTGAATTTTTTCACGATCAAGATGTGTTTCATCAGCTTCGTAAATCGGCGTTTCTTCAAAGTAAAACTGGCGGGAACGTTGGAATAAACGGCTCAACTCCTCTTTGGAACACTCTCGCGAAGTCGAACCGGCGCGGATATAATATTTGCCCGAAACCGAAAAGGGACCGGAAACGTCCTTATTGACGATCACGCGCGCAATCTTCTTGTTCTGCAACACGATCATTTCAAACAGCGGAAGAAGAGCAGGTTTGACATTGTTGCGGGCGATGTTGAAAATCCATTCTTCCAAATCAGGACGAGTCGTGCCGCCAATTGAACCGTCGTCGTTGATCCCAATAAAAATAGCGCCGCCCGCCGTATTGGCAAAGGCCGCCATCTCTTTGGCGAGACTGTCGGGATGAACGCGCTCCTCTTTGAATTCGACGAAAGAGTTTTCGCCACTCTTCAAAATTGTGTCTAAATTTTCCATTGTGGTTTCCGACAGTCAATGATAGTCGTAGGTATCTTTGACGATTCCAAGTTTAACCCACTGCGAATACATAAACTGCCAGAAGTCTTTGTGCCAACCCAATCGCCCTCTCATCAAACGTTCACGATACTTAAGAAAATCTTGCAAGGAAATAAATTTCCATACGTCTTGATAGCGGGCGTCGCGCATAATTTTGGCTATCAACCAAACGCGCTGCGATTCGTCGCCGGTTGCGAGCATTTCTTTGATCTGCCCGACAGTGTAGCGATAATCCCACATGAAATACGGCACGATATCATCGCGGGAAATGTCGAGCAAGGCATGATCTTGGTTGTTCATGTTTACGGGTCGTTAAAACTTCGCCAATTATAGTGAGGGCGGCGCAGCCTGGGTAATCAACCAGTGAATCGTTTCTTCAAGATAGTGCCGCAAGTCATCAACAGTCAAGGGGCTGATCATAAACGGTGGAATCTTTTTTATCTTAAATTGATTCAAGGTATAGGCCAGCGTTTCAAACGACAAACCGCCGTCTTTCTGCCTGGCCAGGTCAAAATAAGCAGAAATCGAATAGCCCGCTTTATCGAGAAAGTAGAGGTCGACCAAGTCCTTGATTTCAATTCGTCCCAATGTTGCGCAAATTTTATTGGCGGTAATAGCGTCTAACGAATCGACGCGAATTTCACCGAAGCGATTGGGCGGCTTGAGATGCGCTGAATAATCCTTCGAAAAGTGAAGTGTTAGTGGATCTTCTTTGGGGCCGACACTAAAATGTTTGAAGAAGGAGGTAATCTCAACTGACCGGCAAGGAATTTCAAAATGCGCGCAAACCTCATTGACTAAAATATCGGCCTTTGAGAAAGATAAATCCTCATGTGTAAACAAATCAAGGTCGACGGAATTGCGGTGATGGAGATAAAACGCGCTTAATGCCGTCCCACCGGTTAGATAAAACTCCTGCGTGAGATTGAAAAACTTCTCCAGAAATTTATTTTGGAGAGTGGAGAGAAGCATGATCCTGATCCTCCTTCACGATTCCATATTGAATCCAGCGGGAGTAAAGGAACTGCCAGAAATCCTTTTTCCATCCAAGCCGTCCCTTCATCAAGCGCTCGCGGTACTTGAGAAAATCCTGCAAAGGAAAAAATTTCCATACATCTGAATAGCGCGCGTCACGCATGATTTTGGCCATTAACCAGATGCGCTGGTCTTCGTCATCTTCGGCGAGCATTTCTTTAATCTGCCCGACGGTATAGCGATAATCCCACATGAAATACGGCACACTATCATCGCGGGAAATATCCAGTAAGGCATTTTCATTATTATTGCTCATGTTGCACTCATAAAATGTTCTTGAAAGAATATACAAAATTGCTTCGGGAAAGTCAAACATAGAATTAACGCGATGGGCGCAGCCTGAACAACCGCTCCGCATTCCCACGCACCACCTTCGCAAAATCCTCCGCCGCAAGTTCTTTCTTCAAGCGCGTCATCATCGCTTCATATTGTTTGTAGTGTTCTTTGCCGTAATAAGTCGCGTCCGTGCCGAACAACACGCGGTCGCTGCCGAGCTCTTTAATCGCACGCAAAACTTCGGCGGGATCGGCCTGCGCGGTTTCGAGATAAAGTCGCGCATCGCCTTTTGCGATACTCGCTTTGACCATCGCAATCGCCGAACCATGCGGTCCGAGAAAACCCATGTGATAAAGAACAATCGGCACGCGCGGATGTCGCCGCGCGATCGCGTAAATTCTCTGCGGCGCGGCATTCGAAGTGTCATCATTGCCGCTGTGAAACACCGCGGGGATTTCATATTTTTCGCAAAGCCGCAAATACCCGTCGACGCGCGGATCGTCGGCTGGAAAATTGTTCATATCGGGATGAATCTTCATGCCGACAAAAATTTTCCGGCTCGGGCCGGTCGCGATCGTATCCTGCAAAAACGGCTCGACCTTCGCGGGCGCGCCGTCATTCGGGCGTATCCACACCAGGCCGCGCAGTTGGTCGGGATATTGGCGCACGTGTTCGGCGGTCGCTTGATTCGCTTTGATTTCGTCGAGATTTTGCGTTTGCGGCAAATCCGCGCCGTCGATATTGGAAATCAGCGCGAATCGAATGCCGTAGCGTTGAATATTTTCCAACAATGTCGGCGTGCTCAAATCATAACCTTTGAACGAGCCAATATGTGCGTGAATATCGATTATCTGCTCTTCGCGCCATAATCCCGACGCCGCGGGCGTTTGCTTCTGCCCGGCTGGCGGCGCGGATTGGTTGCGACAGTTCAAATTAAGCGCAAAAGTCAACATGAGCAAAAAAAGAAAAGAAAGGCGCTTATTCAACATGGCTTATCCTTTCGAGTTTCTCGCGGTACGCTAAAAATTCCGGCGTTTCCAACGCTTTTATCGTGCGGCATTCACGGCACAAATAATGGCCGCGGATGCAGCAGACATTGCGAGCTTCCCGCAGCCCGCACGCCGAACAAGTATAGGCGCGCGGGATAAGCTTAAAAACCACTTTGCCGTGACAGAGAAAACAAGTGTAGCGATTCTGTGGAACAAAAAGCTTGAAAACATTCGAGCGCAGCCACGCGCCGTTCGGCAGTTGCCTTTCTTCGTGCCGGCGGATTTGCCCCCGACGCAGACAATGGAGAATTGCTGGAATCATTTTAGCGGCCACCCCGGGCGTATAACAGCGCACCGGTTCCACGGGAACAATGTTATGGCATAAACCGATCGTTGCCAGTTCTTTGGAATCCGTGTTCGCAACTTTTGGCCACGACAAATTTTTTAACCCGAGTGTTGCCAGAAAATTGGGATACAACATTGGGCCGGCGCGATAGTTGAATGATTCAATCGCATCAAATGGCAAATCGCGCACCTGCCCGTGCGGTAAAATCGAATTCCAGCCGAGGTACGGATGCGCCAGAACCGCGAGGCCGCCCTGGCCGTGAATGCGACGCAGCGTTTCTGCCGGCTCCAGGCGATCGGGAATTTTTTTCTCGATATTGATCGCGAGAATGTGCCCGCGTTTGCTCTCAATTTCCTGGCCGATGATGACCAGAAAATCATCGATACGCTCGCGAAGATACTGCGCCATCGTGATATTGTGAAAATTCGTTACGGCGATGCCATCAAGCCCGCGCGCTTTAACGGCGCGGCGAATATCCTCGATTCGAAAGTGACGGCGAATGTGAACGTGCAGATCGAGTTTCATGAAAGGGGTTTGACGGTTAAACGATTTGACGGTTCAACAGTTAAACGGTTTAACGGGCCAACCGTCTAACGTCCAACGGGCTAACGATTTTCACCACGAATCTCCGCCTTTGGGCGGCGGCCATTTGCCAAGTTGTTGCCGTAGTGTGATGATTTGGCCAAGATGATGGCTGTTGTGCGCGATGATCATAATAATTAAATCCCGCACCGTTTCGTTCTTTTTAACCTCGATGATGCGCTCCAAATCAGTTGCCGGATTGGTGAGCAAGGCTTCGCAGCGTTTCAAGCCTTCGGCAAAACGTTGAATCGCGTCATTCCAGGCTTGTAAATTTGGAGGCGCCGTTTCTTTCAACCAACTCTGCGCCGCATGTTCGGGGTAGAAGGGATTCTCGCCGGCGATTTTTTGCAGCTCATATTCCTGCCAGTAAATCATGTGCGCGAGAAGTTGATAAATCGAGTGCGGCGCGTTGGCCGGTCTGGCGCCGGTCAGCTTTTCATCCAGGGCTTCCAACGCGTTCAACGCATTGACGTGCGCGCCTCCGCCGTAAAGCAATTTCCGCAAATTTTCTCGTTCCGTCATCAGGTCTCCTTTTTGGTATTCAAAATTTTCGCGTGGCTTTTTAATCCGCGTGGAACAATATAACAAAATTTCCGAAAAGACCAAGCAGATTTAAATCTTGCTTCCAAGAGGCAAACAAGTTACATTTATTCACGTATACAGAAGCGTGTGCACTGCGCGTTCCTGCATCTCAATAGCGCCCAATCAACTGAAGAATGTTAAGTTGAAAATGAAATGAATTATTTTGATCACCATCCGCAGTTGTTTCGTTTAATCATTGGCATACTCGTGGCATATCTGTTCGGCATGGCGGCGGATAATTTTTATCGCTATGCCAGCGTGCCGACGGATGAGAACTGGTTCGGCACAACGCCGGCGAACGTTTACATCGTCAAAAGTTTTGCCGCGCAACCGCAGGAGCGCAATGGCTTGCCGGACTCGATTCTGGTGGGTGATATTTTAGTGCGCGTGAATGGGAAAAGTTTTGGCGCGCGCCGATCTTTGGGGCAAATCATTCAGGAGCTCCCGCCGGATTCACCCGTTGAATTGAGAATTTTGCGTCCCGTCAAAAATCTGTTCACGACATATCAGGCGCTGAAATCCGCGCTG
>Ga0247727_10008375_pt1 | contig 19215 bp, 20 predicted proteins | sample WisWelCaveWW1625_FD_202498 | JGI IMG/M metagenome (GOLD analysis project Ga0247727, IMG submission 202498) | Biofilm microbial communities from Wishing Well Cave, Virginia, United States - WW16-25 | ecosystem: Environmental > Aquatic > Deep subsurface > Groundwater > Cave microbial mat | place... | reverse complement strand
GCGTCGGCACCCCGGAAGACCTCGGGCTCACGCCCGAGGGCATGGATTTCGCGGCTGAATACCCGGCCCGCACCTTCCCCTGTCAACGCTTCGCCCCTGCCCTCACGGGCAACGACGCATGACTCGGAGCCAGTGTGGCTGGCTCCGCCTTCACTGCTTAGGACTTTCACCCTTTCACCTCGCCGGCTTTAACCGGCGCACAGGAGGCTCTCATGGACGTCCGGTCGATCGAGCAGAAGGAGCCCGTGATCGAGCACAACGGCACGGTTCCGGTCTGGTGGCTGGTCTCGCCTCGCGAGATGTTCGATGTCACCCGAGGCGGGCATCTCGAGCTGGTGAGTGAGTTCGAGGTGGCGGGGGGCGGCACCGTCGATCCCCACCAGCATCCGACCCACGAGTTCTACTACGTGACCTCGGGCCGCGGCATCATGACGATCGAGGGCGAGCAGCGCGAGATCCGCCAGGGCGATCTCGTGTACATCCCGCCGAACGCGGTGCACAGCCTGCGACCGGTCAGTCAGAACGCGCCGATTCACTGCTTCTGCTTCGCGGTGGGCCTGCCCGGCGCGGGCCCGATCGATTACACGAGCCACTCTGCGTGACGTCGCGCATTCTTCCGCTCGAGGCAGCGCCCCTCACGGCCGAGGCGTTCGCGCCGTTCGGGCGCCTGCCCGTCGACGAGGGGCCGGGCGACGAGACCGATCTCGAGTTCCTGTGGCAGGACCCGCATCTGAACTACATCGGGCACGCGGCCTCCGAGCTGCGCCACGGCCGGCGCGGTCCGCTCTGCGATCTGCTCAACCGCCACGACACGCACACCCAGGTGCTGATGCCGGTCGATGCGGAAGCCGTCCTGGTGGTGGCGCCGGCGGCGCTCGACTTCACGCGCCCCGAGCATCTCGCGGCCGTGCGCGCCTTCCGCGTGCGGCGCTACGAGTGCTTCGCCCTGCACCGCGGCAGCTGGCACTGGGGACCGTATCCGCCCGGCCGGAGCGGCAGCGTGCGCCTGCTCAACGTGCAAGGACGCCGCTACCGCGAAGACAACGGGGTCGCCCGGCTGGAGCACGACCGCGGCGTGCTGTTCGAGGTGATCGCGAGCTAGCAGGTCGGGCGTAGCCCGCTCACTCCCCCTCGTGCCCGAGGTGCATCTGGCGGGCCAGCGCGCGGTAGCGCGCCTCGGCCGCGGGCTCCGGCCACAGCAGCGAACCCAGAATGCCGACCGCGAACGAGAGCGGGATCGTGACCAGCGCCGGGTTCTTGAGCGGGAACCAGGCTGCGGCGTGCTTCAACACGTCCACCTGGATCGTCGGTGAGAGCCAGATCAAGAGCAGGGTCGAGAGCGTGCCCGTGAGCATGCTCGCGACCGCGCCCGCCGTGCTGAGGCGCGGCCAGAAGATCGCGAGCACCAGCGCCGGGAAGTTGGCGGAAGCCGCGAGCGCGAACGCCAGCGCAACCATGAACGCGACGTTCTGGCCTTCGAGCGAGACGCCGAGCGCGACCGCGAGCACGCCGAGGCCGACCGTCGCGTACCGCGCCACACGCAGCTCTTCGTCCGACTCCGAACGCCCGCCGCGCACCACGTTCACCCACAGGTCGTGCGAGAGTGCGGCCGCGCCCGAGAGCGTCAGTCCCGCCACCACCGCGAGGATCGTCGCGAAGGCCACCGCCGAGATGAAGCCGAGGAAGGGCGTGCCGCCGAGCAGCTCGGCCAGCAGCGGCGCCGCCATGTTGCCGCCCGCGTCGGCCGCGCGGATCGCCTCGGGCCCGACCAGCACCATCGCGCCGAAGCCGAGCACGAAGGTCATCAGGTAGAAGTACCCGATCAGGCCGGTGGCGTAGAACACGCTGGTCCGCGCGGCGCGCGCCTCGGGCACGGTGTAGAAGCGCATCAAGATGTGCGGCAGGCCTGCCGTGCCGAACATCAGCGCCATGCCGAGCGAGATCGCCTCGAGCGGGCTCGACACCAGCTTGCCCGGCGCGAGCACGGCGTCGCCGTACTGCGCGGCCGCGGCCGCGAACAGCGCGGTGGGGTCGAAAGAGAAACGCGCGAGCACGAGCCCGCCCAGCAGCGTGGCGCCGCCGAGCAGCAGGCCCGCCTTCACGATCTGCACCCAGGTCGTGGCCAGCATGCCGCCGAACAGCACGTAGACGATCATCGCGGCGCCGGTGATGACAACGGCCGCCTCGAAGGGGATGTCGAAGAGCAGCCGGATCAAGCTGCCTGCGCCGACCATCTGCGCGATCAGATAGAAGACGACGGTGGCGAGCGTGCCGAGCGCCGCCGCGATGCGCACCGGCACCGCCGAGAGCCGCAGCGCCACCACGTCGGCGAAGGTGTACTTGCCGAGATTGCGCAGCGGCTCGGCGATCAGGAACAGCACCACCGGCCAGCCCACCAGCCAGCCGGTCGAGTAGATCAGGCCGTCGAAGCCGGTCGTCGAGACGAGCCCGGCGATGCCGAGGAAGCTCGCCGCACTCATGTAGTCGCCGGCCAGGGCGAAGCCGTTCTGGCGCGCGCTGATCGAGCGGCCCGCGGCGTAGAAGTGCTCGGTGGTGCGCGTGCGCCGCGCCGCCCAGTACGTGATGCCGAGCGTGATCGCGATGAAGACGAAGAAGAAGAGCAGCGCCACGCAGCTACTTCCGCAGCTCGTCGAGCGCCGGGTCGTAGTGGCGGTTCGCCCAGCGCACGTAGCCCCAGGTGAGAGCCCACGAGATCACGATCACGAGCGCGCCGAGCAGGATCCCGAGCGAGAGGCCGGGGCGGAGCTGCGTCGCGAGCAGCGGCTTCGCATACGCGATCAGCAGGATGAAGCCGAAGTAGAGCACCATCACCGCGGCCGTGAGCGCGCCCGCGATGCGGGCGCGCCGAGCGGCGAGCTGTGCGAGCACGGCGTCCCGTTCGCTCACGGTCACTCCTCCAACTCGAGCTCGCGCAGGCGCATCGCGGCCTCGGTGCGGTTCGTGACGTCGAGCGTCTCGTAGATGTGCAGGATGTGCGTCTTCACCGTGCCCTCAGCGATCTTCAGCACGTCGGCGATCTCACGGTTGGTGAGACCGCGAGCCAGCAGGCGTAGCACCTCGAGCTGGCGGCCGGTGAGTGCGGCGCGCAGCTCGCCTGCGGGCTTCGCCGCGGCGGCGCCCATCATCAGCGGTGGCACGTAGGTGCTGCCCGCCAGCACGAGCCGCAGCGCCGAGAGCAACACGCTGCCGCGCGTGGACTTCGGGATGAAGCCCGAGGCGCCGCGTTCGAGCGCGCCGCGCACGTCCGCCGGGCTCTCGGAGGCGGAGAGCACGACCACCGGCACGCTCGGATGGTTGCGGCGCAGCGCGGAGAGCGCGGCGAAGCCGTCCATGCCGGGCAGCTGCAGGTCGAGCAGTACGAGATCGAGCGCGTCGTCCGCGGCGACGCGCTCGAGCGCGCTCTCGGCGTCTCCGACGCTGGTGAGCTCCGCCCCGGGCCCGAGCTGTCCGAGGACCAGCTCGAGACCCTCGCGAAACAAGGCGTGGTCGTCGCAGACCAGGATCTTCATGTCGCGGACCCGATGTTGCCGCGACGCACACCAGAGGGAAACCGTGCTCGAGCGCATGAGCCGGGCGGAGGCTTACGCGCGGCAGGGCCACGGGCGCACTAGATGTGGAGTCCAAGCACGTTCGTCACAGCTGCGCGCTCCGTCTGGCCCAAGAGGCCGCCGGAGACCGGACGCGATCTCGACGCAGGGCGCGAGGCGATCGGCCCCGTGGGCCGGCGGAGCCCCATCTCTGCGCAGGCGCATACCCCGATTCTTGGCGCCGGAGCAGAGATGGGGCTCCGCCGGCCTGCCTCCACACTGCGCACACGGCCCGGGCTTCCGGCCTGACGTGTGACGAACGCTCTTGGAACTGACAACTAGAGCGGCCCGCAGAGCTCGCCCAGCCCCGGGATCGGCACGGTCACGCACGCCCTCGGCGGGTTGGCGTCGAAGTCCACGCGGCCCTTCGCGATCCGGATGCCCTCGAAGCTGGCCGTCAGGCGGCCGCTCTTCTGCTTGCCGCGAGGCCCGGTCGAGATGGTGAGCGAGACCACCGCCTGCACGTCGTCATCGATCTTGGGCAGGTGCTCGAGCTCGTCGCGGGTGGCTGCCAGGGCGGCCTGCGCCGCGTCGAGCCCGACGCGCGCCGACTCCACCGTACCCTCGGCGGTAGCGAGCACGCCCTGTGCGATCTGGTTCACGGTCTGCGCGATGCCGAGCGCCGCGAGCGCCACGTCCTTGGCCACGATCACGGCGAGCTTCGCCGTCTCCTGCGCCGCGATCTGCGCGAGCAGCGCGACGATCCGCGCCGCGCGGTCCAGCTCGCAGGGCGCCACGTTCGCGAGCCGGCAGGTCTCGCGCGCCGTCGTGCACAACCCGAAGGCCGCGACGCAGGCCGCGCAGTCGAGGCCGCAGAGGACGTCGCCGAAGCCGCAGCTGCAGCGGCTGATGCAGCTCCCACAAATCGGGCAGCCGGTGTAATCGGCGGCGCAGCTACGCACGCTGGCCTGGTAGTAGAGGTCCGAACGCAGCTGGGCCAGGGTGACGTCGATGGCGTCGATGTCGTCCTGCAGGCCGTTCACCGCGTTCACCGCGATCGCGAGATCGCTCCTCGCTCTCTCTGCGTTCGCGAGGTGCAGCTCGAGCAGCCGCTCGGCTTCGTGGAGCACGACATCAGCGGCCGCCACCTCCAGCGACTCGTTCAGGAGCTTGTCGAGCAGCTGGAGCCTGCGGATCGTGTCTTCGCGCTCGTAGTGGATCAGGATCTCGCTCGAGCCCGTGAGCGTTCCCGTGCCCTTGCCGATCGTGCCCGACATCTCGAAGCTGTTCTCCGCGAACAGCAGTGTGCCCGCGAAGCCGAGGCCGCGCGGCGAGAGCGTCAGCTCCGCGTCCTGGTACTGGTCGCCCGCGAAGCCCATGCCGCCGCGCAGGGTCAGCGAGGAGTCCAGACCGTTCGGCGCGATGAAGGCCTCGACGCCCATGCTGCCCGACGGCGTGACCAGCGGGTTGAGCTGCGCCATGGTGTCGCCGCCGATGCGGAAGCCGGTCTTGTCCACCTGCAGGAAGGCGCTGGTGGTGTTCACGACGGACAGCGCGTCGGCTTTCGCCAGAGCGGCGAGCACCGTGGTGTCGATGCCGAAGCCGCCCTCGGCGCGCACGAACGACTGCTCCGCCTGCGTGCTGAGGTAGGCGCCGAGCTTCACGCCCAGGCCCGCCTTCACCGGCAGTGGCATGAAGGGCGGCAGCAGGCTCTCCTGGTCCCCACCGCGCCGGAGAGGAACACCTCCGTGAAGGTCGGGTGCACGCGCCCGATGGCGCTGGCCTCGGCGAGATCGACGTCGAGGTGGAGCAGCCCGTTCAGGCCACCGGACTTCTTGCCCTCGTTCTGCACGTCCTTCGCCGTGGTGGGCTTCGGCGGCTTGCCGGGCTTGCTCTTGGCCGGCTTCGCGTCCTTCTTCTTGAAGGGCGCGAACTTCAGGTCGAAGTCGCCGTTGGCGCCGAGCGCGAGGTCGGGGTTCGCGAGGAACGCTGCGGGCTCAGGAACGGGTGATCGTCGTCCTCGTCCGGATCGAGCGAGGCGACCAGCAGCCCGTCGAGGATCAGGCTGACCTTGCCGTCGTCGGTCTCCAGGATCGGGAGCTTGAGCCGCGCGGCGTAGCCGCCGCGGAAGGGCGCCATCATGGCGCCGAAGGGCCAGGTCGCGAGCGGCACGAACGGAATCTCGTCGTGCCACGAGAAGCCGAAGCCACCCGCGCTCGCGTTCAGCGGCGTCTTCAGGCCCGGGATCCCGAGCGCCGAGCCGGTCAGGAAGAAGTACGGGGCCTGTGGATCGAGGATGAAGGTGGCGGCGACGCCGGGGCTGCTCGGCAGCTCGAAGCCGCCGATCGAGAACACGTAGCGGCTGTCCACGTCGAACGACCAGTAGTGCGAGTCCGTGCGCGGCACGGGCACCTCGTCGAGGCAGAACTCGGTGCAGTCGCAGTCGTAGCCGTAGCCGGGCACACACCACGGGCTGTCGTCGGGCAGCAGGTTCTTGCCGAGGTCGAAGCCGAGGCTCGCCATCGGTTGCTCGATCACCTCGATCGAGGCCGCGGCGAGCGCGCCAGCGCCCGGAAACGGCAGCCGCACCACGCCGCGCACGGTGTCGAAGCCCGACTGACACGCGTTCGGCCCGGGCTGCGAGAAGCGCAGCACGAGCGCGGCCTCGGCCAGCAGGATGCCGCCGCCGTCGCCGGTCGGGATCGAAAGCTCGCCGCCGACCTCGACGCCGTCGCCCGTGGCGAGCGCGAAGATGTCGAGGCGCTTGCCCTGGAGGGCGAGACCGTCCACCAGGTCGATGCGGCAGTCCGCCTGCGGGTCGGCGCTCTCGCAGTGGATGTTGCAGAACACGGCATCGACCGGGAGCGGCTCGGCGAGAGCGCCGGTCGCGACGAGCAACGCGGCGCCGGTAGAGAGCAGTGCTCGCATCGGGAGCCTCCTGGCCAGTGCCAGGTTCTACGCCCGCCGAGGAAGCCTGTGAATCGGGCAAGCGGCCTATGCCGGATGCATGAGGGTGGATCAGCCCGCCGCCGGTCCCATCACTGCCGCGTCACGCTCCACGAGCCGGTGGCCGAGCCGACCACGTCTGGGCTCCGGATCGGCGCCTGCCAGCTGCCCGCGGCGGTGTCGCCATTGATGCTGCCGCGCAGCACGAAGAAGACGGGCATGCCGAAGTCGGCGGCGCCGCCGCCCTTGATCGCGCCGCCCTCCCAGACGCGGCCCGTGCCCGCGCCAGGCTCCGAGATCGCGACCAGCCCGTTGCTCACCGTGGCGATCACCTCGCCATCGACGGTGGTCTGGAAGGGCTCGCCATCCGCCAGCCAGGTGCCTTTCGCCGAGCCGCTGAAGCTGCCCAGGTAGGTGCCGTCGAGCGTGCTCGTGAGCGGGCCGTTCGTGATCGCGCCGTAGTTGTGGACGATGCGCTCGCGCGTCACGCCGCAGGCCGTGACCGCGACGCGCGCGCCACCGCCGTCCGAGCCCGCGAACATCACGAAGGGCTGCCCGGGCAGCGGCATCAGGTTCGACTCTTCGATGAACACCGTGCCGCCCGAGCCCGGGTTGGTCACCTCGATGGTGGCCGGCTCGTTGCAGGGCGGCTGGTAGAACGGGTTCGGTACCAGCTCGAGCGAGAGCGGCTGCCAGGGCGTGAGGAAGCCGCCCGTCTTGCCGCGCTCGACGATGATGAAGGGCTGCTGCGTGGCCGACTTGAACGCATCGAGCGCGCGGTCGCCCGTCGCCTGCGTCTTGGCGAGCGCCTTGCCCAGCTTGGTGATGCCCTTCGCCGAGGTGTCGCCCGCGAGCTCGAGGGCCGCCGCACCGGCGCGCGCCTTGGCGAGGCCCTTGCCGAGCGAGCCGACACCTTTGCTCACGCCCGAGAGCGCGTCGCCGAGCGCGGCCTGCGTAGCCGGGTCGGCGAGATCGGCGAGCAGGCCAGTTTGAATCGCGAGCGCGTCGTCGAGGTTCTGCACGGCCTGCGCGAGATCGGAGACGTTCTGGCTCAGGCCGGCCTCGATCAGCTCGCTGCCCGCCTCGCCCATCTCCTCGAGCTCAGCCTCGAGGTCTGCCTCCAGCTCCGCGGCAGTCGCGGCGCGAGAGGCAGCGGGGGTGAGACCGAGGAGCAAAACCAGGACCGGGATCGTGAGCGTCTGGCGTGTGCGCATTCGCGGCGTATCGACCCGCCTGCCGAGCCCCTTGATGCGGCGCAAGCTTCGTTCCGAATCAAGGCGCCCGGCGCACCTTCACCCAGACGAACCAGCCACCCTTTGCCGCATGGACGAACTCCGGAGCGGAGATCACTTCGACGATCTCTCCAGTTTTCGCGACCGTGACGATCGGCGCCGCCGACCGTTCACCGCCCAACGCCTCCTCGCGCAGATACACGCCGTCGGCCACCGTCAGCCGCCCTGTGAGAGCTGTCGGTGCCGCGACCTGGAGCGTGGTCTGCGGCCGATCGGCCCACGCCGACTTCTCTTCGTTCGCAAGACCCACGAAGATCCAGCCCGAATCGACCACGGCAGCAGGCTCGAACTCCCTCACGATCGCCTGCTGCGCGAAAAGCGTCTCTTTGAGACGGGCATCCGCGTTCGAGAGGCTCTTCTGCGAAGCCTTCGCCTGCGAACGGATCTCGCTCAGGAGCTGTGGTCCGGCGTCGGCCGGCGCAGAGCGCTCGAGGCGATCGAGCTGCTCCACCAGCGTCTTGTATTGATCTCGTGCGGTCGAGACGGCCTGGCCAGCCATCTTCGTCTCCTCGGCGGAGCTCTCGATCTCGGCCTGCCACTTGAAGCCCAAGATGTCGCCCTCCGTCAATCCCATCAGAACGAGCCGGTCGTGCATCTGCTTGGGGGCCAGGAGCAGAAGCAGGAACAGGAGGAACAGGACGCCGTCGCGCGATGCACTCGCCATGTCCTTGAGCCCGGCGGCAAACCGCTCCCAGACGCTTCTCGAATCGCTCATGAGCGGCATTCTGGGATGAGGAGCGACCGCGGGGTGTGAACTGGTTCACAGCACGGTCGCGCCAAGCGTTCTTCCGCGCAGCGCCGGCAGCCCGTCGAGGCTCGCGCGGTTCTTCTCGAGCTGGTAAGCGCGCAGGCCCTCCGCGCCCTTGCGCTCCGCCCATTCGCCGAGCTGGCTGCGCTCGCCCTGGTACTGGTAGAGCGGGACGCCGTAGCCACACGAGTCGCCGATGCGCCCGAGCTCGGCGCGGATGATCGCGCGTGTGCTCGCATAGGCCGGGAAGCGCGCCGCAAGTGCGGCGAAGTCGGGGTCGCCGGGCTCGATCACCTCGCCGCGGCCGTGGAGCCGCACGGTGCGCGGCGGCCCTTCGAAGGCGCAGAACATGAAGGTGATGCGTCCGTTCTCGCGCAGGTGCGCGATCGTCTCGGCGCCGCTGCCGACCACGTCGAGGTAGGCCACGCTCTGCGGCCCGAGGATCGCGAAGGAATCGAGTCCCTTCGGCGAGAGGTTCACGTGGCCGCCCTCGCGCGGTGCGGTCGCGACGAAGAACAGGTGCTGCGCGCCGATCCACGCCGCGAGCTTCTCGTCGATGCCTTCGAAGACCTTGCCCATCGGGAGACCTCCTCGGAGAACGCGCAGCCACAGTATGATGCCCGCCGCATGACTCGCCGTCTCGTCGCGATCCTCTCCGCCGACGCGGTCGGCTACAGCCGGCTGATGGCGGCGGACGAGGCCGCTGCTCTGCGGCTGGTGGACGCGCAGCGAGCGCTGCTGCGCGAGCGGGTGGAGGCGCACGGCGGCCGCGTAGTGGACGCGGTCGGCGACAACCTGCTCGCCGAGCTGCCGAGTGCGGTCGAGGCGGTGGCCTGCGCCGTCGAGGCGCAGCGTGATCTCGCCCTGCGCAACGAGGCGCTGCCGAGCGAGAGGCGGCTCGAGCTGCGCATCGGGGTCCACGTCGGCGACGTGATCGCGGAGGGGGACCGCATCGCCGGGGACGCCGTCAACGTGGCGGCGCGCATCGAGGCGCTGGCGCCGCACGGCGGCGTTGCGCTCTCGGGCGCGGCGCACGAGCAGGTGGCCGACAAGCTCGACCTCGCCTTCGACGATCTCGGCGAGCGCGTGCTCAAGAACCTGGCGCGGCCGGTGCGCGTGCTGCGCGTGGCGAACCTCGGCCGCGCCGTCGAGCCGAGCGCCCCGTTCGCGTCGCCGCAGCACAACCTGCCCGAGCAGCGCACGCGCTTCGTCGGCCGCGATGCGGAGCTGCGCGATCTCGAAGCGGCGCTCGAGCAGGCCCGCCTGCTCACGCTCACCGGCATTGGCGGCGCGGGCAAGAGCCGGCTCTCGCTCGAGCTTGCGCGCCGCACGCTCGCGAAGTTCCCGGATGGCGTGCGCCTCGCCGAGCTGGCCAGCCAGAGCGCGCCCGAGCAGGTCGCAGCGAGCGTCGCCCAGGGGCTGGGCATGCCGGCGCGCGGCGGCTTCGGCGAGCTCGCGGCCCTGCGGCCGCCCGAGGAAGAGCTGATCCACTTCATCGGCGAGCGCGCCCTGCTGCTGCTGATCGACAACTGCGAGCACCTGGTCGGAGCCGTCGCTGCGCTCGTGGACGTGCTACTCGCGCGCTGCCCCCGCCTCAGGGTCCTCGCCACCAGCCACGAGCCGCTCGGCGTGCCGGGCGAGCACGTCTGGCAGGTGCCGCCGCTGGGAGAAGCCGGCGCGCTGCTCTTCGCGGAGCGCGCCGCGGCGGTGCGCGCCGACTTCCGCCCGGCCGAGCACACGGCCGCCATCGAGGAGATCTGCGAGCGGCTCGACGGCATCCCGCTCGCGATCGAGCTCGCCGCGGCACGGGCCTCTCACTTGTCGCCGCGCGAGATCGCGGCTCGGCTCGGGGATCGCTTCACGCTGCTCGCGAGCCGCGAGCGTTCGGGGGAGAAGCGCCATGCGACGCTGCGCGCGACGCTGGACTGGAGCCACGAGCTGCTCCTGGAGCCCGAGCGCGCCCTGCTGCGGCGGCTCTCGGTGTTCTGCGACCCGTTCACGCTGGACGCCGCCGAGAGCGTCTGCGCCGAGGCGCCGCTCGACGCGGCATTTGTCCTCGACTTGCTCGCGGGCCTGGTGCGCCGCTCCCTCGTCGTGCCGCGCGAGCAGGCCGGCGAGACGCGCTACCGCCTGCTCGAGAGCGTGCGCCAGTACGCGGGCGAGAAGCTCGCGGAGGCGGGTGAGACGGCGCGCACGCGCGACCGCCACGCGGACTGGGTGCTGGCGCTCGCCCGCCGGAACCTCCCCATCCGGTACGCGTTCTGGAGCATGCCCCGCGAAGACGGCGGGGAGCTGCTGCGCTCGATCTCCGACGTCTGGGCGGCGGGGGGCTGGGCCCTCGAGCGCGAGGACGTCGCGCGTGCGCCCGAGCTGATCGCCCGCAGCGCGTGGCTCGCCGTCACCTTCAGCCGCACGACCGAGACGCTGGCGTCGATCGAGCGCGCCCTAGCTCTTTCGGAGCTTGCGAGCGCGGAGTGGCGCTTCCAGCTGCGCGGCATGCGGAGCACGCTGCTCAGCGTGCTGGGGCGCTTCGCCGAGGCGTTCCGCCTCAACGACTCGCTGATCCCGGAGCTTCGGGCCGCGGGGCGCCACCAGCCCCTGTCTGCTGCGCTGATCCTGCAGGCGGGATCGAGCGCAGTGACCGGGCTGGGCGATCCATTGACTCTCCTCGAGAGTGCGCTCGAGGCAGCTCGAGCCGCGGCCGACCCGGAGCTCGAGATCGACGCGCTCGCGCAGCTCGGCGGCTTCCAACTGGCAGCCGGGCGCTACGCGGAGGCCGTGGCGAGCTTCGACCGCGCGGCCGCACTCACGCCGCGAGGCGAACCGCGCTCGTACTTCGTCGCCTCGCTACAGGCGCTCGCCGCGGTCCTGTCCGGCGACGTCGAGCGGGCCAGACTGCTCGCCCGGAACGCTGAGCTTGCGCCATGGCCCGCAAAGATCCCCAGCCCGAACTCGATCTCGGCTCGCGCTGCCTGGCTGCTGGCGAGCGCAGCCTCCGGCGACCTCGCGGCGACGGCCGAGCGACTCCGCGACGCCGTGAGTTTCCAGCGCAAGCAACGGATGCACCTCGCCGACGCCGAGCTGCTCGCGGCCTGCGGCGGCGTGGCCGCGCTGCTCGGCGACCCCGAGCGCGCAGCGCGCCTGCTCGGCGCCGCACGCAGCGAGTTCGGCAAGCACGGCTCCTGGCGAACGCCACAGGGCGGCGCGATCTACGTGCACTTCAACGCACAGGTGCGCCGCGCGCTGCCGGCGAACGTCGCGAAGCGCGCGCGCGACGAAGGTCGCGCGCTCAGCGTCGAAGCGGCCTTCGATCTCGCGCTCGCGATGTTCTCGGAGTAGGGCTCGCTCCGAAGTCGAACACCGGCAGAGCTAGCGCGTGAGCGGATTGGTAGTCGCAAGTGTCGGGAAGCGACTGAAGTCGCGATCGGCGGTCCAGAGCTCCCGCACTCCATGCGCGAGGCACAGGGCGGCGATGCGGGCGTCGTGGACTCGCGGGCCCGCGACCCGGCCGGATCGGAGCAGGCCGCTGAGCTCGCTCCAGTGCTCCTGCCCCTCGGCGAGCAACGAGAGGGTCGGCGACTCGAGCCAGGCGTCCACCTGGTCGAGCGCCGCCTGGGTGGGCGTGGGCGGATCCCAGATGCGCGGGTGCGTGGCAATGGCCAGGAACTCGTGGAGACACGGCCATGGGATCGCCCACGGTGAGCGGCCTTCGGCCAGCTCGCGCAGACAGGCGGCCGCCCGATCGTGCCACTCGGCCTCGGCGCGGTGGGCGTAGACGAGCAGATTCGTATCGACGGCGATCACCCGCCGCGCCCCTCGAAGGACGCCTCGCGGATGCGCTGCCAGTCTCCGTCGCGAAACTCCGCCCGGAGCCCCTCTCCACGAAAGCTGGCGTCGCGCAGACGGAAGCGCGCTCTGCGGCGGCGCTCGCGCAGCACGTGCCGCAGCCCCGCCTCGATCAGGGCCCGCACCGTCGTCTGCTGCCGCGCCGCCAGCGCCTTGGCCTCCTCCGCGAGCGCGTCGGAGATCTCGACGGTGGTCTTCATACGGGTGACCATATCGTCCGGCCCGTACTCCCACCAGTGGCGGCGAGCGCCGTCCCGTAACGACCCCGCGGATGGCGTCCGTTTACTCCGCCGGCGCATCGAGCAGCGGCCGCGGCGGCAGCGCCTGCGATGCCTCGCGCAGCGACTCGAGGATGCGCTCGCGCTCTTCGGGCGACTTCGCCTCGAACTTCTTGTCGATCAGCGCCTGCTGATCCTCGGGCTCGAGCGTGCGGAAGCGCTCGAGCCGCTGGCGCATGCGGCGCCGCTCGCCGGGCTCCATGCCGCGCCAGCGGCGCACGAGGGGAGCGAGCTTCTCGCGCGACTCGGGCGACATCTGGTCGAGCCGCCGCTGCATGCGGCCACCGCGCTCCATCCGTTCGAGCATGCGCTGCTGGAACTCGCGGCGCTCACCTTCCTCGAGCGCCTCCCAGCGCTGGAAGAGGCGGTTGCGCCGGTGCGTCGGCATGTCCCCGAGGCGGCGCAGCGCCGCACGCTGCTGGCCCTCGGGCAGGCTCTCGATCCACGCCTGCATGGACGGCGGCGCGTGCTCGAGGCCGCGCGGCTCGGCCTCTGCCGCGTTCCCTGCGAGAGCGAACGCGAGCCAAGCACAGGCGAGGGCGCGGAGCAGCAGCCGGCGCCGGCTCATCCGCTGCCGACCTGCTCGAGCTCGTCGAGCTCCGCCAGCACGTCGAGCACCTCGATCACGGGCAGATCCTCGGCCTCGGCCAGCTCTTCGGCGGCTACCGGCTCCGCGTCTTCGAACGCCGGCGGCGGTGCCTGCTCGGCGATCTGCACCTGCGGCGCGGGCGCGGGGGCCAGCTCCGGAGCCGGGGGTGCGACCGGTGCGACGGGCGGAAGCGGCGCCGCCGGTGTCTGCGGCGCGGGCGCGGGCTCCGTGCTTGCGACCTGTGTCTCGTCGCTGTGTATGCGCGGTAGCGCCAGCAGCGCGAGCACTGCGGCCGCTGCGGCAAGCGCGGCGGCCGTGAGCCAGCGGCGGCGCGAGCCCGTGGCCGCACCGGCGTGCACGCGCGGCGGCGCCTCGGCCCGGATCTGGCGCTCGATGCGCGCGCGCAGATCCGACGACACGGTCCGGTGCGGCAGCGTACGCAGCCCGTCGTCCACGGCGGCGAGCGCGGCGAGCCGCTCCGCCAGCTTCGGCGAGCGCGCGATCTCGGCCCGCAGCGCAGCCGCCTCCGCGGGCGAAAGCTCGCCGTCGAGCAGGGCCGAGAGCTTCGCCTCGAGCTCCGGGTTCATCGCATGCCTCCACGCTCTGCTTCGCGCGCGAGCGCGACGCGGGCGCGATGGATCAAGGCCTTCACGGACTTCTCGCTGGTCGCGAGCGCCTCGGCCACCTCTGCATAGGAGAGCCCTTCCACCGCGCGCAGCCAGAGCGCCTCACGCTGGCGTTCGGGCAGCGCCGCGAGCGCGGCCTCGAGGCCCGCGCCTCTGCGCCGCGCGTCCACTAGCTCGTCGGTCGGCGGAGCTTCGTTCGCCAGCTCGAGCGCAGCGCGTTCGCCGCTGTCATCCACACTGTCGTGCGGCACGCGCCGGAACGGCCGGCGCAGCTCGTTGCGCGCGACGTTGCCGGCGATCGTGAACAGCCAGGTCGAGAACTTCGCCTCCGGCCGGTAGCGCTCACGCGCCTTCCAGACCCGCACGAAGGTCTCCTGCACCAGCTCTTCCGCCACGCTCTGCTCGCCCACGATGCGCTCCACGAAGCGGAGGACGCGCCCGGCCCAGCGCTCGAACAGCGCATCGAAGGCGCGCTCGTCGCCGCCTCGGAACGCGAGCATCAGCCGGACGTCCTCGTCGACCAACGCTCGCGCGCCTCCGCACAGAGAGATTCAACCCTCGAAGTTGTCGCGGGGTTGCGGATGCCCCGCGGGGATCACCGGCTCCGCAGGAACTCCAGCACCGCCCGGTCGAAGGCCTCGCTCTGCTCGATGTTCACGCAGTGGCCGGCGTCCGCGATCACGGCCGAGTGCACGTTCGGGAGCTTCGCCTTCATCACCTCGGCCGCGCGCAGGTAGGCGCCGTCGAGCGCGCCCACCAGCACGAGGGCCGGCGTGCGGATCTCGCCGAGCCGGTCGAGCGTGGACGGTGCGGGCCCGGCCACGCGGCGGCCGAACAGCGCCACGCCGCGCGCGCTCTGCGCCTCGATCGCGCGGCCGGCCGCCTGCGCGGTCGGCAGGTCTGGACGCAGGCCAATGGAGTTCGGCGCGGCGCGCCCGCTCGTGTAGCCCTCGAAGCCGACGCGCTCGAGCCGGTCCGCGATGCGGCCGATCTGCGCCTCCCAGTCCGACTGCGCCTTCTGGTTCTTGAAGCCGGGGCCGCTCGCGATCAGCACCAGCGCCGAGACGCGCTCCGGGTGCGCGAGCGCGAAGTGCTGCGAGGCGAGGCCGCCGAAGGAGAGCCCGCCCACCACGGCGCGCTGGCCGGGCGCCGCCCAGTCGAGGACAAGGCCGAGGTCGTCCACCACCTGCGGCATCGAGTAGGCCTGCGCGTTCACGGGTGCGTCCGAGAGGCCGTGGCCGCGGTAGTCCCACAGCACGACGCGAAGGCCTGCGGCAACGAAAGGCGCGACCTGCGGGCGGAAGTTCTCGTGCGTCTGGCAGTAGCCGGGCGAGAAGAGGATCGGCTCGCCTGCGCCGTGCGCCTCGGCGTAGATGCGCACGCCGTCGCTGGCGCCGACGTAGGCAGCCCCGGGGCCGAGCTGGCTCACGCCTCCCGCCGCTCCATGCGCCGCCTGAGGGCGGTCGCCATGTCGTCGATCTGCTTCTGGAGCGGCGCCTTGATGGTGAACTCGGGCACCAGAGCCTTCGTCTTGCCTTCCATCTCGATGCGCACACGCAGCTTCGGGCCGCGCTCCTGGAGCGTCACGCGGCCGGTGAGCTCCTTCCACACGCGGCCGTCGCAGACCTTTGCGAACTTCACACCGCCGTCGTCCTGCGCGTCGAAGTGGAAGGTGGCCTCGCCCGCCTGCCCGAGCAGCCGGTAGACCGACTTCGCGGTGCGCCGCTTGCCGCTCCTGGCCACGATGTCGGTCTTCGTGTCGGGGAACAGGCTGGTGAGCGTGGCGTCCTCGGCCAGCACCGCGCCGGCGCGCTCGCGCGTGGCGCTGACGTCGAACTCCTTCGAGAGTCGCATGGCCGGGGAACCTAATGGATCTCGACCCAGGTCGGGCCGATCAAGAGCGGGGTGCCGTGCGGCAGCGCGCGCAGCGTGGCCAGCAGCTCGCGCGCGCCCTCGGGCCAGCCGAACAGCTCGAGCGAAACGCCGCCGCCCTGCAGCGCCTCGACCAGCTGCTGCGCCACCGGCTTCGGCGGCGGGTACTGCACGAGCAGCACGTCCGCGTCGGGAGCGAGCCCCACCTTCTCCTTGCCGGCGAGCACGGCCTCGGGGATGCCGCCGAGCCGGTCCACCAGCCCGATGGCCAGCGCCTGCTCGCCGGTCCAGATGCGGCCGCGCGCCACCTTGTCGACGGCGGCCTTGTCGAGGCCCCGGCCCTCGGCCACGCGGTCGAGGAAGCGGTCGTAGGTGTGCTGCACGTCGTCGCGCAGCACCGCGCGCGCCCCGGCGCTGAGCGGCACGGTCGAGAGCAGCAGGTCCGCGCGCGCGCCGCGCGTGATCGACTCGACGCCCACGCCGAGCTTCTCCATCAGCCCACCCAGCATCGGCCGGATCACGAACACGCCGATCGAGCCGGTGAGCGTCTGCGGCTGACTCACGATCGTGTCGGCCGCACTCGCCACGTAGTAGCCGCCCGAGGCCGCGAGGTCCGACAGGGACGCGATCACCGGCTTGCCCTGCTTCTGGACGTCGCGGATCGCCTGCCAGATCAGGTCGGAGGCGAGCGGCGAGCCACCGGGGCTGTCGAGGCGCAGCACGATCGCCTTCACCTCGGGGTCGGCGGCTGCGTCTCGCAGCGCTTCGGCCAACGTGTCGGAGGCCATCACGGGGCTGCCGTTCGAGAAGCTGCCCTCGCCCACCACCACCGCGCCGACCCCGTGCACGATCGCGAAGGTGGCCACAGCCTCGAAGCCGACGCTCTCGGGCGAGACCCGCGCGTAGTCCTCCGCCTTCACCTGCGCGTGCTCGCCGAGCGCCGCCACGGCGGCGTCGAAGGGGGCGACCTCGTCCACGAGCCCGTGCTCGACCAGCGTTTCGGGCGCGCTCGGCGCCGAGTCGATCGCGAGCCGCACCTGGTCCTCGCTGCGCTTTCTCGACGCCGCGATCTGGCGCACGAACTGGCCCTCGATCGTGTCGATCAGCGCGTTGGTCTGCTCGCGGTTGGCGTCTGACATCTTCGTCTCCGCGTAGCTCTCGACCGCGCTCTTGTACTCGCCGACGCGCTCGTACTCGACGTCCACGCCGAGCTTCTCGAACAGGCCGCCGAGGAACAGGTACTCGGCCGCGATGCCTACGAAGGGCGAGTTGCCGCCCGGCGTCGCGACCACACGATCCGCCGCGCTGGCCAGGTAGTAGGGCGCGTTGCCGAAGCCCTCGACCTCGAGCACCGCCAGCGTGCGCTTGCCCTTCTCGGAGAGCTTCAGCATGGCCTGGCGGACCTCCTCGGCCTGCGCCCAGCCGAGGTCGAGGCTGCGCACGCGGAACACCACGCCAGCGAGGCGCGGATCGCGCGCGGCCTTGCGCAGCTCGGAGGTGAGGCCGAGGAGCGATTGCGCTCCCTCCCCACGCAGGCGCGCAACCAGTGAGACCGGGCCGTCCACGTAGCCGCCGGACAGCTCGATCACGAGCAGCGAGCCCTGCGCGATCTCCGGCTCCTGGCTGCCGCGGGCCACCCACCAGTAGAGCGCAAGCAGCACGGCTGCGAGCACGGCGTAGCGCAGGAACTTCCGCATCCCGACCCCCTCGATGACTTCGCTTGCGTTCGAAAGTCACGCAGCGGGGCCGAAGGGTAACGAACGAAGCGGATGCCGAAGCCGGTCTACATCGCGGGCGTGGGTCTCACCAAGGTCGATCTCACCGGGCGGGTGTTCGGGAGCGTCTTCGACCTGTTCGCCGAGGCCTTCGAGAAGGCACTGGCCGACTCGCGGGTGCGCAGCTTCGGCGCGCTCCAGGTCGGCATCATGGACAGCGAGGAGTTCGAGAATCGCGCCAACATCGCGGCCAAGCTCGCCGACCGGCTCGGGCTGCGCGGGGTGCCGGCCGTGCGCACGGAGACGGCCTCCTCGACCGGCGCCGCGGCCTTCCACGAGGCCTGTCACAAGGTCGCGTCGGGCGCCTGCGAGAGCGTCCTGGTGCTCGCAGGTGAACGCATGAAGACCGTCACCACCGAGGTCGCGACCGCGATCATGTCGAAGACGGTGGACCCGGAGGAACGCCGCTTCGGCTTCACCATGCCGGCGCTGATCGCTCTCGTGACGCGCGCGTGGCTACAGGAACGCGGCATCGGCGCGTTGCGCGCGCGCGACATCCTGGCCCGGCTGATGTGGCGAGCCCATGCACTCGGCGCGGAGAACCCGCTCGCTGCCTTCTACGGCCGGCCCGAGCCGCTCACGGCCTACTTCGACGTCACCAAGAACCTGCCGGTGGCGACGCCGCTCACGCGCAAGGACTGCTCGCCGATCTGCGACGGTGCCGCTGCGGTGATCGTGACGTCGCGGCCCGATGCGATCCGCGTGGCCGGGCTCGGCTCCGCAACCGAGAGCTCGTCCATCCTCGACCGCGCGGCGCTGGGCCATCTCGACGCCTCGCGGCTGGCGGCAAGCAAGGCGTATTTCCAGGCCGGCATCGCACGCCCGCGGCAGCTCGAGGGCCTCGTCGTCGAAGCGCACGACGCCTTCAACAGCCTGCTGCCGATCGACCTGGCCGACCTCGGCCTCGCGGACGCGGACGAAGCGGTCGAGGCGCTGGTCGGTGCGCTCGCCGCTGCGCCGCGCGACCCGCTCGAGCATCCGGTCACGGGGACGCGTGGGCGCGTTCCCACCAACCTGTCGGGCGGGCTCAAGGCGCGCGGGCACCCGGTTGGAGGCACGGGCCTGTTCCAGATCGGCGAGTGCGCACTCCAGCTGCTGGAGCGCTTCCCGAACCCGCGCGCGCAGGTGGCGCGCGCCAGGCTCGGCATCGCGCACTCGATCGGCGGGCCGGGCAACAACGTGTACGTGACCGTGATCGAGCGCGTGGACTCGAAGCGGCGCCCGGAGCTGGTGGCGGCGCCGCGGCTCGCCTTTGGAAAGAACGGCGGCGCGCCCGTCCGGGTCGCTTCGAAGGGTCTGGCCGGCGCCCAGGGCACCCTGCTCGCGATGACGACGATCCACGTCACCGCAGGACCGGCCGTCGGGCCGATCCCGGTGGCCATGGTCGAGGTGGAAGGCCAGCGCTTTCTCGCGCGGCTCGATCCGGTCGCGGCCGCGGACCTCCCGCCCGAGGATGAGCTCGCCGGCCTGCGCGTGCGTCTCGCGCTCGGCCCCGACGGCTTCCCCTACTTCCGGCCCGCCTCGGGCCCCGCGCTGGTGCGCTGGGTCGATCGCGTCCGCGACATGATCGGTTAGCCCGTCACGAAGGGGACCGTCACGAAGGGGACGTTCCTTTTCGGTCACAAACTCCTCGCCCCGAAGCTCGTGACGGAAAAGGAACGTCCCCTTCGTGACGGGAGTAGAATCGGCGGCATG
>Ga0247727_10008373_pt1 | contig 19216 bp, 16 predicted proteins | sample WisWelCaveWW1625_FD_202498 | JGI IMG/M metagenome (GOLD analysis project Ga0247727, IMG submission 202498) | Biofilm microbial communities from Wishing Well Cave, Virginia, United States - WW16-25 | ecosystem: Environmental > Aquatic > Deep subsurface > Groundwater > Cave microbial mat | place... | reverse complement strand
GGTCTTCCAGGAATACAGCCCGAAGCCGTTCGCCCTCGACTCCCCCGAGAGCACGACACGCTACCAGGCGCTCGTGCGCTGCGGCGCCGATCACGGCTGCACGAGCGTCGCCGGGGCGACGCGCGACGTAGGCGTGTACACCGGCGAAGGCGGCGACGTGGCCTTCGGCGCCTGGGGAAGCCCGTTCGACCCCGGCCTCGGCGTCGTCTACGACGGCGGCGCCCTGACCACGACGCTGCGATTCTGGGCCCCGATCGCCGGCGGGCGGTTCGACGTCTACCGCGGCCTCATCGGGCCCGGCACTTCGAAGGGCAGCCTCGCCGCGGGTTCGCGCTGGCTCCTCGACACTGGCGGCGCTCCCGGGTCGGAGGCGACCTGCATGCAAGCGGACGTCGCCACCACCACCGAGACGGCGCCGCCCCTCGGGCCCGGCGGCGGGCGCGGCATCGTCGGCCCGCTGGACCAGGCGGCCGATCCCGACCCCGCCCCGGGCACCGCGGCCTACTACCTCGTCGCCGGCGCGCCGGGCGGCGGGACACCCGATGGTCTCGGCTGCGCCAATCCCGGCGTCTGCAGTAGGGTGGGGTGGTGTGAGGGCGGCACCGATGCCGGCGCGCCGTGCGACGCCGGCGGCGACTGCGCCGGCGGGGGGAGTTGCGCGCCCACGCAGACGTCCTGCGGCACCGACGCCGGCCCGGCCGAACGCGGCGGCTGCGGCCGGCACCAGGTCTGTCCCGGCGGCGCGCGCGCCGGCCTGCTCTGCGCGCTCGACCTCGACTGCCCGGGTTCGACCTGTCCCGTCCTGGCGGCCGAGGTGACGACACCGGGTTCAACCTGTCTGACCATCGGCGCGGCGCCGGGGACCGCGCCGGCGGGCGCCGTGGTCACCGGCTGCCCGCCTCCCGGACGGGCGCTCCGCGTCATCCGCGAGGTGGTCGCCGCGGGTATCTGTCCGTAGCCCGGGGCGCGGCGGCCGGGGGCGGCGGCCGGGCGCGCGCCGCCGCGCCGGTTGACGATCGGACCATCCGTCGCTATCCTCATCGCCGCCATGCCGCGATCCGGAGGAGCAATGCAGACCGATCCCAAGCTCGATCGCGCCTTCCGGCTGCTGGAGCGGGCCTACGAGCGCCAGCAGGCGGGGGACCTCGAGGCGGCGGTGCGCCTGTACAAGGCGTCTATAGACGAGCGGCCCACCGCCGAGGCGCACACGTATCTCGGCTGGACCTACTCCAACATGGGGCGGTTCGACGACGCCATCGAGCAGTGCAAGACCGCCATCCTCGTCGACCCGGAGTTCGGCAACCCGTACAACGACATCGGCTCGTACCTCATCCAGAAGGGCGAGCTCGACAAGGCCATCCCGTGGCTCCAGATGGCCAAGAAAGCGTCGCGCTACGAGCCGAAGCACTTTCCCTACCTGAACCTGTTCCGCGTCTACATCAAACAGGGCCGGCTGGACGAGGCGCAGCGCGAGTACGAGCAGGCGCGCTTCATCCAGGAGATGCTGGAGTTCGAGGTCGGCACTCTCGACGAGCCCGACGAAGCCGAACCCACCCACTGAATCAGGGGAAGACGCCCAGCTCCATGTACGCCCGCGCCACCTTCTGGATGGCGACGGCGTAGGCGGCGGTGCGCAGGTCGCCGTGCCTGGGCTCGGCCTTGAGGGCGGCGCGGATCTCGCCGTAGGCGGCCTGCATCGTTCCCTCCAGCCCCGAGTTCACCAGATCGACCTCGTCCGCCCCGTGCAGCAGCTCGCGGCGCAGGTGGTCGGGAACGCGGGTCTTCGTCACCTGCTCCATCGTGCCGACGAGCTTCTCGCGGTACATCTCGTCGAGGCGCTTCTCCATCCGCCCGTAGCGGATGTGCGACAGGTTCTTGGTCCACTCGAAGTACGACACCGTGACGCCGCCGGCGTTCAGGTAGATGTCGGGGATGACCATCGCCCGGCGCGCGTGCAGCCGCTCGTCGGCGCCGAGCGTGGTCGGCCCGTTGGCCGCCTCGGCGACGAGGCGCGCCTTGACGCGGTCGACGTTGGCCAGGGTGATCTGGTTCTCGAGCGCCGCCGGCACGAGGATGTCGCAATCCACCTCGAGGACGTCGGCGGACCCCGCGAGCGGCACAGCACCGGGGAAGCCGACGATCGTGCGGGTGTTGGCGCGGTACTCCGCCAGGTCGGCCACGCTGATGCCGCGCGGCTCGTGCAGACCGCCGCTCACGTCGCCGATGCCGACGATGACGCAGCCATCCTCTTCCTGAAGCAGCTTGGCGACGTGGTAGCCGACGTTGCCGAACCCCTGGACCGCGACCCGCTTGCCCGCGAGCCCGCCGTCGAGGCCGCACGCCTTGATGTCCGCGGGGAACCGGAAGGCCTCGCGGATGCCGTACTGCACGCCGCGGCCGGTCGCCTCGCGGCGGCCCTGGATGCCGCCCTGCGAGATCGGCTTGCCGGTGACGCAGGCCTGCGAGTCGATCTGCCCCGGCATCAGCGCGTCGTAGGTGTCGGCGATCCAGGCCATCTCCTGCTCGCCGGTGCCGAGGTCGGGCGCCGGCACGTTGATGCCCGGCCCGATGAAGTTCTTGCGCACCAATTCGGCGGTGTAGCGCCGCGTGATCCGCTCGAGCTGCTCGCGCGTGTACTGCTGCGGGTCGAGGTTGACGCCGCCCTTCGATCCGCCGAACGGCACGTCGACGATGGCGCACTTGTAGGTCATCAGCGCCGCCAGCGCCATCACCTCGTCCTGCGTGACCGCGGTGCTATAGCGGATGCCCCCTTTGGTCGGCTTGCGGTGCTGCGAGTGCTCGGCCCGCCACCCCTGGAACATCTCGTAGTGGTCGCCGATCTTCACCGGGAACTGGACGTAGTAGACCGAGTTGCACGCCTTGATCTGCTTGAGCAGCCCCTCGGGGATGGTGAGGTTCGCCGCCGCCTTGTCGAACATGCGGCCGACGATGTTCCAGAGATTGAGATCCTCGCCGCCCCCCCGGGCCGCGTGCCGGCTCGCCATGTCGTCGTCCTCCGGTCGAATCCCGCGCGGTCGCGCTGTGCCGGCCCCCGTATGGGCCGGGATCGCGGCGCGGCGCTGTCTCAGGAACGGCAGATGGTGCCACAGGCGGGCGGGGCGGCTCAAGCGGTCGACGGGCCCACGGCGGAGCGACGCCGCCGGACGGTAACGCCCGGCGCCATGGCGACCCTCGCGAGCACGTCGGCGAGGCTGCCATTCGAAGCCTCCGATTGACAGGAATCCGGCCGGGCGGGATCATGACCCGATTCCCACGGAGGCAGGCGTGGCGACTTCAGGAACCGGGCCCGCTCAGACCCTCTGCAGCCCTTGTTCCTCCCGGCAGCCCTTCAAGGCCGCCCGGCCCCATCGGCCTTTCCGGGCGAGCGGTCCTGGCGGGCGGCGCGCTCGATACCGTCAGCCGAAGCGGAGGATCGGCGCCGTGACCTTCGTCGGAGTTCCGGGTTCGACTGATCCGCGCAGGCATGTACCGCCTGGTGATGCAGGCCAGTTCATGTCGCTTTAGAGGGACTTCTCATGGTCGAGGAGAAAGGGCGAAATCGTCTGGAGGGAGGATGTCTGTGCGGCGCCGTTCGATATCAGATCGACGGGCATTCGCGTCGCGCGACCAACTGCCACTGCATACATTGCCGACGTGCCAGTGGGGCACCGTTCGTCACATGGGTGGAGTTTCAGGCTTCAGATTTCAAGGTTGTGTCTGGGGCGCCATCCCGATACGAATCCCGCCCTCAAGTTACCAGGCAGTTCTGTGGGCACTGTGGAGCGCAGCTGACCTATCAGCACGCCGATGCGCCTGGGACGATCGATGTGACAGCGTGCAGTCTGGACGATGCGGATGCGGTGGCACCCGAGGATCACGTGTGGTGCGACCGGATGGTGCCGTGGGTGAAGCTTTCTGACGCCCTGCCGCGATACAAGTTGGGAAGATACGACAAGTGAAGGATGCCTCGCCCTCTAACTGCGAGGTCAACCCGCGCCCGTTAGACACACGAGTGACCAGTTCGATACGCTCTGCATACTCTCCAGGCGAGGCAGGCATGGCACTTCCGAAGCCCCTGAGCACGCGATCAGACGCGGTTATGAGCGGTGCGGTGGTATTCGCCGGCACCCGAGTTCCCACGCAACGGCACAGGGTCGCTCAGGAGAACAGCGATGCGTAACGCGATGATGGCGATGGTTCTGGCATCGAGCTTTGCGACAGGGGCGCTGCTCGCAGCGCCCCCAAAGCCTCTCCCTGCAGATGTCGGCCCGGGCCGCGTCGCATGGTTCGACATCACCACGACCAACCTGCCACGGTTGAAGGAGTTCTACGGGAAGCTGTTCGACTGGCAGTTCACCCCGGTCCAGGGCACCGATCAGGCGGCGGAGATCGTGTCGCGCGGCACGGCGATCGGGACAATCCGCGTTGCGGAGGGCACGATCTCCGGGTTCAACGGCGTGGTCTACATCCAGGTCCCCGACATCCAGACCGGCTGTGAGATGGCGAAGGCGCTCGGAGGAACCATCGTGCCTGGATTCCCCTTCAACCTGCCGGACGGCACCGGAGCCATCGGCCTGGTCGTCGATCCGGCCGGTCATCCGGTGGGCCTGTACTCGAGGACTCCGCTCCCGCCGGCGCCGTCCCCGGCCAAGTGAGGAATCCTGCTCTCCCGCGGCGGCCGAGGGCGCCTATAATCCGGCCTGCACATCCGGGTACGGGCCCATAGCTCAGACGGTCAGAGCAGCTGACTCATAATCAGTTGGTCCCTGGTTCGAATCCAGGTGGGCCCACCGGAACCCCGTGACGAGGCCGCGCGTTCATCCGCGCGGGGACCCCGCATGAACCATCTCCTCCAGGACCTGCGCTACGGTGCCCGGGCGCTGCTCGCGCGGCCGGGATTCTCGCTGGTCGCGGTGCTGGCGCTGGCGCTCGGCATCGGCGCCAACACCGCCATTTTCAGCATCGTCAATACAATCCTGATGCGGCCGCTGCCGTACGAGGATCCCGGGCGGCTGGTGATGCTGTGGCACGCCTATCCGCTGTCCAACCTGCCGCAGGCGACGCTGTCGGTGCCGTCGTACGTCGAGTACCGCGACCACGTCGACGCCTTCGAGAGCGTCGCCGCGGCGACGAACTGGAGCGCCAACCTCAGCGGCAGCGGCGAGCCGGAGCGGGTGCAGGGGGCGCGCGTCACGGCGAACTTCCTGAAGACCGTCGGGGTGACCATGGCGCGCGGGCGCGATTTTCTCGCCGAGGAGGATCGGCCCGGTTCCGAGCGCGTCGTCGTCCTGACCGACGGCCTGTGGCGGCGGCGCTTCGGCGCCGACCCGGGGATCGTCGGCGCGAATGTAGCGCTCAACGGCGAGGCGCACACGGTGGTCGGCGTCCTGCCACCGGGGTTCGCCTTCTTCCGTCCGGTCGATCTCTTCAAGCCGATCGCCTTCACCGCCGAGCAGGCGGCGCCCGCGAACCACGGCTTCGAGTTCCTCATCGGCGTGGCGCGCCTGAAGCCGGACGTGACCTTCGCGCGGGCGCGCGCCGAGATCGACGCGACGGCCGCGCGCCTCAGGGAGCAGTTCTACGAGGAAGGCTGGACCATCCTTATGCACCCGCTCATCGAGGAGGTCACGGGCGACGTCCGTCCCATCCTGTATATCCTCCTGGCCGCGGTCGGCTGCCTTCTTCTGATCGCCTGCGCCAACGTCGCCAATCTGCTGTTGGCGCGCGGCACGGCGCGACAGAAGGAGATGGCGGTGCGCGCGGCGCTCGGCGCGGGGCGCGGGCGTATCGTCCGCCAGCTCCTGACCGAGAGCGTGCTGCTGGGCCTCGCCGGCGGCGCCTCCGGCCTCCTGGTGGCGTACTGGGGCCTGCAAGCGCTGCTCGCGGCCGTGCCGGAGCAGCAGTTGCAGACCGTCCTCGCAGGGCGCGGCGTCGGTCTCGACGGCACGGTGCTCGCGTACACGCTCGGCATCTCGGTCGTCACCGGCGTCCTCTTCGGTCTCGTCCCGGCGTTCGCGGCGGCGCGCCCCGATCTCTCCGGCATGCTCAAGGAGGGCGGCCGCGAAGGGGCCGGCGGCCGGCACCGGATGCTCGGGGTCTTCGTGGTGTCGCAGGTGGCGATCGCGATGGTCCTGCTGGTCGGCGCCGGGCTCCTCGTCCGCAGCATGGGCCGGCTGCGCGCCGTCGACCCCGGGTTCGACGCCCGCGGCCTGCTGACCATGCGGGTGTTCCTGCCCGAGGCGCGCTACGCCGACCCGGCGCAGATCAACGGCTTCTTCGACGCGGTCCTGCCGCGCCTCGCGGCGCTGCCCGGCGTCACGGCGGCGGCGGCGATCTCGAACCTGCCGATGGGCGGCGACAACTCGAGCGGCTCGTTCCAGGTCGAGAACCGGCCGGTGCAGGAGGGGCAGCCGTCGCCGCACGGCGACTCGCACTACGTGTCGCCGGGGTATTTCGAGGCGATGGGGATCCCGCTCGCAAAGGGCCGCCTGTTCGACGCGCGCGACACCGCCGAGGCGACGCCCGCGATCATCATCGACGAGGTGCTCGCCGATCACTTCTTTCCGGGCGACGATCCGGTCGGCCACCGGATCAGCAAGTACGGCGAGGGGACGGGCGAGGCGCCGGTCTGGCGCACGATCGTCGGCGTCGTCCGGCACGTCGCAAAATACGGCCTCGACGGACGGGTGAAGGACCAGTACTACTTCCCGGCGGCGCAGCGGCCGCAGCGCGGCATGTTCCTGGTCGTGCGCACCACCGTCGATCCGGCCGGGATGGCGACGGCGGCGCGCGCCGCGGTGCGCGCCGTCGATCCCGACATGCCGGTGTTCAAGGTGATGACGATGCAGCGGGTGATCGACGATACGCTCGTCGGCCGCCGCTTCACCGCCATGCTGCTCGGTATCTTCGCCGCCGTCGCCCTGGTGCTGGCGGCGGTCGGGCTGTACGGCGTCATCGCCTACGCCGTCAGCCAGCGGACGCACGAGATCGGCGTCCGCATGGCGCTCGGCGCGCGCGTCGAGGACGTGGTGCGGATGGTGGTGCGGCAGGGGATGCGGCTGGCGGCCATCGGCCTGCTGGTCGGCGCGGCGGCGGCGCTCGCCACCACGCGCTTCCTCGCCAGCCTGCTCTTCGGTGTCGGCGCCGCCGACCCGGCGACCTTCGTCGCCATCCCGGCGATCCTGGCGCTGGTGGCTCTGCTCGCCTCGTGGCTGCCGGCGCGGCGCGCGGCGCGTGTCGACCCGATGACCGCGCTGCGCGACGAGTGACGGAGGCCGTCCGGGCGCGGGCTGATCAGCGGCCGGGCGGCCTGTCCCCGGCGCGTGCCTTGCCGGCGCCCGTGCGGCCGGCGCCGGCGCCGCCGGTGCCCAGGCCGCCGGGGCCCGTGCCGTCCCCACCGGCACGGCGGCTTGGCACGTAGGTCCCGTCGAAGGCCACCGTCCAGGCAGCACCGCCGTCCTTCAATTGCTCCCAGAGCTGGCGCACCTTGCCCCCCTCGAGCGGCGTCCAGGTGATCCGCTCGGAGACCTTGCCGCCGCCGGCGGTCGCGCCGCCGGCCGCGGCGGACACGCCGCTCAGCACCATCGATCGGCCGCGCAATCCGCCGGCGAGATCGAGGCGCGTGCCGCTGCCGTCGACCCACGCCTGGTGCCACAGTCCGTCGGAGCGATCGTAGATGTTGAGGCTCCATCCCTCCATCCCGCCGGCGCCCTTCCAGTTCTCGAGCACCACGCAGCCGCCGAGGATGAGGCGGATGCTGCTGCCTCCGGCGCGCTTCCCGTCGGGCCGGAACACGTCCCACTCGCCGACCCAGAAGTCGAACTGGCGATGCTCCGGCGCGTCGCACCCGGGCGGCGTCGGGCCGCTTGACGGCTCCGGGGTCGCGGCCCCCGGTGTGGCCGGGGCCGGCGGCGCCGTGGCGGCGGGCGCGGTGGGCGGCGCGGGCGGCGTCGCCGTCGCGGGCGGCGCCTGCGACCAGGCAGCCGTCACGAGCAGCAGGAAGCCCGCGGCGAGCGCGGGCAGGGCGCGGTGCATTCGAGTACGGACGTGCATGCGGGTCTCCTCGTGCCGGGCGCGGTCGCGGCCCGCGCCGGCCGGTCAGCGCAGTTGCTTCGTCTTCCAGTCCCTCAGTATCTGCCGGGCGGCGTTGAAGCCCGGGGCGCCGGTGACGCCGCCGCCGGGATGGGTGCCGGCGCCGCACAGGTAGAGGGCCCGGATCGGCGTGCGATAGCGCGACCAGCCTGGCAGCGGCCGGCCGAGAAAGAGCTGCCCGAGATTCAGGTCGCCGTGGAAAATGTTCCCCTCGGTCAGGCCGAAGCGCTCCTCGAGATCGACCGGCGACAGGATGTCGCGCGCCAGGACCGACCGCCCGAAGTTGGGGGCGAACTCGGTGATGGTCTCGGTGACCCGATCGGCGAGATGCTCGCGCTCGGTCGCCCAGGTGCCAGAGGCCAAGCGATAGGGCGCGTAGTTCACGAACGCCGTCAGGACATGACGCCCGGCGGGGGCGAGACCGGGGTCGAGGTGGGTCGGCACGACGCAGTCGACGTACGGATGGGTCGAGGCGCGGCCGTGCTTGGCCTCGTCCCAGGCGCGCTCGTGGTAGTCGGTCCCCGGGCAGATCGTGAAGTCGCTCAGCATGGCGGGGGTCGCGTCGGGCGGCATCTGCGGCACCACCGGCGCCTCGCTGAGCGCGAAGTTGATCTTGGCGCACGGCCCGGCCATCTTGATCGCCGCGACCGCGGCGCGGAACTCGTCGTCGAGATGGCCGGCGTCGAGGAGTCCCAGGAAGGTGCGCTTCGGATCGGCGTTGCTGGCCACGACGCGGGCCCGTATCTCCTCGCCCGAGGCGAGCGCCACCCCGGCGGCGCGCCCGTTCTCGATCAGGATGCGCGCGACCGGCGCCCCGGTGCGCACCGTGCCGCCGGCGGCGCGCACCGCCAGCGCGAGCGCCTGGGTGATCGCGCCCATGCCGCCCTTGACATGCCCCATGAACCCCTGCGACAGCGTGTCGCCGCCCGACAGCGAATGGAACACCAGGCCGGAGGCGGTCCCCTGGGTCATCGGCCCGCCGTGCACGCCGAGCACGTTCGAGCAGGCGACGAGGTTCCGCACCTCGGGGCGCTCGAAGCGCGACTCGACGAGGTCCATGACGCTGGCGGTCAGGAAGCGGGTCAGGCGGCCGATGTCGGCCTCGCTGATCCGCCGCAGCCGCAGCGCGATGCGGCCGAGGTCCGGCAGCGCCCGCACGCCTTCGTCGATGGGCGGCGGTGGCTCGAGGAAGAACGGCTCGAGGTAGCCCGCCAGGCGCTTGATCTCGATGTCGAAGGCGAGGAAGGCGCGCGCGTCGCGCGCCGAGATCCTCTCGATGCCGGCCGCCGTGCGCCGCGCATCCTGCCAGTAGTACAGGGCGTTGCCGTTGCGCGCGGGAACGAACTGCAGCGGGTCGCACGGCGTCATCTCGAGGCCGTAGCGTGTGAGGCCGAGGTCGCGGATCACCTCGGGGCGCATCATGCTGGCGATGTAGGCGGCGGTCGAGGCGCGGAAGCCCGGGGCGATCTCCTCGGTGACGCAGGCGCCGCCGACGATGTCGCGTCGCTCGAGGACGCAGGTCCTGAGGCCGGCGCGCGCCAGCAGGCCCGCGGTCACCAGGCCGTTGTGGCCGCCGCCGACTACGAGGGCGTCCCAGGCGGCGCCGGTCATCAGGCCATGATCGGGTCGTCGCGGTAGTTCGAGCGCAGGAGCGCGCCGCGGCGGAAGCGGTCGAACGCCAGCGGCGCGATGTCGAGGCTCGCCCGGCCGTCGGCGATCACCTCGGCCACGAGGCGGCCGGTGACCGGGGCCTCCTTGAAACCGTGGCCGGAGAAGCCGCAGCACATCAGAAACCCGCCGACCTCGTCCACCGGGCCGAGGATCGGATGGAAGTCGGGCGATCCCTCGAGCAGCCCCGCCCAGCCGCCGCGCGCCGTGCCGTTCCCGAGACGCGGCATCGAGCGCGCCAGCCGGATCGCCACGTCCTCGATGTAGGCGTCGGAGGGCTGCGTCGGGTAGCCGTCCGGGTCGAGAGGGCCCTTGTAGTACGAGTTCCCCTCGGCCATCACCTGCCCGTCCCCCTCGGGGCGGTACGACAGGCCGTTGACGAAGTCGTAGACACTCGGCGTGCGCACCGGGTACGGCTCGCCAACGGGTGCGCGGATGACCGCCTCCTCGATCAGCTCGAGCTTGAGCGGCAGGTCGATCCCGGCCATGTTTGCAACGCGGTCGGCCCAGGGGCCGGCGGCATTGACCACGGTGCGGGTCGCGAAGGTCTCCCGAGGCGTCACGACGGCCGCGACCCGCCCGCCCTCGACCTTGATGGCGGTGGCCTGGGTGTTCTGCAGCACGGTCACGCCGCGGTCGCGCGCCCCGGCGGCGAACGCCACGGTCGTGCCGTGGCCGTCGCCGTAGCCGGCGTCGGCCTCGTGCGCGAAGGCGACCGCCCCCTCGGTGGCGAGACCCGGCACGAGAGCCTGCGCCTCGGCGGCGTCGATGATCCGCACCGGCACGCCGAGCCGGTGTCCTAGGGCGACGTTGGTCTCGAGCGCCGCGGCGTCCTTCCGGCCCACCATCAGCACGAGGCCGTTCTGGATGAAGCCGGAGTGGCCGCCGACCTCCCGGTCGAAGGTGGCGAAGAAGGCGCGCGCCTGCCGGGCGATCTCGGTGACGATGGGGGTCGAGTAGTGCTGCCGGATGACGCCGCCGGTGCGGCCGCTGCAGCCCGAGGCTAGCGTCGCCTTCTCGAGCACGACGACGTCGGTGACGCCGCGGCGGCTCAGGTGCCAGGCGACGCTCGCCCCCTGGATGCCACCTCCGATGATGACCACATCGGCCGTGCGTCCCATGGCCAGTCCGGCGGGGCTATCCGGTTTTGGGGATGTCGCCGGCTTCAGGACCGCTGCAGGCGAGGATCTTGAGATGCGTCGGCAGCCGCAGCTCGTGCCCGATCTTGCGCACCAGGCTCAGGACGTTGCGGCGGATGTCCTCGACCCGGTCGGTCGTCAGGCTCTCGTGAACGAGCTTGCCGATGTAGACGTCCTCGCCGACCCGGCAGATCCGCAGGAAGGTCGAGTCCTCGCCGGAGATGTACTGCCTGGCGGGATCCTTGAGGGATTCGAGGTGCTGCCGGAGGCCGCTGTCAGCCTTGAAGCCGATGAAGATCGGCTGGTCGACCTTGAGCTCCAGCACGTCCTCACCTCCCATGAGTGGCGGACGGGCCAACCGCGGCGCCGGGATCAGGCGGACGCGCCCGGCCGGACGTTCTTGGCCCGCGGACCCTTCGGGTCGGATTCGCGGTCGAACGTGACCTGCTGCCCTTCGCGAAGGGAATCGAACGGCACCGTCTGGCACTCGCTGCGGTGAAAGAACACTTCGTTGCCGTCGCTGGCGGCGATGAATCCAAACCCGCGGTCCATCAGTTTCTTGATCGTGCCGACTTCCATGGCCAACACCTCTCTTGGTTGCTCTTGGTTGCGGAGTGAGGCTGCATCTTAGCACGTTTCATGCCGGGGTGGGCGACCGGCCTCGGCACGCGCCACGCACACCGCCGCGGTCACGTCGCCGGTGACGTTGAGCACGGTACGGCACATGTCGAGCAGGCGGTCGACGCCGAGGATGATGGCGATCCCCTCCGCCGGCACGCCGACCGTGACCAGGAGGGCGGTCACGAGCGGCAGCGACCCCCCCGGCACGCCGGCCGTGCCGACCCCGGCGAGGATCGACAGGAGGACGACGGTCACCTGGTCGCCGATCGTCAGCTGCACCCCGAAGAACTGCGCCAGGAAGAGCACCGTGATCCCCTCGTACAGGGCGGTGCCGTTCTGGTTCAGGGTCGATCCGAGGGTCAGGACGAAGTTGCCGATCGGTCGCGGGATGCCGAGTTCGTGCTCGGCGACCCTGAGCGTCGTCGGCAGGGTGGCGTTGCTCGACGAGGTCGAGAAGGCGGTCAGCATCACCTCGCGCATCCGGACGAAGAAGACGCGCGGCGACATGCCGCCGAACACCCTGAGGACGATGGAGTAGGTGAGGAACTGGTGCAGCGCCAGGGCGACGATCACCGTGAGCACGTAGACGCCGAGGCGCGACAGCACCTCGAGGCCGAAGCGCGCCGTCAGGGTGAACAGCAGCGCGCCGACGCCGTACGGCGCCAGCCGCATGGCGAAATCGATGACCTTCATGACGGTTTCAAAGACTGCCTGCAGCCAGCGCAGCAGCGGCTCGGCGGTCGCCCGGTCGATCGTCGTCAGCGCGATCCCGAGGATCAGCGCGAAGACCATCACCGCGATCATGTCCCCCTGGAAGGCCCGGGTCATCGCCTCGATCGGGTTCTCGGGGATCAGGTCGAGGACGATCTGCAGACCGCTCTTCGGCGCCGGCGGCGGCTTCAGCGACCCCTGCGACCGGCCGATGACGTCCATGAGGGCGGCGCGCGATTCCGCCGACAGCCCCTCCCCCGGCCGCACCAGGTTCGCCAGGGTCACGCCGATGAGGACCGAGATCGAGCTCAGCAGCACGGTGAAGACGAGGGTCCGCAGGCCGACGCGCCCCAGCCGGCGCGGGTCGCCCAGCTCGGCCACCCCGAGGATCAGCGCCGACACCACGAGCGGGATGACCACCATGAAGATCAGACGCAGGAAGATCTTCCCCGCCGGCATGGTGACGTTATCGACCAGCCAGAGGAGGCCCGGCGTGTCGCCCAACAGTTGGTTGGCGGCGACACCCAGGAGGGCGCCGGTGAGCATCCCGATCAGGATGCGGGTGTGCAGAGGCCAGGGACGCGGCACGAGGCGACCATCCTAGAGGCGCCGCGGCCCCGGGCGCAACGGTCCCGGCCGCAAGGCGCTCGGGTGCAGGGGTACGGGCCCCCCGGGCCCCGTCCGCGCCCCGATCCGCCATGCTATACTGCGCCCTTCCTGAAAGGACCGCGCCGCGCCGGCCGCGCCCCGATGAACGAAGACCTTCGCAGGTTGATTCACCTCCAAGAACTGATGATCGCGCTGGCCGAGCTCCAGGAGCGGCAGGCCGCCGTCCCCGTCGAGGTGGCGCGGCTCGAGAAGGAGCTGCTCGCCTTCGAGTCGGAGGTCGAGAAGGAGAAGGCCGCCCTCAGCGATATCCAGAAGGAGCGCCGCCGCCTCGAGATGGAGCTGATGGGCGTCGAGTCGCGCATCCAGAAGTATCAGGGACAGCTCGCCGAGGTGAAGACCAACAAGGAATACCAGGCGATGGTGCACGAGATCGACGGGTGCAAGGCCGAGCGCGCCACCCTCGACGAGAAGATCCTCCTCGACATGGAGGCCGCCGAGAAGACCCAGGCCGCCGCCCGGGTGCACGACGAGCGCCTGCGGGAGAAGCGCCAGGAAACCGAGAAGGGCCGGCAGGCGCTGCGCGAGCGGATGACCGGCCTGCAGGCCGAGAAGCAGCGGCTCGAAGGGGAGCGCGAGTCGCTCCAGAAGACCATACCGGCCAGGATGATCGACCCCTTCCTGAAGATCTCGAAGCAGCGCAAGGGGCTCGGGCTGGTGCCGGTGCGCGGGGAGCTGTGCGGCGGCTGCCACGTGCGCGTCATGCCGAAGCTGATCCAGGAGATCCGGCGCTCCACCTTCCTGATCACCTGCGATTCGTGCAAGCGTTTTCTCTACGTGTTCGAGGACCTGAATCAGGCCGCCGCGGGCGCCGGCGGGCAGGCGGCGCCGCCGCCGGACGCGCCCGTGTCCTGAGGGCGCTTTGACCGGCCGCCCGCACTCCCGCACCGCCGGACCGCGAACCGGGGCGGCGGCGCCCGACCTGCTGGCGCACATCGACGGCGGGGCGCGCGGCAACCCCGGCCCGGCCGGCTACGGCGTGCACCTGACCACCGCCGCCGGCGAGCCGGTCGCGGCGATCTACGGCTACCTCGGCATCGCCACCAACAACATCGCCGAGTACGCGGCCCTGCTCGCCCTGCTCGAGCACGTCCTGGCCATGCGCCCGGCCCGGCTGGCGATCCGATCCGACTCCGAGCTGCTGATCCGCCAGATGAAGGGGGAGTACCGGGTGAAGGACCCGAAGCTCAAGGTCCTGCACGCCGAGGCCCGTCTCATGGTGGCCCGTCTTCCCCGGGTCTCGTTCGAGCACGTGCGGCGCGAGCACAACCGCGAGGCCGACGCGCTGGCCAACCGGGCAATGGACGAGCAGGCGGGATCCCACCCGCTCCCCGCGGGGCTCCGGACGGTGCCGGCCCTCATGACCCGGGCACGGCTGCCAAACCTTTGACAGATCGCATCCTTAACCTATATTGATGGCCCATGGCGGCGCCCTTCGCCTCGAACCTCGCCGCGGTGCGCGGACGCATCGAGGCGGCGGCCCGCCGGGCCGGGCGCGGGCCCGGGGAGGTGACGCTGGTCGGCGTCGCCAAGACGATGCCGGCGGCGCGGGTGCGCGAGGCGATCGACGCGGGACTGCGCGACGTCGGCGAGAACAAGGTGCAGGAGGCGCGCGACAAGGCGCCGCTGGTCGGGCCGGGGGCGCGCTGGCACCTGGTCGGGCACCTGCAGGGGAACAAGGCGAACCTGGCGGCGCGCCTCTTCGATGTCGTGCACTCGGTCGACTCGGTCGAGGTCCTGGCGCGTCTCGAGAGCGGGGCGGCGGCGGCCGGGCGGAGAATCGAGGCGCTGGTGCAGGCCGACCTGGCGGGCGAAGCGACAAAGTCCGGTGCCGGGCCCGCGGCGATCGAAGCGATACTCGCCGCGGCCGCGGGGTGCGCGGCGGTGCGGGTGCGCGGCCTGATGATCCTGCCGCCGTACGGCGCCGACGCGGAGCGGTCGCGACCGTGGTTCCGGCGGCTGCGCGCGTTGCTTGTCGAGTGCCGCGCGCGGCACCCGCGGCTCGAGATGACCGAGCTGTCGATGGGGATGACGGAGGACTTCGAGGTGGCGATCGAGGAGGGGTCGACGCTGGTGCGCGTCGGCCGCGCCCTCTTCGGCGAGAGACGGCCGGCGCCCGCCGGCGGTGAGAAAGGGGAGGCCACATGAAGATCACGCCCATAGACATCAGCGGGCACAGCTTCGCGACCAGGCTCAGGGGCTTCGACCAGGAAGAGGTCCGCTCGTTCCTGAACCTGGTCTCTTCCGAGTTCGAGGCCCTGGTGGTCGACAACAACGCGCTCAGGGAGAAGCTGGCGCAGGTGGAGGCGAGCGTCTCCGACCTCAAGGAGCGCGAGCGCATCCTGAAGGAGACCCTGCTCACCGCCCAGCGCCTGGCCGACGAGATCCGCGAGGAGGCCCGCAAGGAGGCCCATCTCATCGTGCGCGAGGCCGAGGTGAAGGGGTCGCAGCTCCTCGACCAGGCCGGCCGCAAGGCGGGCGACCTCGAGGGGGCGATCCAGGCGCTCCGGGTCGAGCGCGAGGCCTTCGCGCAGCGCATCCGCTCCGCGGTCGAGCAGCACCTCCGTCTTCTCGAGATGCACCGCAGCGAGGACGAGGTCGAGGACCGGCTGCGCTTCATGAAGAAGCCGGCCGATCAGGGCGGCGCCTGAAGGCCGGGCACGGCCCCATGACCGGCGCGGTGATCCGATGATCGAAGCCGATCTCGCCGTCGTCGGCGCCGCCGAGCTCGTGACCCTGGCGGGACCGGCGCCGCGCACGGGGCCCGCGCTGGCCGAGGCGGCGATCGTCCCGGGCGGCTGCGTCGCGGCGCGTGACGGCCGCATCGTGTACGCGGGCGACGCCGCCGGCTACCGCCGCGAGGTCCGGCTGCGACCGGGCGCCGTCGTCATCGACGCCGCGGGGGCGGTCGTCCTGCCCGGCTTCGTCGATCCGCACACCCACCTGCCGTTCGCCGGCTGGCGCGACGCCGAGTTCGTCGAGCGCCTCAGGGGCGCGACCTACGAGACCATCGCGGCGCGGGGCGGCGGCATCCGCGCGACCGTCGCCGCCACCCGCCGCGCCGGCCTCGACGAGCTCGTGACCCTCGGCGGCGCGCGCCTCGACCGCATGCTCCGGCACGGCACGACCACCGTCGAGGCCAAGAGCGGCTACGGCCTGACGCTCGACGACGAGATCAAGCAGCTGGAAACGGTGCGCCGGCTCGATGCCGTCCACCCGGTGACCCTGGTGCCGACGTTCCTCGGGGCGCACGTCGTCCCGGCCGAGCGGCGCGCCGATCGCGCCGCCTACGTGCGCGAGGTGGCCGAGGTGATGATCCCCGAGGTGGCGCGCCGCGGGCTGGCGCGCTTTTGCGATGTCTTCGTCGAGGAGGGGGCGTTCACCGTCGAGGAGGGGGAGGCGATCCTGCGCGCCGGCGCCGCGGCGGGGCTAGGGGCGCGCGTGCACGCCGAGCAGCGCGGCGTCTCCGGCGGGGCGGCGCTCGCCGCCCGCTGCGCCGCCGCGTCGGCCGATCATCTCGACCATGTCGACGCCGGCGGCATCGAGGCGCTGCGCCGGGCCGGGACGACCGCCGTCCTCCTCCCGGGGGCGTCGTTCTTCCTGCGCGACCCGCGTGACGCCCCCGCCCGGCGGCTGATCGACGCCGGCGTGCCGGTGGCCCTGGCGACCGACTTCAATCCCGGCACCTGTCCGACCGAGGTGATGACGGCGATCCTGCCGCTCGCCTGCCTGCGGCTCGGCCTCCTGCCGGCCGAGGCGATCGCCGCGGCGACCGTGAACGCCGCCCACGCCCTCGGCCTCGCCGCGCGCGTCGGACGCCTGGCGCCGGGGATGGACGCCGACATCCAGGTCGTCGACGTGCCGAACCACATCCATCTCGCCTACCGGTTCGGCGCCAACCGCTGCCGGACAGTGATCAAGCGCGGGCGCGTCGTCGTCGACGACGGCCGGCTGTCGCCCGGGCCGGGAGGCTGGTAGAGTCCGTCCGCGGCGCCCGCTGCGCGCCGCGCGGGATCGGGAGGTGGCCGATGTTCTCCGGATCGACGCTCGAGCAGTTCGCCGACAGCCTCGCGGCCGGCACCCCGACGCCGGGCGGGGGCAGCGCCGCCGCCCTGGCCGGCAGTCTCGCGGCCGCGCTCGTCGAGATGGTCTGCGGCCTGACGATCGGCAGGGAGGCCTACCGTGACCATGAGGCCGGCCTGCAGATTATGCGCGACCGGTCTGGGACCCTGCGCCGGGAGCTCATGACGATGGTCGACAGGGACGCCGAGGCGTACGACGGCGTGATGGCGGCGATCAGGATGCCGAAGGCGAGCGTTGCCGAGAAGGCCGCCCGCAAGGAGGCGCTCGGGCGCGCCACCATGACCGCCACCGAGATCCCCCTCGCGACCGCCGAATGCTGCGCCGCCCTGATGGGTCTCGCCCGGGATCTCGTCGCCCGGGGGAATCGCAACGCCCTGAGCGACATCGGCACGGCGGCGGTGCTGGCCGAGGCGGGGCTGCGCGGCGCCCTCATGAATGTCCGCGTCAACCTCGGCGGATTCCCCGATCCGGTGCAGGCGGCCGCCATCCGCGACCGGGCGCGCGACCTCGAGGCCGAGGGCGACCGGCTGAGGCTCTCGAGCCTCGAGGCGATCAGGGCCGCCGGCGCCGGTGTCTGATCGGCGGTTCTGGCGTTCCGGATTACGAAACGGACATCGATGGAGCCGCAGGGCTGGCCGACCAACTGTCTGTTTTTCCGGCGATTTCGACGGTTCCGATTGCACCACATTCCGAAACAAAGTACGTTGCGCGTCGTGCGCCGGACCGCGCCCCCGTCATTTATATGTTGACAACGCCGGGACGGGAACGTACTCATACGAACAGTTATGTAACGCCCCGGCAGGCCGACGGGCACCGTACCCGTTTCGGCACCGGGGTGGAGACCGGAATGGGAGATCGACAAACACCCGTATCGACGGACGCCGGCGTGGCCACGCAGCCGTCCGGTTCGCGCCGGCCCTGCCGTGCCGGCGCCGCACCTCTACGCGGGAGGTCTTGAATGCGTCGTCCTGCCTGCCTCCGAGTGATCAATGGGCTCACCCTGGCTGTCATCGCGACCGTGGGGCTGCTCCTGCTTCCCGTCGCCGCGACCTGGGGCTCCAAGGCCCGCGTCCCGTCGAGCCTCCAGGCGAAGCTCGACCAGCTCGAAGACCGCAAGACGCGCCAGCTGCCGCGCGTGACGGCGGTCGAGCGGCCCGCCGATCTCTCGCCCTTCGGCGCCGCCTTCCAGCCCGATCGGCGCGAGCTCTCGCCGCAGGCGCGTCGCAATCTCGTCGAGACCGCGGTCGGCTGGGTCGACCTGCGCCGTGCCGATGAGGGCATCCTGCGCCAGGTCCCCGCGGCGCTGCGCGCCGAGACGGCGGGTCAGCGGGCCGCCGGGAACAAGGGCCGCGGGCAGTCGCGCGGCCTGAACCTCGTCCAGATCGACGCCGAGGCCCTGCGCGCCCGGGGGTACGACGCCATCGAGGCGGAGATCCGCCTGCACGGCCGCATCCTCGACCAGGTCCCGACCAACGCCGTCGTGGTGCGGGTCGCCGGCGAGCGCGACTTCGACGCCCTCGCGGCGCTGCCGTCCGTCGCGGCCATCGGCGCCTACGAGCCGGCCTACAAGGTGTCGCCGCTCACCGGCCGCCTGCCGCTCATCCAGGCCGAGCGCGCGCGCGCGCGCGAGCTCGATCTCATCGTTTCCCTGTGGTCCGACACCGACACCGGCCACGGCCGCTCCGCCATCGAGGCCATCGCCGGCCGCGGCAAGGTGAGCCCGTGGAGCATCGACGGCACAGTCCTGCAGGTGAAGGGCTCGCCGCAGATCGCGGCACGCCTGGCGCGCGAGGAGATCGTGCGCAGCATCGGCGAGCGCGCCGAGTTCATGCTGACCAACTCCGACGCGCCGACCCTCATGATGGTCGGCAACACCGAGTCGGCCTTCGGCATGGCGCGTCCCTATCACGACATGGGGATCGACGGCGGCGGCCTGAACGCCTCCGGCCTGCCGCAATCCCCCCGCCTCAACAACGACACCGCCCAGGTGCCGCCGCAGATCGTCACGGTCACCGACAACGGCATCTCGACCGACGCGGTCCACTTCTCGCAGACCGCGACGCAGGTGACCACGATCGCCGCCCCCATCGGCCCGGCGCACCGCAAGGTGCATGCGATCCAGAACGTCGAGGACACCGGCAACTCCTGCGACTCCATACTCTCCGGCAGCAACACGCACGGCAACGTCGTCGCCGGGATCATCGCCGGCGCTCCGGGCGACTTCGGCCTGACCTACA
>Ga0247727_10008372_pt1 | contig 19217 bp, 16 predicted proteins | sample WisWelCaveWW1625_FD_202498 | JGI IMG/M metagenome (GOLD analysis project Ga0247727, IMG submission 202498) | Biofilm microbial communities from Wishing Well Cave, Virginia, United States - WW16-25 | ecosystem: Environmental > Aquatic > Deep subsurface > Groundwater > Cave microbial mat | place... | reverse complement strand
TTCGAGGCTTTCCGGCAACAGCGACGCCTGCGCCCGTTCCGCCCCCGCAACGAAGCCCCTCATCAATGCCCCCGCCGATTCAACAAGCGAATCATAGCATCGGTGGAGTTTTCACACAGCCAGGGTCAGAACCTGAAGTAAGTAGGACTCACAGCGGCCTGAGGTTGCTGGCTCAGCTCTGGCGACGTTTGGGGTGGAGCCGACCTCGCCTTCCGACAGGTCCGTGAGGTGCGCGCATCCATCGGCCGAAGCCTTGAAACGGGCCGCAGGTGACCGGAAGCGGGCGCGACTGCGGGAACCACCGACGTCGGCCAAACCGGGCGACCCCGAGAGATGGGGTTGGCGGGAGAGACGCGGGACCGTCAGCCGGTGCTAATGAAGAAATAGAGCGCGGCGCCGGCCATCAGAGAGAGGCCAAGGCCGGCGAGAAAGCCAAGTAGATAGATACCCTTGCTGCTGCTGCGCCGCGGCGGCACGGGAAGCGGCAGAAGCGGCGCATAGGCGCTGGGCGCAAATGGAGCCGGCTCCACCGGTATCTGCAGCCGGAGAGTGCCGATACGTGGGGATGGCGGGACTGTCCATTCGGGGGATGGTGGGACCGTGCGTTCAAAGCTGCGATCGAACCGGCCGGCGAGCTCCGCGGGATCCAAGTTTGGGAGCTTGTGTCCCAGCAACCGCTTGAGATTTTCGAGCGCCTCCGCCGTCGCATTGGCTTCCGCCGCGATTTTGGCCGCGGCGTCGACAACAGGAGCAGGCGGGTCTGGCTCTCCGCGGAATGCGTAAGGCTCCGCAAACTCGGGCGATGCCTGGACCGCCTGAGGCTCAGGGAATGCCGGCACCTCCTGAGGCTCGGGAAACGGCGGTTCACCCGCAGGGTCGGGGAACGGGGGCATTCCCGCCTCCTCCTGCCCGGCCGCAAATGACTCCGCCGGCGGCTCGGGGGCGCCGGTCGCTATGGCGCTGTCTGCGGCACCCTCGATCAGGATATCCGCGGAACCGGGCGCGTCGCTTTCTTCGATGTGGCCCGCCGATCCATCGGCAAAAACCGCGTCGGGCGGCCTAGCTGATGTCGGGGCTTTCCTCAGCTCGTCGCGAAACCGTGGCTGCTCACTCAGCGGACCTGCCGAACCTTCACGCTCCGTCCAGCCCGGTGGCACCAGAATACCCGGGTCCAACATCGCGGGCGCCACTTCGTGACCCTCGGTCTCCTCCGCACGCTTATCTGCGGCGTCCAGCGCGCTGAAGATGGGCGAAACCTCCACGTGCGCCGCAGTTGCAGCGATCTGGCCGCGCTCCGGGTCAGGCGATTGGCGCGGGGCGTCGGACTCTGGCTGATCGAGATCGGGATTCTCGGCATCAGAATACTCGATCCCTGCGCCGAGGCGCTGCTGGACATCTGCAGGGGGTAGCGATTGCCGGGGCGCATCGGCAACAGCTATGTCGGGAATCCCTGGCGGGTCCGCCGGCGGGGCTTCCGCAGCGCTGGAAGGATCCTGGCCATCCCCGGGGCCAGGCGAGGTGGAGAGCGCTTCCTTCAGCGAACCGTCGCCGAACATGTCGAGCCGGGTCGTAGCAACGATCTCCGCATCGCTCAGCCGCAGGCCCGAGCGCCGCGCCGGGGTGCCCTTTGCATTGTCGGCATCTGGCGGAAATTGCGCGTCCTGCATCGCAACTCTCAACGCTGATGGCCACCCTGGTGGCTGCCAACCTCCGCGGCGACGCCCGATCAGCTCTTACCCATTCCGGTGATGCGATCGAGGAGGCGCACTTTGCGCCGCCCCCCAGGTATCGCCGCCGTTTGGGGCATCTCTGCGGCTGCCGGGGAAACGGCGGGTGTGCCTACAGCCTCGGCAGACGCGTCACCTGCCTCCGGGCCGCGGTTCCCGTTGTTGGCGCTGTTCCCGGTGCCCCGGGAGCTCCCGCGGGTGTCTACGGGCTGGACGGGCTGCCTTGTCGGGTCTGCGTTACGGACCGGCACCTGGGCGACCCGCTCCGCGAGCCGGCGCCGGTGGCCGTCCCGTGCCGGGCGCCGCACCTGCCCCGAGGCCGGCAGCGCGCCAACGCCGATGCGGCGCATCTCGTCCATGAAGTGCGCAGCTTGCTGGGCCAGACGCTCGTGCGCGGCCGCCAGCTCGGCCCTGAGCCTGCTGATGGTCCCGGCCTGCCGCTCCGCTTGCGCCTCGGCGGAGCCGACGCGGGCCTTGAGTGCGAGCCGGCTGTTCTTCAGGCCCGCGCCCGCCTCGTGCGTCTGCTCGAACGCGGTCAGGGCAGCCTTGAGACGGGCGATCTCCCCAGCCTGGTCTTCAGCGCGCGCTTTGAGCGTCCGCAACTCACGATCCCGCTCCAGTCGGCCCTCCTCCGGCACGGGCGCTCCGGAGCGCGCGAGCTGCAAGACCGTCTCGGCATCGGCAAGGGTTTCGCGCAGCCGATCCATTTGGCTGTCCGCTGCCGGCGACGGCAAGAGAGAGGCGCTCCCCGGCGCGGGAATGAGATATCCCTCGCCGAGCCGGCGCTGCAACCGGTCGATCAGCGTCGCCTGCTCGCGCGTCTTGGTTCTTAGCGCTTCGGCCTCGGCCCGCAGCGCCACCTCGCCCTCGGGCGCCGGTTCGCCGGCCAATCGTCGCTTGCGACCCCCGCGCGTTGTTAGCGCGCTGCTGAGCCGCTCGATTTCCGCGGACCTCTGCGCGTTGATCGATGACGCCTCCTCGAGTGCCGCCTTGTGGCGCTTGGCGCCCTGAGCGAGCTCGGCAATCTCGCGATCGCGATTGAACAACAGGCGCTTGGCCTCCCCGAGCCGCGCCTCCACCTTCGGCAGCCGGTCGGCGATCGTCTGCTCCAGCACGCGCCGCGCATTCAGATTCTCATCCAGTTCCGCCTTGATCGTGACGACGTCGGTCTCCAGTGCCGAGATGCTGGCGTCGCGGCGATTGATCTCGATCAGCTGACGGGCGCGTTCCAGCTTGGCCTGGTCCAGCTGCGTTTCGAGCTTGTGCACCTTGATGGCATAGGCGGCGCGAAGCCGGTCGAGGTCGGCTTTGATCTCGGCCTCGCTCACCGGCAGGGACTGCCTGAGCCGCCTGGTCGTGAGCCGCACCGCCCTGGACCAGAATGCGGATGCCAGCAGCAGGGCAAGCAGGCTTGCAATCAAGAAGCCCAACGCCACGAGCATGCCGGATTGAATAGAGATCAATGGCGCATCCTTGGCTTCAGGACAGCCGCCGGTATGGAGCCGCCGCGGCACGCCTGACGCTCCCGCCAATCCGGCGAGAGGCCCTTGGCTTCATGAGACTAGGGCTACAATCTGCCATCGTCACGAGAGAATGTTGCCTTTCGGCTAATGGCCGGTCTTAGAAGGGATTCCAGGTAGGCAGTCGCGTGTACTTGAGATAGCCGACGTTGGCACCCAGGCGCAGGCCGACCCCGGTGCGAATCGGCGCTGTAACGACATCGCCGTTCTTCTGGAAGGTTAACCCGACGCCGCCAACCATGTACGCCGAGCCGTCGACTCCGCCGAAGCGACGATATATGTCCGATGGATCGCGCAGGTTATAAACCAGCACCATTACCTTGGAGCCGTCGCCGCCGGCGTCGTAGCCGATCGATGGTCCCTGCCAGTAGATCCGGTGGGTGCCCGCATCCTTGGTATACAATATTCCCTCGCCATAGCGGAGGCCCGCAATGAAGGCGCCACCGGCATCCTGGCCGAGGATGTACCCGTTCGGGCGGCCCTGCTGCTGGAAGGCGAACTCGATGACCGCCGCCAACCCCTGCGTGATCGTGCCGAAGAAGCGGTGACCCGCATCGACGATCTCGTTTGAGGAATAGCTCTTGCCGGGTCCTTCAGTGGGACCGGCATAGGGCTCTCCGGGCAAGTTCTTTGGCTCGGCACCCGGTGGATAGTAAGGCTGGCCAGACGGCGTTCTCGGCGGCGGGCGATAGGCGTCATCCCTGGCAGGAGGTTGCTGCCACAGCGGCGGGCTCTGCGCCGGGACGGCCAGTCCCCACAACAGGATTGGCAGCATGGCCAACAAGCCACCCGCCAGAGAGATCGCATTCCGTCGTGTGGGCATGGGAGCTACCCGAGTGCTGATTTGTCCTCAGTGACGCCGCCGGCAGACCCAGGCCGCGGACTGGTATGCTTTAGAAATCATTGGCGCAAAGTGTTACGAAAGTGTGGCTGAGTCGCACCAGGCCGTCACTTGCCATCTACAACCTTCGGATATGCTCAGCGTCTTTTGAGCAGCGGCGTGCGGCCCCAGGCCACGAAGCCGGGGTTGCGGAAGCTCGGCTTGCCATAGAGCAGCGGCTCGCCGTCGAAGGTCGTTACCGCGCCGCCCGCGGCGGCGAGTATGGCGTGGCCGGCCGCCGTGTCCCATTCGCTGGTCTCGTTGGCGCGGGCGTAGATGTCAGCCTCGCCTCTAGCGATCAACCCGAATTTGAGGGAGGACGAGACCGCCCTGCGCTCGACAACCTGATACTGGTCGAGGAAGTGCCGGGTTGCAGTATTCATATGGATCTGGCTCACGAGGGCTCTGATGGCGTTGGGGTCGGGGACCCGGGTCCGCAGCGGCTCGAGCCCGCAGGCAGCGAGATTTCGCACCTCGCTCGAAGGCGGAAGCCGCGCCGCGCAGGCCTCTCCCGGACCGGCGGTCACGTAGAAATCCGGCACCGCGGGGGCGTAGACGAGGCCGAAGACCGGGCAACGATCCTCGATCAGGGCGATGTTGATCGTGAAGTGAGGCTCGCGCCGGATGAACGGCTTCGTTCCGTCGAGGGGGTCGACCAGAAAGTAGGTGCGGCTGGGCGGCGGAATATTGCCGGCGGCAGCGGCCTCCTCGGATACCACCGCAACGCCAGGCGCCACGCGCGCCAGGCCCTCCAGGATGATTTCCTCGGACTCCTGATCGGCAACGGTCACCGGGCTCTTGTCGGCTTTCGTCGTCACCGCAACGCCGGCGGCGAAATGTGCCATCTGCACCCGGGCAGCGGCCAGCGCCACGCTCAGCAGACCTTCAGCCAGCAATTTCAATTCGCTTGCCTGCATGATGCCCCGTTGTGATTCGCCTTCGGCCGGCCTGGCGGGCTGCAGCCTGAAGTGCATGGCGGCTGAGTCCGTTTCCCGGTTGTGACGAAAAAGCAATACCTGGCGCCAACCCCGCCGGGCTCGCTTGGCAGCCGCGTCGCGAAGCGTGTATCAAGACCTCACGCATGCGCAAGCGGTTCCCGTTGGCTGGCGTCGAAGTTCTGCGTCGTTCAAGCCGCCGGCTTGGTCGCATTAACGCCGAGCAAGGGCTTTTTTGATGGCCGAGCGCGTCCAGCCCACCGACCTCGAGCTTGCCGCTCTGATCTCGAGCAAGATCTGCCACGACCTGATCGGTCCTGTCGGCAACATCAACAACGGACTGGAAATCCTCGATGAGGAGGATGACGTCCAGTCGCGCAACTATGCGCTCGACGTCATTCGCAACGTTACCGAAGCGGCCTCGGCGCGCTTGCAATTTGCCCGGTTTGCGTTCGGTGCGACCGATTCGGCCGGGGCGAAGATCGACCTTGCCACGGCCGAGACTTTGAGCCGCGGCCTGATCGGCAACGGCAAGCACAAGCTGCTATGGCGTGGTCTCAAAGGCCAGATCGCCAAGGACAAGGCCAAGCTGCTCCTCAACCTCGTCGCGGCGGCGCCCACCGCGATTCCGCGCGGGGGCGATATCGAGGTCACCGTCACCGGCACGCTTGCCACGCCGGGCTTCGTCGTGCGCTGCCGCGGCCCCCATGCCCGCCCGCCCCAGTACCTGGGCGACTTTGTCAATGGCCCGGAGCCGCCGATCAACGCCATGACGATCCAGGCCTACTACACGCTGCGGCTGGCGGCGTCCTCGCGCATGCGGCTCGACATCGCCAAGGATGGCGCGGACATGTTGCTGAAAGCTGGGCCCCTGGCGTGAGCCATGCGGACGGGCGCGCTCCGCGCGTACCGCCAGATTGTCAGCGCCCGCCGAAAGGTGCGAAGCACGGCCCGTGCATCACCTTCGAGTTTGAAGACGGCGAAGCATATCGCGTCGATCTCGTGCAATACCACTAGGAGGCAAAGCCGTGGCCGAATACACCGCCAGGCCCAACGCGAATCGGTGCCCAACGCACCCGGGTGAGGTGTTGCGAGAGGACGTTTTGCCGGCGCTTGGGATGAGCGTGAGCGACGCGGCCAAGGCGCTCAACGTGACCCGACAGACGCTTCACCGCCTGTTGGCTGGCACGACGAGCGTGACACCCGAGATGGCCCTGCGCCTGGGCAAGTTCTGTGGCAACGGACCCGATCTCTGGATCCGGATGCAGGAAGGCTATGACCTGTGGCACGCCGCACGACGTATCTCGAACGAGCTTGCCTCGATCAAGACGGCAAAGGTCGCCCAGGCGCAGTCTGCGTCCGAGCGGTAATCCTACTCGGCGCTGTTCACAAAGTGGTTGATGCGTGATTCAGGCTTTGATTCGAGAATGCCCTCTTGGAGGGAGGCGGGATCGAGTCGCGGCGACCTGAGCGAAGCGGGGTGGCGTTTGCTCGAACCCCTTCTGCCGCCGGAGCGAGGACGCAAGAGCCGGCCGCGAAAAGGAACTCATGGAGGTAGTGCGCGATGGCTAAAAAAAAGTACCGCAGTGACCCGCTCCGCGCCGCGCATGTTACGGTCAAGGGACTGTACGACATCGGCCTGGTCAACAAGAAGACCATGCGCGAGTTCGACGAGATGTGCCTGACCGAGCCCGTCGAGCTGTCGGCGCGGCAGATCCGCGCCATCCGCGAGCACGTCGGCGTCAGCCAGGGCGTCTTCGCCCGCTATTTGAACGTGCCCTCTACCCTGGTTTCGCAGTGGGAACGCGGCGAGCGGCGGCCGACCGGCACCGCCGTCAAGCTGCTGTCGCTCGTGAAGCGCAAGGGTCTCGAGGCCATCGCGTGATCGGTGGCCATGCATGAAGCCGGCCGAACAGCAGCCTACGGCGTAGCCTTGGGCTCGTCCCGGTTCACAGCGGCCCTCTGCCTGGCGCCGGGCCGGGCGGCGAGGCTCACGCCGGCGAGAATCAGGGCAAAGCCGGCGACGTGGTAGGTCTCGATGGTCTCGCCGAGGATGGTGGTGGCGAGCAGCGCGCTGAACAGCGGGATGGTGTGCAGGAACGCGCTCGCCCGCGGTGCGCCGACGACATCGACGCCGCGGTTCCAGGCGACATAGGCGAGCAGCGTCGTGATGAAGGTGGCGTAGAGCACCGTCATCAGGGTGATTTCGGACATCTGCAGCCGGTAGCCGAACGCATGCTCGAGCGCGGCGAACGGCAGGTTGCCGAGCCCAGAGACCACCGCCATCGACAGCATGAACGTCATCGGATGGATGCCCGGGCGCAGGCGCAGGCACGCCGAGTAGATCGCCCACAGCACCATGTTGGCGATGATGATGAGATCGCCGCCGTTGAAGCTGAAACCTGCGAGCCGATCGAGGTCGAGGCGGCTGACGATCGCCAGCACACCCGACAGCGACACCAGCACGCCGAAGAGCTGCAAGGGCGTGAGCCGGTCGCGGAACAGGAGCCAGCTCGCCGCCACGATGAAGGCAGGCGCGACCGAGCCGACCACGCCCATGTTGAGCGCCGTCGTGAAGTGCAGCGCCACGAACTGCAAGGTGCCGAAGGCGCCGCCGCCGGTGACGGCGAACAGCACCATCAGGCCGGGCTTGCTTCTGAGCTTGGGCCAGTCGTCGCGCAAGTGCAGGAGGGCGAACGGCAACACCACCAGCGCCACAATGATCCAGCGCGCAACGGCGAGGCTGGCCGGTGGCACGTGCCCTCCCGCAGCCCGCGCGATCACGTGGTTGCCGGCCCAGCAGGCGGCCGCCAGCGGCAACAGCATGTAGGCGGCGGCTTGCGAGCGCAGGAAGAGTGGCACCAGGCGGACTCGGGGCTTGCGGGAGGGGGCTCAATTGCACACGCGTCGAGCTGCCACAAGCCCGGGAGCCATGCATCGCCGGCGCAGCTCCCGCGAATTCCCGGATGAGAGCCACGCGGCGAGATAGGCCCCCTCGGTGGCGACTTCGGCGCCAGCGCCCCGATGTGGGTCAAAACACCGGCCGCGCCAGCTCCGCCTTGGGGGTGTGCCCGTTCTTCAAACTGTCCCATCGAGAATGCGCTCGACATACATCGGCACGACCTTGGTTGCCGCCCCATGGTGGGCCTCGTGGAACAGCGAGGCGCCCTCTGACGGCTCCAGGTTGAGCTCGACCGCGTGGGCGCCGCTCCTGCGGGCCTCGGCAACGAACCCGGCGGCCGGATAGACATTGCCGCTGGTGCCGACGGAGAGGAACAAGTCGGCCGCGGCCAGCTCCTCGTAGATGCGATCCATGAGGTAGGGCATCTCGCCGAACCACACCACGTCGGGGCGCAGGCCGCCGGTCTTTCCGCAGGTCGTGCACGCAAGCCCGACCGCCAGATCGGGCTGCTCTCGGCCCCAGGGATGGCGCGCCTGGCAATGGTTGCAAAGCGCCTGGTTGTGCTGTCCGTGCATGTGGATCAAGTTCTTCGTTCCGGCCGCCTCATGCAGGATATCGACATTCTGGGTGACCACGACAACGTGGCCGCCGCTCCTGGACAAGTGCTCGCCCTCGAGCCTGGCAAGGGCCAGGTGGGCGGCATTGGGCTGGGCCCCGCCGCTCGCCTTGCGGCGCGTGTTGTAGAACTCGAGCACGCGCTGCGGGTTGCGCGCGAAGCCCTCGGGCGTGGCGACGTCGCGAACGTCGACCTTCGACCAGATGCCGTCCTCGTCGCGGAAGGTGGATATGCCGGACTCGGCGGAGATGCCGGCGCCGCTGAGGACGACGATGCGCTTGAAGCGGGACATACCGATTGGGGCCCCCGAAACGTGGTGGAAGTTGCTGGACGGTGAGACTTAGCCGGCCCCATGATCTGCCGCAATCGGCGGGGATCGGCAAGGCGGCCAACAGGTAATGAAAACGTGGCTCAGCTGGAGCTCGGGCAAGGACTCGGCCTGGTCGCTGCAAGTGCTGCTCCGGGAGAAACAAGCGCGCGTCACCGGGCTTTTCACCACCATCAATGCCGCGTTCGATCGGGTGGCCATGCACGCCGTGTGCCGCGAGCTCGTCGAAGCGCAGGCGCGGGCCGCCGGCCTCGAGCTGCACCTTATCGAAATTCCCTACCCGTGCCCGAACGCCGACTACGAGCGGATCATGGGGGCATTCGTTGCCGAGGCGCGGGCTGAGGGCGTCGAGGCCATGGCCTTCGGCGATCTGTTCCTGGCCGACATCCGCGCCTATCGCGAGCGCCAGCTCGCCGGCACCGGGATTGCGCCGCTGTTTCCACTCTGGGGCCGCGACACGCGCACCCTGGCCCGCGAGATGCTCGACGGCGGGCTCGAGGCGTATGTCACCTGCGTCGATCCGAGCAAGCTCGATCGAGCTTTTGCCGGGCGCACCTTCGATCGCGCCTTCCTGGCCGATCTTCCGCCCGGCGTCGACCCATGCGGCGAGAACGGCGAGTTCCATACCTTCGTCAGCGCCGGACCGATGTTCCGCCAGGCCGTTGCCGTGCGCGTGGGCAATGTTGCGGACCGCGACGGCTTCGTCTTTGCCGATCTCTTGCCGGAACGCGAAATTTCGGTCGCATAACGGTCGAAACGCGGTCCGCTCGGAATGGCGGCACAGAGGCGATTTCTAGCGGCCGCCTACGCTGTAGATGCTGTTCGCCCACCAACCGCCGCAGGTTTCTTTCGCGTTGCCGCCGCAGGGTGTGGTGCAATTGGTTGCGGTGCCGTGACGGCCGTAGTCGCGCCCGCAATAGCACTGCGTCCCGTTTTGCGTGCCGGCGTAGGCGAAGCCGCGGCCGCGGCAAATCTCGATGCAGCGCGCACTCGTCAGACCGGAATCGTTCTGCCTGATGCCGTCGAGATCACGGTCCTTGGGTCCTCCGATTTGACCTTTGTCCTTGAAGCACCCGAGATAGCGTGGGCCCTGCGCGGTCTTCTTGGGAAACGGCGCCTTGGGCCTCGCCTGTGGTGGAGAGCTTTCGGCAGGCTTCACATTCGGCTTGTCTCCCGACAGCGATTGGTCGGGCTTGCCGAGCGTGCCGCCGGTGCTGCCGGCCTGCGCAAGGCGGAGCCTCGCTGGGTTTAATCCTCCGTCGGAGATCGAAATTGCGGCCGGTCCTTGCAGAGCGGGCTGAAGTTCAACATCGGCGTCAACCGGCACCGCAGGCGATCCCAGCACAAGCGCTAAGCCGGCCACGGCCACAATCAGCAATCGCATCGGCTGCATGAACGGAAGCTCCAAACTTGATCCCGCACTATCATCGGCTGAAGCCAACCAGACCGTTCTCGAGGTTTACGATTTGCTTGCCGTCGTCGGACAACCTGTAGGTCCCTGCCTCCCCGCTGCCGGTGCCCCACGTCATGCGCAGCTGACCTCGCTCGCACCACCACCTACCTGGGATGCCGGCGTTGTGCATGGCAGAGCCGTCACTCTTGAAGACGACATCGCCCGTACCCCACAGTGCAGAGGCCCAACTGTTCCACACGCCGACAATGGATGGGCAGCCCCTTCCTTTGTCCTGCTTTGGATGAGGCGCGGCGCTCTGCTTGGCCTTTGGCGCGGGTGCCTTCGGCCTGTCCCCGGACAGCGACTGGTCCGGCTTGCCGAGCGTGCCCCCGACGCTGCCGGCCTGGGCAAGGCGGAGCCTCACGGCGATCGATGGTGCTTCCGGGGCGCGCCGGAATTCGACATCGCCGTTGACCGGCGCGGCGGCCGCCCCGAGCCCGAACGTCAGGCCGGCCACGGCCACAAACAGCAATCTCGTCACATCCATGGATCACACCCCCAACCCAATGCAAATCTCACTGCGCGGCCCGGTCCTGCCCACCCGCACAAACGGTCGCCACGATGCTGCAGCGCGCGCCCTGCCTCTGGCACTCCTCCAGGGCGGCCAAGCGCGCCTTGGCGGAGCTGTCGCGCGCCGCCAGCGACCATCTCGAGGCTGCGTGCGCGAACGCCCCGCAGCCGGTGCCGAAGAACGTCAGCGCCTTGGAACACGATGTGGGATCGGCGCCGCAGGAGGCCTGCGCGGCGGCCACGGCCGCCTTGCGCGTCTCATGACTCCAGGCCATGCCCCACTTCTGGGTCGCGTCGGAGAAGACAATGGCGCCCCAAGGCTGGAGGCCGCCGGCGGATCTGAGGCGGCGCAACAACCCCTCGGTGAGCCGCCCCGTGGCCTTGACGCCGAGCTGCGCCTCGAACTCCCGGATCGCCTGCTCGGTCCTGTGGGTGAGCGCCCCGTCGGTCGGGCCGGGGTCGTAGTTCAGCTCGTAGAGCCGCTCCTGGGCTTCGCGGATGTAGGTGCTGGCGACGACCAGCTTGTCGTCATCCGGCGGGCCCGGGACCGGCGCAGCGGCCGCCGTCTCGACGCGCTTCTTCAGCTCGTGGATGCGCGCCTCGGCCAGCCGGTCGTAGAACGCATTGGATGCCCCGTACTGCCGGCGGAACGCTTCCAGCACGGCGATGCTGGTGGTGTCCCTGGCGGCGGCCCACGCCCGCTCCGCGTCGCTTCCCAAGGTCTGCTGCGGCGGCGGTGGGGCCGATGCGGGCGGAGCTTGCTGGGCGGCGACAAGCGAGATGGCCCCGCCGCCGGAGCCGTAAAGATGCGGCTCCTGCTTGTTGCCCGTGCTCCTCAGGACGTCGTCGCGCACGTGGCCGATGGCGATGCGCACGTCGAGCCCGGGGGTCACGAGATGCTTCAGGAGCGCCCCCGTGAAGGGGCTGTTGGGGCCCTTGCCGTCCTCGGCGAGCGCACCCGCTTTGGCGGCAAAAGCGACGAAGGTGTTGGCGGTCGTGGGCTCTATGCGCCCAAGACCGCGGCCGACGGACCGGGTGGCGCCCGTGCGCTTCATGGTGCGCAGGAAGGGGTTCTCGCGGCAAGCGTCGAGCAGCACGAGCCGCAGCCGCTTGGCGGGCTCCATGACCTGCAGGACGCGGTCGAGCGATACCGCCTCGTCCTCAACGTCGAGGTTGCTGGCGAGCAGCGCGTCCTTCGGGATGAGATAATTCACGCCGTCGACCTCGATGCCGTGCCCCGCGAAGAACAAGACCGCGACATCGGCGTCATGGGCTTTGCCCGCAAACTCCCGCAGCGCCCGGCGCAGCTCGGTGTTGCCGAGATTGTTCTTGACCTCGACACTGTCGAATTGGGCGGCCTTGAAAAGCGCCGCCATGGAGGTGGCGTCGTTGGGCACATTGGGTAGCCCGGCGATGTGGTCGTAGCTCGCGTTGCCGATGACGAGCGCCACCCGCTTCTCAGCTTGCACCGGCCCGGCGCCGAGCGCGGCAGCGCCGAGGCAGACTGCCACCCATAGGCGAAAGACGCATTGCATGACGCGCCCTCCCCAGCACAACGGCCAAAACCAACAGCTCATCTATCGGCCAATCTCGCCGACAGGGGAAGTATGCCCGATGCGTGCGTTTCGGCAAGCCCGTGCCCTCCCATCGGATTGGCACCCCTCGCCCGGGAGGCGGCCGCAGCGGGGGTCCGCGCCGCGCCGAGCAGCGCGACGTCCTGGACCGCGACGGTTTTGTCTTTGCCGATCCCTTGCCGGATTGCGAAACTAGGTCGGCGTGAGCACCGAGACGAGGAACGGGTCGATGGCAGACACGCTTGGAATGGCAACCCAGCTGGCCGGGCAGTCGCTGCGGTTCGCCTGGTATTTTGCGCTGAACCGCGCGCTCGACTGGCGCACCGATCGGCTGGGCAAGGCGCCGCGCACCAAGCCGGCGCGCCCGGTACCCTCGCTGCAGGAGCTGCTGGCCGACCAGGCGCAGCTTCTCATGAGCGACGCCCTCAACGTGCGGGACGGGATGTATCCCGCCATGGACGACGATGCCGCCTCGCCGCTGCGGCATCTGGCGCGCGTGCGGCAGATGTTTGCCGACGTGCCGCAGGTCCATGCGAGGCGCGCCGGCAAGGACGCGGCGACTGCCAGGGCCGAGCCCGCCGCCGCAGGGGTGCCGGATTACTACGCCCAGGATTTCCACTTCCAGACCGGCGGCTATCTGACGGAAGGGTCGGCGCGGCTCTATGACATTCAGGTCGAGACCCTGTTCATGGGGGCGGCCGGCCCGATGCGGCGCAGCGCGCTCGCCCCCATTGCGCAGTTCATGTCCGGCCGCGATCAGCGGCGCGCGACGCTTGTCGACGTCGCCTGCGGCACCGGGCGTTTCCTGCGGCAGGTGCGGCTCGCCTACCCGGCGATGCATCTCAAGGGGCTCGACCTCTCGCGCCCCTATCTCGACGAGGCGCAACGCCAGTTCGAAGGCCTGCGCGGGGCGGAGCTGATCGAGGCTCCAGCCGAGAGGATGCCGCTTCCCGACGCCAGCGCGGACATCGTGACGTCGACCTTCCTGTTCCACGAGCTGCCGCCCGAGGTGCGCCGGCAGGTAACGGCCGAGATCGCCCGCATCCTGAAGCCGGGCGGATTGTTCGTGTTCCTCGACAGCCTGCAGATGGGCGACAAGCCCGGCTGGGACGGCCTGATCGAGGCCTTTCCCGAGCGCCTCCACGAGCCCTACTACCGCCACTACGCCATCGATGATCTGGACGCCATGTTCAGCGCCGCCGGGCTCGAGCCGGACCTGACCACAACGCCGTTCCTGGCGAAGCTGATGGTGCGGCGGAAGCGAGTCCCAGACGCGGCGTCCTAGCTAAATTTCCGTTCTGATGGGCTCACGGCCGCTGCTGTCATGCCGGAATTTCGCGGCAAGCGAATTATCCAGGACCCAGGAGCCGCGAGGAACACGTTGTCATCCGCGGCCCTGGGTGCCGCCTCTCGGGCTGTCGCCCTCGGCCGGTATGACAAGAGCTCGCCTGCCTGGGTTGGATGCGCGCGAGAGCACCGATTCGATCGGAGCGGAAGGTGGTCATCACCTCGGAATTCCCGGATTGAGGCGGGCCAGGGAAGATGCCGCCCTACGCCTCGTTGGCGGCACGCCCGACGCGAAGCGGGGCCGGTAGCGGACGAGGGTGGGGCCGCGGAGCCTGTCCTCGCGCACCGTGAAGCGGGCGGCCGCCGCAACGTTGCGAACGTAGATGGCAGGGAATGCCGACCCGACATTCCAAACTTCGAGCGCGCCGGTCAGGCCGCGGGCGGCAAGGACACGGCAGGCCGCGTACATCGCATCGAGCGCATCGCCGACGATCTTCTCCCCTTCGGGTGATCGAGATGGACGCTGTAGCGGCGGCCGCGCCGCCGATCGAACCGTCCCGGTGCCAGGAAGACGCGGATCGGGGTCGCCGCCGCTCGATTGGTTGGTGTCTGCCCACCCTCGCAGGGGTGGCGGTGCGCAGTGCGAGATTCCATGCGTGATCCTTGGCTCAACTCGATTGTTGGCCAGGATACGGGCCCCGGAGCCCGCGGAGATAAGCAGGGACTTGGCGGCACCCGGCGGCGGGTTTGGCCGGCAGGTGGAGGCTCGGTTGCGGATGGCCATTTCCCGTAACGCGGGACGAGCATATTTTTGGCCTTCGCCGCGGTTCAGGCATGGGGGTAGCCCGCGACCTCGGACGGCATAAAAAGCGGTCGCCCGCGTTACAAACTGGCGTGGCTGTTACAACTCCTTTCGGCCGGGGCGAGATCGACGTACAACTGGGGGAAATCGGCCAGCGGGGGTTCGTAAGAGCGCCGCAGTTCCATGCAGTAGATGAATGCAACCAAGGTCCGGCAGGGCCGCGGGTGCCGGGAACGCGAGGAGACGATCCGATGAAGAGGATGACGCTGGTTGCGGCGGCGATGGCGCTTTCCGCGATTGCCTACGCGCAGTCGGCCGATGACGCGCTGGGCGTCTGGGAAAACCCGGAGAACAAATCGCACACCGAGTTCTACAAGTGCGGCGATGCCGTCTGCGGCAAGATCGTCAAGGCGGTCGACGGCCAGAAGACCGACGACAAGAACCCGGACCCGGCCAAGCGCAACCGTCCGATCGTCGGCCTCGTCATCCTGCCGGGCGCCAAGAAGACCGGCCCCGCGGCCTGGTCCGGGCAGCTCTACAACCGGGCGGACGGCAAGACCTACGCCGGCACCCTCACGGTCAAGAGCAAGAATGCCGTGGACCTGTCGGGATGCGTGGCCGCCGTCTTCTGCAAGACCACCACGTTCACGCGAGTGAAGTGAGCTATTCACCCGTCATCCCGGAAGCCGAGGCCCTTGGGCCGAGGCTATCCGGGACCGCCACGAACTCTACGCATGCGTAGATCCCGGATGGCCTCCGCCAAATGCGTCGGCCTCCGGGATGACGGGTGTGGGCCGCATGGCCGTCCGGCTGAGCCCGCATGGCGCGCAACATTGTTGCGGCCGGACGACCCCAATCGACCGCCGTGCAGTGCAAAAGGTGCCCCTGACGAGCCCTGTGCATCGCACGATTGCAGGCATCGGGCGCTGATCCCATTTCAGTTGCAGAAGGGGGATCCGGCACGAGGTTTGCGATAGCGTCCGGACTCTGGCATCTCTATTGCGGCCGCCCGGCCAAGCGGTGCGGGAGGAAAGGCGAAGGCCAAAATTCACCATGTCCAAACACGCCGTCAGCCTCGACGACAAGTACGCGCTTGACGAGACGCACCAGCTGTTGACCGGCACCCAGGCCATCGTCCGCCTGATGCTGACGCAGCGCGCCCGCGACGTGAAGGCGGGGCTCAACACGGCTGGCTACGTCACGGGCTACCGCGGCTCCCCCATCGCCTCGCTGGAGGCGGCGTTCCTGCGGGCCAAGGGCATTCTCGAGCCCGACCACATCAAGTTCATGCCCGGGCTCAACGAGGACCTGGCCGCGACCGCGCTCTGGGGATCGCAGCAGGCGGAGCTGCGCGGCGAGGGCAAGTACGACGGCGTGTTCGGCGTGTGGTACGGGAAGGGCCCCGGCGTCGACCGCACCGGCGACGTGTTCCGCCACGCCAACCACGCGGGCACGTCAAGGCACGGCGGTGTGCTGGCCCTGATGGGCGACGACCACACCTGCGAAAGCTCCACTTCCGCGCACCAGTCGGAGTTCGCCTTCGTCGACTACATGATCCCGGTTCTCAACCCGGCGGGCGTCCAGGAGATCCTCGACTACGGCATTCTCGGCTTCGGGCTGTCGCGCTTCGCCGGCGTGTGGGTCGGCATCAAGTGCGTCAAGGACAACATCGAGGCCACCGCGACCGTCGACGGGCGCGTCGACCGCATCGACATCGAGGTTCCCGACGATTTCGTGATGCCGCCGGGCGGCCTCAACATCCGCCTCGGCGACCAGGCGCTGGCCAAGGAGGCCCGCCTGCACGACCACAAGCGCGCCGCCATCCTCGCCTTCGCCCGCGCCAACAAGCTCGACCGCATCGTCACCAGCGGTGGCCCGACGCCTAAGATCGGCATCGTCACCTGCGGCAAGAGCTATCTCGACGTGCGCCAGGCCTTCGACGAGCTGGGCATCGACGAGGTCAAGGCCAACCAGCTCGGGCTGCGGCTCTACAAGGTCGGCATGACCTGGCCGCTCGAGCCGCAAGGGCTGTTGAAGTTCGCCGAAGGGTTGGACCTGATCCTTGTGATCGAGGAGAAGCGCTCGCTAATCGAGACGCAGGTGAAGGAGCAGCTCTACGACCTCGCGAACCGTCCGCGCGTGCTCGGCAAGAAGGACGAGAACGACCAGTCGCTGTTCCCGGCCAAGTACGCGCTCGATCCGAGCGATATCGCCATCAAAGTCGGCGAGCGCCTGATCCGCAACGGTGCCGGCGACGATATCAAGGCGCACGTGGCCGAGCTCAAGCGCCTCAAAGGCAACCGGCCGGAGGCCGCCGAGGCCGCGACCCGCATCCCGTACTTCTGCCCCGGCTGCCCGCACAACACCTCCACGGTGGTGCCGCAGGGCTCGCGCGCCTACGCCGGCATCGGCTGCCACTACATGGCGCACTGGATGGACCGCTCCACCGAGGGCTTCACCCAGATGGGCGGCGAGGGCAGCAACTGGATCGGCGAGGCGCCCTTCTCCAACACCGGGCACGTGTTCCAGAACCTTGGCGACGGCACCTACATCCACTCGGGCAGCCTCGCCATCCGCGCCGCCCGCGCCGCGGGCGTCGATATCACCTTCAAGATCCTCTACAACGATGCGGTGGCCATGACTGGCGGCCAAGCCCTCGATGGCGATATCTCCGTGTCGATGATCGTCAACCAGGTGCTGGCGGAAGGCATCGACAGGGTCGTCGTCGTCACCGACGAGCCGCACAAGTATCCGTCCGGCTTCATTCCGCAGGGCGTGCCGGTCTACGACCGCCGCGACCTGCAGCGGGTGCAGAAGGAGCTGCGCGAGGTTCCCGGCGTCTCCGTCCTGGTCTACGACCAGACCTGCGCCGCCGAGAAGCGCCGTCGCCGCAAGCGCGGCCTGTTCCCCGACCCCGACAAGCGCGTGTTCATCAATCCGGCGGTGTGCGAGGGTTGCGGCGACTGCGGCGTCAAATCCAACTGCGTCGCCATCGTGCCGCTGGAGACCGAGCTCGGCACCAAGCGCGCCATCGACCAGTCGGCCTGCAACAAGGATTTCTCCTGCCTCAACGGTTTCTGCCCGAGCTTCGTGACGGTGCACGGCGCCAAGGTGAAGAAGTCGCGCGCCGCCGTGCGCGGCGACAGCGGCGTCACAGCAATGCTGGCCAGCCTGCCGGAGCCCAAGCTGCCCTCGCTCGACCGACCCTACACCATGCTGGTGACCGGCGTCGGCGGAACCGGCGTGGTGACGGTCTCCGCACTGCTCGGCCAGGCCGCGCACCTGGAAGGCAAGGGCTTCGGCGCCATCGACATGACGGGCCTGGCGCAGAAGGGCGGTGCGGTCGCCTGCCACATGCGTGTCGCCAAGTCAGCCGATCAGATCCACGCGATCCGCGCCGGCGTCGCCGGTGCCGACCTGGTGCTCGGTTGCGATCTGGTGGTGACGGCCTCCAACAAGGTGCTGGAGACCATCAGGCCGGACCACACTGTGGTGGTGTTCTCCGACTACGAGATGTCGACCGCTGACTTCACCCGCAAGGCCGACCTCAAGGTTCCAGGAGCAGCGCTGCGGCATGCCATCGCCGAGCGCGCCGGCAAGGCGCCGGTGCACCATTTCGATGCGCACACGGCGGCGGTGAAGCTGTTTGGCGATTCGATCGCCGCCAACGTCTTCCTGCTCGGCTACGCCTATCAGCTGGGCTCGGTGCCGATCGGCGCCGCCGCTATGGAGCAGGCGATCGAGCTCAACGGCGCTGCCGTGGAGGTGAGCAAGCGCGCCTTCCGCTTCGGGCGGCTGGCAGCGCACGACATGAGCGCCGTCGAGCGCATGATCGGTTCGGCGACGCTGGCTGCCCCCAAGGCGCAGACGCTCGACGACGTGGTCGCCTATCGGGCGACGCAGCTCACCGGCTACCAGAACGCGGCGCTCGCCGACCGCTATCGGTCACGCGTCGCCCTGACGGCGGAGGCCGAGCGCAAGAAGGCGGCCGGCCGGACGGGTCTGGCCGAGGCGGCAGCGCGCGGCTACTACAAGCTCCTCGCCTACAAGGACGAGTACGAGGTCGCTCGCCTGTTCACCGACCCGGCCTTCGAGAAGGCGCTTTCCGAGCAGTTCGAGACCCGCGGCAAGCTGGAATTCCATCTGGCGCCACCCCTCATTGCCCGCCGAGACAAGACCACGGGCGAGCCGCGCAAGATGAGGTTCGGGCGCTGGATGCTGCCCGCCTTCCGCCTGCTCGCGAAGGGCAAGGCCTTACGTGGCACGGCATGGGACGTGTTCGGCCACACGCGCGAACGCCGGCTGGAGCGGCGGATGATCGCCGACTACGAGAAGCTGCTCGACGAGGTCGCCGAGCGGCTGTCTCCCGCGAACCACGCCGCGGCGGTGGCGCTCGCGGGCCTTCCGCTCGACATCAGAGGCTTCGGGCCCGTCAAGGAGCGCAACTACAAGATGGCCAAGGGCCGCGAGGCGGCCCTGCTGGCTGAGCTGCGCAGCCCGTCTCCCCCGACCGCGCTCAAGGCCGCGGAGTAGAGGTGTCAGACCCTGCGGGCTAGGGCATTCACACAAGTGATTCTCTGTGTGACTGATTCCCTGGCTGTCGGTTTCATGATTCAAGGCCCTGGTTTGGTTGATTCGACGGCGAGGGCGCATGCAGACCTACAGCTTCGGCGATATCCGGCT
>Ga0247727_10008371_pt1 | contig 19217 bp, 18 predicted proteins | sample WisWelCaveWW1625_FD_202498 | JGI IMG/M metagenome (GOLD analysis project Ga0247727, IMG submission 202498) | Biofilm microbial communities from Wishing Well Cave, Virginia, United States - WW16-25 | ecosystem: Environmental > Aquatic > Deep subsurface > Groundwater > Cave microbial mat | place... | reverse complement strand
TGGCAGTAATAAGCCGCGGCTTCGGCATAATTGAGCACGGTTTGATGCGAGATGACGATGCCAAAAAGTTGCCGGAGCATGAGCGCGGTTTTGCGCGCGCCGATGGCAAAGGAGACGTAGAGGGCGAGAATCAAACCCACCAAATGCGGCGGCTGATGAATGCGGCGCAGATCAACCCGCGCCGGACTTGGCGCGGCGTGGCGGAGATGTTCTTCGGTGTAATGATGCTCGCGATATTGATAGTGCAGTTTGAATTGTGACAAACGTTGTTGTTGAAGTTTTTGCTCGTCGGGTGAAAGTTGTTGCTTGGCTTTTTGATACGCCGGACAGTTATCGTTCGGGCATTTGTAAATGGTTTCTAACGGGCGTTGCTTCCAGCGAAACAACGACGCCTGACAATACGGGCACCAATATTTCGCGGCGGGGCGATGGCGTTTGGCGAGTTGGAACAGTTCTTGGCAAACCTTACAACGAACCTGCGAACGCTTTTGGCCATCATTGAAATAGAGATAGTCCGCTGGGGCTTGGCAGCGTGGACAGGTTGTCGACGGCGGAATTTGTAGCGCGGGACGACGATGTTGAATCGGAGCGAGCGGATAACCGTTTTCGCGTTCGAACGCGGCGAGAAGCTCTTGCCAATTTAGCGCGGGCTTTTCGGGTGTGGGCGCGGTGGTGATTGGCGGCGCGGGATCGACGAAGTAGTTGCGGTAGTTTGGATGTTTTTTTTAAAATCATCTTTGGGCAAAACCTCGGGATTGCGGTTTTGCAAAACATCATTCAGTTCCGAGACGATGCGAACAATTTGTTCACGATCAAATCTGGAACAAATCCAAATGACGAAACGCGAAATGCGATCCATACGATGACCTCGAAGAAAGACAGTTGTTGTTGCCATCAAAATAGGGGGAGAAAAGTCACGATGCAAGTAAATTCTTAATCTCAGCAAACTTATCCAAAATTAAGATAAAAACTTTTGACACTACCCAAAAACCGGTCCTGTCAACGGAGCAATGGTCGGTCGGCAGCTCCACATGGATGGGAGCTTCTCGGACAAGACCTTCGCCCCCGGCTACGGCGAGTTCGTAACAGCTACGAATACCGAGCTCGAGGCCCTCGCCCTGGCTGTGCCCATCGACGCACTCCCCGGGCCCTCACCAACCGAGCTTCAAGTTATATTGAACAACGCGCTCCGCATTTTAGACACCGCCAAATCCGGAGACTGGGCTGCGACCTCGGCCACCCTCAAGACGATGACCGACGCGTGGGCCAACTTCCGAGCGGGCGGCAATGTGCCCAAAATGCTCGCCGCGCAAATGAGCGATGCTCTCAATGCGCTCACGAGAGCGATCGGCATTCGCAATTTCGCCGACGCTTCTCACACGGCCATCGTCGTTGCTGAAGCCAGCCTTGATCTGCAGTTGCGCCATCGCCCTCCCGCTGAGATCGACCTCGCCCGTTTCGATCTCTGGGTGCTCCAGTTCCTCGTGGACGCAGAAGCCGGCAACTATGGCGCGGTCAAAGGTGATCTCGCAACCATGGAGTGGATCTTAGACCGGCTCGACAGCTCCAGTAGCAGTCAAATCAACACCCAACTCCGCGACCTCCGCGCCGCAGCAGACGCCGGGAATCGCGCCGCAGCAAATGATGCCGCCGGGCGTTTGCGCGACACCCTCATGCGGCTCAAAATGTAATCAAGAAGTCGGGCTGGTGTAATCAAATGTTCTGCAAAGTCCGACTGCATTCGTTCATAACGTAACGCGGCAATGGCCGCAACTGATCGACCAAAGGCAAAACGATTTAAGGCAAAATTATTGAGCCGTTTTTAATCATTTTGACTTCAATTATTTTGACTTATTTCTTTTACTCGTCATTCGCATTTTTAATTGTTTTGCCCATAATGGTTTTGCCTTTAAAAAATCTTCGCGGTCGTGCTAGTTTTTCCAGAGTAATACCATAATCTCAAGGAGAACCATCATGAAGAACTCACATTATCTTTGGTGTATCGTCCTGTTGTTATCGGGGCTCATTCCAATGGCCGGCTGTAAAAAACAGCCGACAAAAACAGAAGCCCCAACCTCTGCAGATGAACAGGCACTTCTGAAATCAGGTGACGACAATGACGTCTCCGGTGCTCAGGTCCCTTTCGCTTTTCAGTATATGTGGATCGAGTACAATTCCACGGCTGACGATGCGGGCATCCAGGTCTACTTCGATGCAGAAGCGTGGAAGCGGGTCAAGATTCTCGACCCTGGCGCCAAGGAGATTCTCGAGTTCGAGGCCGCAAGAAATTTCAAGGAGCTCGGCCTCACCGAGCTGCGCTTCGAGAGCGCCGAGCCTTCGCCCGCCGAGACCATGGCCCTGTTCCCTCCAGGAACCTATAAATTCGTCGGCAGGACACTCAAGGGAGACAGGCTCATAGGCTCGGCAACGCTGTCGCACGATCTTCTGCCCCCGCCCGTCTTCTCGCCTTCCAAAGGTGAATTAGTGGATCGCAATAAAACCGTGCTCATGTGGAATCCCATTCCCGGAGTTGCCGGTTATCAAGTCACCGTCTCGAATGATGAACTCGGCGTCGTGTTGGCCGTGGACCTCTTGCCCGCGGTGACGAGCTTGCAGGTTCCGCCGACCTTTCTGACGCCAAACACGCAGTACAATGCCGAGGTGCTGGCGATAGCGCCAAACCGAAACGTCACCCTGACGGAGGGCACGTTCACGACATTGCCGTAGTGCTCGGAAGCACTTCGTGGCATGGGCTCCATTCGCCTCTCGCGTCATCGTACTGATGAGGGAAGCGAATGGAGTCCCAACCACATCCTTAATAAGCTTATTGAAGATGGACCCATAAAAACAGCGTGACGTTAAACATGCGCTCAGGAATTAGTTGCTGGGAAGAACTGCTCTTCGATCTCCCGAATAAGAAAGGGCAAATTCGGCTCGTTAAAGGATATTTTGGGTGCAGGGACGCGATGATGCTTGATATCAGGTGGGACATGCTTGTGGTGGGGATGTGTTGATTGCAAAGTGGGATCGTTAGGATGGCCTTGAGAATCGTACCAATAAAGTGTCTCCTCGCCACAAAAAAGCGTGTAGCTGTAATGCCGGATGAATGATTCAGAAGTAAAATCAAGCGCCTCGGTAATTTCCAAACGACTGTTGTTTGAGAACCGCACCGTTCCCACGAGCCAACAATTGAACTTGCCTCGCCGCTGTAGAACCAAGTTGGAAGATTCGATATGTGGAGACGTGTCTTTGATGCTATAGACCAAAGCCTCATACTGGCTGATATTCCACATGCGCGATTTTTAATTTTGATAAGTTGGAGAATAAAGACGATTGCACAAGCACTAAATTCCGATATGCATCCTCGCGGTTCAATTTGACTTCGTATGAACCGGCCCAGAGCGCGAAATCAGGATTACCCGTGTCTTCCAAGGATCCGTTCATATACGCCAAATAAAAGTACTCGGAGATAACGCCGTACTTCTTTTCAAAGGCTTGGCAATCGCGTTCGGCGGCGTGCAGATCTTCCAGAATTTCTTGTATGGTAAGCTTCATATTTCACCAAACTGTATTTTCTTATCATAGATTCGTATGTTTCAAAGTAATAAAAATTTCCCTGAAAATCAACCATTAAGATCAAAATGAAAAACAGAGGAATTCCTCGTCTAGCGTGGCTTTGCTTGATTCCAGTTCTTTGCCAAAACAACGGTTATGCCCAGGTTTCAGCAGACACGCTAAAAGGCAGCCGCATAAAAAATTTTGTTAAAACCGTGGGCAGTGATATTTTGCGCGTGGCGACATCACCGTTGCGCATGTCAAAAAATGACGGCCTTCAACTATTGGCTTTTACCGCAATAACGACGGGCTTCGTCTCTAAGGTTGACAGCCCGATCGATGAGGAATTTGGGATTGAGGTTGATAATTCATATTTGCTTCCCGCACGCGGGCTTGCCAGGATTGGCGAGGTCTACGATCATATTTCCCCTAAACGTTTTTCGACAGCTCTCTCCATAGCCATGCTGACCGGCGGACTTGCTTTCAAGGATAAGAAACTTTTGGAAACCACGAGATTGATGTTCGAATCCCTGGTCATTACACAATTGCTCACTTCCTGGAGCAAGGACTTGTTCGGCAGAGCACGGCCATATACCGGAAAAGGCCCACACCACTTCGAGCTATTTGCTGCCAGCGGCGCGCAAGAATTCAGGTCGATGCCTTCCGGCCACACCAGCAGCGCGTTTGCCATGATGACCGTTATTGCCGAGCGGTACGACCAATGGTGGGTGAAGATTCCGGCCTATACCTTTGCCATCTCAGTTGCATGCCAAAGAATGCACAGCCGCCAGCATTGGGCTTCTGATGTTATTGTCGGTGCAGGGATTGGGTATTGGGTAGGAAGTACCTTGGCAAATAGGCATCCTGGTACATCGAAAAGCTCCTCGTTCAACCCTTATTTGCTTGGCAATCGTATTGGTCTGTCGATGAATTTCTGAATCTCGGACGAGCCGCAACTAAAAAGGAAAGGCGCACGCAGAGACGCAAAGCCGCAAAGGATCGCAAAGAAACCTTTGCGTAATCTTTGCGTCTTTGCGTGAATTTTTTTTTGCTTTTTTGCAAAAATTTTACTCTTTAGCTGCTCGTTTCTCCGTTCTTCGAATACTATCGCAACAATGACTTCGAATACAAGCCCGCGGAATTGGGCTTCGGGCTTGATGAAGATTTTCGGGGCCGATTCCGCGCGAGCGAAGGTTTGGTGTTTGTGAGTTATGGAGTGACAGACCGGGTGGCTGTCGAATTGGAAATGGCCGTGATTCGAGCATCGTTATACAAATCACCCAATGATCCTTCGGCGATGCCGGCAAAGCTGACCGAATCGGGACTCGGCGACCGGCAGATGCAGTTGGACTGGCGTTGGTTGAAGGAGAATGACCGCCGGCCCGAGGTGTTCAGTTATTTCGAAGTCGTCTTTCCATCCAACAAAACAAAGGCGTTGATCGGCACGAGCGATTATGAGTTCAAGCTGGGAACGGGTTTGATTCGCGGTTTCAAATGGGGAACGCTGACGGCGCGCGCCGCGCTCGAGCATTCAAGGGCTGAAAACAAAATCGAACCGGGTGAATGGGCGGTCGAATACCTTAAGCGCGTCTCATCGGCTGGCACGTCTACTTGGGAGTGGATGGAACGCAAGACGAGATCGAGCTTATTGCCGAAGCGCAGTGGCATCTGAGCGACAATGTTTTCATCCGGCTCAACAATGCTTTCGGCCTGACTTCAAAGGCAACCGACTTGGCTCCGGACGTTGGCATCATGTTCTCGTTGCCGATGCGTTAGACGCAAGCAGGATCAGCCGGAACCAAAAGAAAAATTGCACGCAAAGCCGCGAAGACGCAAAGGCTATACCCTTGGGTTTTCTTTGCGATTCTTCGCGTCTCTGCGTAATTTTTTTTGCTTTTTCCGCAAAAGTTTCACTACTTATTAATCTCTTCGGGTTTAATTCTCTGAAGCTTGCTTCGTTTCCTTGTTCTTGAAAATGCTGTATCTTTAAGATGCCGCGCGGCTTGCTGCGCGGTAGTTCATTTATTAAACTGAGGAGCAAAACTATGAAGAAGTTCGTTACAGATATGATTCTCGCTCTTTCGATCTTGAGCTTGCAAGCTTGCAGCTCGAAAGAATACGAAAGAAAAGTCACCGCAGCAGAAGTTCCGCCGGCGGTGTTGCAAGCCTTTGCCAAAGCCTATCCCAACGCCGAAGTGCGCGGCTACGGCGAAGAGGCCGAAGGCGATGAGAAGCTTTACGAAATTTCTTTCACCAACGACGGCAAGAGAATCGACGTCGCTTATGCGAGCGACGGCAAACTGCTCGAAGTCGAAGAAACCATTCCCAACGAAGACTTGCCGGCGAGCATGCAAGACGAGATTCGAAAGCAGTTTAAACAATTCGAGATCAAGCGCGTCGAGCGCATCATGAAAAGTGAGCGGCGTTTTTACGAAGCCCAAATTGACGTAAAAGCGGACGGCGTTACGAAACGCTACGAACTCGTTTTTGCGGAAGACGGCACGCCGCTTGAGAAAGAGGTCGATAGCGAAGACGAAGAAGAATGATGAAATGAATTTAAAAATAAAGGGTTGATATGAAATCCATTCGCCTCCATCAAAACGGCGGCGCGGATGTTCTCAAATACGAAGACGCGCCGATTCCAACGCCGGGGCCCAATGAAGCATTGATTAAAATCGCTGCCAGCGGCGTCAACTTTATCGATGTATATTTTCGCGAAGGGCTTTATAAAGCGGCGCTGCCGTTTACTTTAGGCAATGAAGCCGCCGGCGTCGTGGAAAGTGCCGGCGCGCAAATTTCGGAAGTCAACGCCGGCGACCGCGTCGCGTTCACAACGACGCTGGGATGTTATGCCGAATATGTCGTCGTTCCGGCGTGGCGATTAGTGCCGCTGCCGAATGGAATTTCATTCGAGTCCGGCGCCGCCGCGATGCTGCAAGGCATGACGGCGCATTATTTGTCGCATTCGACTTTTCCACTTAAAATCGGACAGACGTGTTTGATTCACGCTGCGGCCGGCGGTTTGGGATTGCTGCTGATTCAAATGGCGAAACGCCTCGGGGCGCGGGTGATCGGCACCGTTTCGACGGAAGAAAAAGCCCAGCTCGCGAAAGCGGCCGGCGCGGATGAGATCATTCTTTATACACAGCAAGATTTTGAAACAGAAGTGAAACGATTGACCAACAATCGCGGTGTGGAGGTCGTGTATGATTCGGTGGGAAAAACGACGCATGAGAAAAGCATGAATTGCCTCGCGCCGCGCGGGTATTTGGTTTTGTTCGGACAATCCAGCGGGCCGGTGCCGCCGATTGATCCGTTATTGCTCAGTGCCAAAGGCTCGCTTTTTCTCACGCGCTGTAATCTCGCCGCGTACACTTCGACGCGCGAAGAATTGTTGTGGCGCGCCGGCGAGGTTTTGAATTGGGTGGCAAGCGGCGAGTTGAAACTGCGTATTCACCGCACGTTTGCGCTCAACGAAGCAGCGGAAGCGCACCGGCTTTTGGAAGGCCGGCAAACGACGGGGAAGTTGTTGCTGAAACCATAAGCTGGATACACAAAGTTTTTAGCCCGCTAAATAAGCTAAAAACGCGAAAGAAGTGGGCTGTTTTTTAGCGTATCGCGTGTGTTTCGTGGGCTAAAGAAGCGCGACTTTTCTCGTCAAAGTTTTTCCCTCAACAGTCAGAACATAAAAATAAACGCCGCCATGCAATTCCCGCGCATTCAAGGTGGCTTGATGGGAGCCCGCCGTTAAAATACCATCCACCAAAACGCCCACCGTTTGTCCGATCACGTTGACAACGCGCAAATTGACTCTCGCCGTCCGTTGCAATGCAAATGCTATATTCAGGTTTGCGTGATGCGCCAAAGGGTTCGGATAGGCTTGCGCCAAACTGAAATCTCGCGGCACTTGCACCGTCGGCTTCGTATCGACCGCCGAGGCGTTCGAATTTTCAAAAAGAAAAATCATATCGGCCTCTTCATCGATGCCGGTCATGTCGAGATCGCCGTCCAAATCGCGATCATGAAACACCGCGCATGACGCCGCCGCCGTCGCCGGAAACGACTGCGGATTGACGAACTTGCCGTTGCCGGAATTTTCGTACAGCGTCCAGGCCGCGCTGCCATAGTTGCTCGTGATGAGATCGAGATCGCCGTCGCCGTTCAAATCGCCGAGATCGATGGCCAACGGGAAATTGCCGACGGAATAGAATTCCACCGGCTGCAGCGCGCCTTTGCCATCACCGCGCAGCACGGCCGCTCGCGCCTCGAACGCATCGGCCGCCACGACATCGACGTGGCCGTCGCCATCCACATCGCCGGTCGCCACCATCCACGGACTGCCGCCGCAGTTGATTCTTTGCGCAAATGTTAACCCGCCTTTTCCGTCACCCAAAAGCAGAATAATTTCTTTGCTATTGTACGCGCCGACGAAAAGATCGAGAATGCCGTCTGCATCGGCATCTGCCGCCGCACCAGCGGTTTCGGCTTGGCCGCCCGGATCAAACGAACCGCCCGACACAAAGCTGCCGTCGCCATTGTTATATAAAATCGAAATATTATTGCCGACGCGATTTGCGGTGACGATGTCCATGTCGCCATCGCCTTCCAAATCCATCACGCTCAAACCACGCGGCTCGCGGCCAACGGGATAATTGACTGGCGCTGCCAATCCGCCGCGGCCATCGCCAAACAAAACGCTCACCGAATTGCCTTGAATATTGCCAACGGCAAAATCCGTGAGGCCATCGCCGTTGAAATCAACACCCTCGTTCGTGCTCGGCTTCGAGGGAATGGGAAGTTGCTGGTGCGAGGAATACGTGTAGTTCCCCCTGCCGTCATTCAGAAAGATACGAATATCATGCACGTCTTCATTGGGAACCGTGAAATCATGATAACCGTCGCCGTTCAAATCGCCGGCATACGCGCCGTAGGTGCGGATTCTTTGCTGTTCGCCGGCAAATCGCACCGGCAGCGTGCTTTTCAATTTTAGCGTCATGTCGCCGCGTCCCGCTGCCGTCCAGAAATTCCAAGTGTAACCGGTGATGAGTGAATCGCCGCCGGCGCTTCTCACGCGCTTGGAAATTGCGACGGTGATAAGCTCGCCCGCAGAAAATTTTTTGGAAGGGAGGAAGCGAATGAGACGGTTGCCATCTTCCAAACGAAACTCGCCCGGCATCACGCCGGTCCAGCGCCCGGCGATCGTCATCGATCTCGCGTTGATCGTGGCGCTGTTCATCGGCGCGTCAAATTCAATTTTGATCTCGGGTGTTAAACCGGCGGATAGCGATTGTGAGGCGGGCGATACGGGTTTGACTTTGAGAGCGGCGACGAGAAAGGTTGCCGGCAAGAATGCTAAACCAACCGCGACACGAGCAATAGTTTTCAAGTGCATTTGAATGACTCGATTCATTTTGTTAAAACGTAAAATAAAATGTCATTCTGCAAGAATCCTTTTTGTAATCAAACACAGTGCTGGCGCGCAAAAGAATTCCTCCGGAATGACATTGATGACATGGGCATGGCTCGTTTAAAGCTATGGCGTTTTCGCCTCAGACCAATATTGCAAAATCCCTTTCGCGGCAATTTTGCCGTGCTCAACCGCGTCGACCACCTCGCCGCCGCCGTTGATGCAATCGCCGCCGGCGAAGAGTCCGGTTACGGAAGTTGCGCCGGTCTTTGTATTAACGACGACGCGTTTGTCCTCGACGTTCAAATTCGGAATCGATTTGTAAAGATCATACAATCCCTCTTGGCCGAGCGCTTTCACAACCATGTCACAGGGAATGACATGCCCGGAGTTCGGAACCGGTTCGAGTTTATCGCCGTTAGTTTTGACGCGATAGCATTCGAGTCCGGAAACTTTCCCATTCGCACCGACAATTCGCTTCGGCGCCGTGTGCCAAAGAAATTTCACGGCATCGGATTTGGCGAGATTGTATTCGTATTTGAACGCCGGCATCTCTTTCTCGCCGCGACGATAGACGATGGTCACCGATGTGGCGCCGAGTCGAGCGGCGGCGGTTGCCACGTCGATCGCCGTGTTGCCCGCGCCAATCACCAAAACATTTTCACCAACCATACATTCTTCAAATTTTTTTAGGCGCGTTGGAATGATAAAATCCAGCGCTTCAAAACAGCCCTCTAAATTTTCGCCTTCGATGCCGAGATCGACGGTTTTGCCGAGACCGGCGCCGAGAAAGACAGCGTCATATTCTGCAAGCAATTTGCTTGCCGGCAAATCTTTTCCAATCGGCGTGTTGGGGCGAACTTCAATGCCGATTTGACGGACGTAGTCGATTTCATTCATTGCGAAATCCGTCGTCATTTTATAAGCGGCAATGCCGTAGGTATTCAATCCACCTACGACAGACTGCGCTTCGAATACAACGCAGTCGGCGCCGTTTTTTGTCAGCTCGTGGGCGCACGCCAGTCCTGCCGGCCCGGCGCCGATGATCGCGGCTTTTTTGCGGCGCGACGGCGCTTTTTTGAAAAATTGAATATTATTGGCCATCGCATAATCCGTGGCGTGCCGCTGCAACAAACCGATTTGAATGGGCTTCTCGTTCAAACCGTTAAAGACGCACGCGCCTTCGCACAAAACTTCCGTCGGACAAGCGCGGGCGCACGCTCCGCCGAAAATATTTGCGGAGAGTATCGTCTTCGCCGAGCCTCTCAGATCGCGCTCCATGATTTGCCGAATGAATTTCGGCACGTCGATGTGCGTCGGGCACGCGCGTATGCACGGCGCGTCGTAACAAAACAAACAGCGCGACGCTTCCAGCACGGCTTCGTTCGGCGTCAATGCCGGCGCGATGTCGGCAAAATTCTTTTGCAACTCGGCTGGCGAAAGTCGGGAAGTTTGCATGGGCATATTGATCACTCGGTTTGATGAGAAGACGAGGTTAGAATCACGACCGAATTATTTTTTCAACCTCGAGCATAGGCCACTAATTTAACAGACAAAAATTGAGAGTCAAGAGGGCGGAACATTTTTATAACCTACTATTCTCGTCACGAACCATTCAGGCGATGGAATAATTTTATAACCTGCAACGAGCAACCAGAAAGCCAGCAACCAGCCTCACGTTCTTCCAAATCTTTTATCCAACTCCCCCAACGGAATCTGAATCATCACCGGCCGGCCGTGCGGACAAAAATACGGCGACTTCGTCGCGAACAGTTGATTGATGAGCGCCTGCATCGCAGCCGGAGAGAGGCGATCACCGGAACGCACCGCGGTGTGGCAAGCATACGAGCGCGCGACGTTGTCACGAATTTCCAGTTTTTCCCTTTTGCCGCGACGAAATTCATCGATGATCTCCAACAAGATTTTGCCGTCCTGCAAGTTGTTCGCATAACGCGAGCCGGAAGGCACGGCTTCGATCATCATGGTTTGCCGGCCAAAATATTTGAGGCTGAAACCCAGTCGCTCGAGAAACGGCAGAAACTCGGTGAGCAGCTCGAAATCCTCGACGCTCAATTCAACCAACACCGGAAACAACAACTGCTGCGGCGCCGGATTGAGTTTCTCAAATGTCTCCAACGCTTGCTCGTACAAAATGCGCTCGTGCGCCACGTGCTGATCGACGATCGCCAAACCCGTCTTCGTTGGTGACAAAATATAACGATTGTGAATTTGCCAAATTTTAATGTCCTCATGTCCGAGGTCAGAAGTCACATGTCCAAAGTCCGAAGTCGAATGGTCACCGGGGCGAGGCGAAGCAGGAGTAATAGACTGCGGCGCCGTATGAGAAGGAGGCGCGAGATTGAATCCCAACTGCCGTCCCGGATGTTGCGCGCGAAAATTCGATGACGGCGATGTCAGTTGCAAAGGCGGCGTTTCATTTTCCATCGCAGAAACTTCCGGCGCGGACGGCCAATTCATTGCCGAAATCGCGTGACCCAAAGAGGTTTCAACCGGAACGACGGCCGCCGTACTCAATGCACGCTTGACGGTGTTGCGAAGAATCGCATAAATCAGGCGATCATCCGCAAATTTCACTTCCATCTTCGACGGATGAACATTGACGTCAACGCGGGCCGGCTCGACTTGCAAAAACACGGCATAAAACGGAAACCCGCCGTGCGCGAGAATTTCACCGTAAGCTGCAATCACCGCATGATTCAGCGATCGGTCTGCAATGTAACGCTGATTGAGATACAAATATTGCTCGCCGCGCGCCTGCCGCACCGTGCTCTGTTTGCCAACGACGCCGGAAATTTCCACCGCCGGACTCTTTTCATTAATTTCAATCAGCGCTTCTCGCAAGCGACTGCCAAACAAAGTAACAACGCGCTCCGTCAAACTTGCGGCGATGGGCATATCAAAAATAATCTCATCTTCGTGAACGAAGGTGAATTGAACATTCGAAAAAGCAATCGCAAACCGATACATTGCCGCGAGAATTTGCCGGTATTCCGTGGCGGTCGATTTCAAAAATTTTCGACGCCCCGGTGTATTGAAGAAAAGATTTTTCACCGCGATGCTGGTTCCCGCCGTGCCCGAACTGAGGCTCACTTCCGGCGGCGCGCTGCCTTCGATTTGCAGCGACGTCGCTTCGACCGCACCAGCTTCTATCGTGCGCATCTCAACCCGCGACACCGAAGCAATACTCGCCAGCGCCTCGCCGCGAAACCCGAGCGTGCGAATCGCCTCCAAATCATCGGCGGTGGCAATTTTGCTCGTCGCATGACGCTGAAATGCGAGCAGAGCATCATCGCGACTCATGCCGCTGCCATTGTCCACCACTTGAATTAACGAACGCCCGCCCTCTTTCACTATCACCGAGATTTCCGTCGCGCCGGCGTCGATGGCATTTTCCACCAATTCTTTCACCACCGAGGCCGGACGCTCCACCACTTCACCGGCGGCAATTTTGTTGATCAGCTCGTCGGGAAGAATGTGAATTTTTTGTTTCTGAAGATTCAATCTGTCACCTCGTTATCGTTGCTGATTTCTGGTTGCTTGTTCCTTTTTCCAGCAACGAGCAACCAGCAACTGTTTTACAACAACCCCTCATCAGCAAAACTAAAAAACCTGCCGTCACCAATAATCACGTGATCGAGCACACAAATGCCTGCGGCTTTGCAGGCTGCGACCAGTTGCTTTGTCATCTCACGATCGTCGGCGCTCGGCGCCGGCTCGCCGCTGGGGTGATTGTGCGCAAAAATCACCGACGCGGCTTTGCCGTTGATCGCCTCTTTCAACACTTCGCGCGGCGTCACGAGGCTTTGATTCAGCGTGCCTTCAAAAAGTTTTTGCTCTTTAATCAATTTATTATGCACGGTGAGCAACAGCATAATAAAAACCTCGCGCGGCTGATTGCGCAAACGATCGTGCAAATAATCAAAAACATCCCGGCTCGTTTGAATATGCTTGCGATCCGGCCTTTTCTCATCCACCAACTTCCGGCCAATCTCGAACGCCGCCTTGATTTGCGCCGCCTTCGCCGGTCCCATCCCCCGAATCTCGCAGAGTTCATCAATAGTAATCGTATCCAACCCGCGAAAGCCGCGGCAATGATTAAGCAAATGATGCGCGAGATCGATCGCCGAACGTTTGCCGTCGCCCGTGCGTAAAATAATCGCCAGCAACTCCGCCTCCGACAAACTCTCCGCGCCGTGCTGAATCAGCCGCTCGCGCGGCCGCTGATCCTCCGGCAAATCCGTAATGCGAATTCTGTATTCCATGCACCTAACCAATTTTTTATAGATTACTCCGGGAAAATTATCGCTACTGCGGAGTTTTTTATTTTTTGCCCCACCTCCGGCTTGATTGGCTCAAATCATCTCGTCCTTGCTTTTTGTCAAAAATTTAACTAATTTTTTAGTCGTTGCCAAGAAAAAGTTTGATTGCATTGGAGAAATTTTATTAATCTGCACGACCACAAGCGGTCGATCATCCCCGCCGCGATGATAAGTTTGCGTGATCAGGCGCTGAAATGGTTTCGCCTGCACGTCATTCGCCAGCCCGCGCGCATGTTGGTGATCAGCTTCATCATCCTGATCGGCGCCGGCACCGCCGGCCTCATGCTGCCCCAATCCAGCACCGGCGAACCGGTTCGTTTTGTTGACGCGCTCTTCACCATCACCTCCGGAAGTTGCGTCACCGGATTGGCCGTCTTCGACATCGGCTCACAGCTCACGCGCTTCGGCCAAATCGTCCTGCTGCTCTCGATTCAAATCGGCGGTCTCGGCATCATCACCTTCTCGACATTTTTCATACTCATCGTCGGCGGCAGCATCTCGTTTCGCGGCCAAAATATTTTGCAAGAAACCTTCAGCCAGCAGCCCATGGCCGACTTCGGCGCCCTGCTGAAATCCATCATCGTCGTCACCCTCGGCATCGAATTGACCGGCGCGTGTTTGTTGTATTTTCACTTTGATGACTTTCATCCGCCCAATCTCGCGATGTATTACAGCCTCTTTCACAGCATCTCCGCGTTTTGCAATGCCGGTTTCGCCTTATACGCCGATAACTTCATTCGCTATCAAGCCGACTGGTATTTCAATCTCATCATTTGTCTGCTCATTATTTTCGGCGGCCTCGGCTTCGTCGTCTATTACGACCTCGGCGAATTTATTTTTCGCCGCCAGCGCCGGCGCGGCACCAATTTGAGTTTTCACACGCGCCTCACCCTCGTCGTCACCGCGCTGCTCATCATCGGCGGCGCCATCGGCTTCTTCCTCTTCGAATTCAAAAACGTCCTGCGGTCGCTCGATTGGCCGACCAAAATACTCGCGAGTATTTTTCAATCCGTCACCCCGCGCACCGCCGGCTTCAACACCGTTCCGTTCGATCAACTCGCCAACGGCACCTTATTCTTCATCATCATGCTCATGTACATCGGCGGCTCCAGCGGCTCCTGCGCCGGCGGCATCAAAACCAGCACCTTCGCCGTCCTCATCGCACTCGCGTGGGCGAGATTCCGCGACCAACAAGAAGTCAATCTACTGCAGCGCCGCATTCCCGACAGCGTCGTCTCCAAAGCCATTTCCGTCATCCTGTTCGCGACGCTGGTCATCATCTTCTTCACATTTTGCCTGCTCGTCAGCGAACTCGGCGGCGTCGCCCATCGAGAAAGCCGTGGCCAATTCATCGGCATCCTCTTCGAAACAACCTCCGCCTTCGGAACCGTCGGTTTGAGCACCGGCGTCACCCCGGCGCTGTCGGATTTTGGCAAACTCGTCATCTCATTAGTCATGTTTCTCGGACGCGTCGGCCCGCTCACCGTCGCCATCGCCGTCACCAAAGCCGTCAACCGCCGATATAAATATGCCAGCGAAACGTTTTTAGTCGGATGAAATTTTTATGGGCGCCTGCCAGGGATGAACGTTCACCGGAGCGTCAAAAGCAAAGTGAACCGGCCTCCTGCCTGGCAAGCACAACGAACGGCAACAAGGAGGCTGCGCGTAATTGATACGTCCGGTCAAATTCGGCCGGTCTCCTGCCGGCCCCGGATGCGCACATGAATTTACAAATTCACAAAGATTTAAATTATTATAATCCGGATGACTCGGGAAATCCGAATACCAAAAACACAAAAAGTTTTCTATGCGAAAAATTGCTATAATCGGAATGTCAAGCTTCGGCTATTTCCTCTGCCGCGCGATGGCCGAACGCAAACTGTCGGTGATGGCGATCGACAGCAACGAGGCCAAGATTGACGACGTCAAACCGTTTGTCGAAAAGGCCGTCATCGCCGACGCCACCGATAAAGCCGTTCTCGAAAATCTCGGCGTTGCGGAATCGGATGCCGTCGTCGTCAGCCTCGGCGATAGAATCGACGCCAGCATTCTGGTCACCTATTATTTGCGCGAGCTCGGCGTCAAAGAAATTTTTGCCAAAGCCATCAGCGAAGACCACGGCAAAATTCTCAACGTCGTCGGCGCCAGCGAAGTCATCTTTCCGGAAAAAGACATGGCCGAGCGCGTCGCCAATCGTTTGGAACGCAGTTCCATATTGGAGTACTTCGAAATCGCCGACGGCTACAGCATCATCGAATGGGCGCCGCCGGCTTCGTTCGTCAACAAAACCCTCGCCGAGCTCGACCTGACGAATCAATACAACGTGCAAGTCATCATGGTCAAAGAGGTCGTGCCCGAACGCGTCACCGTCGTTCCCAAAGCCACGCAGCTCATCAAAGACAGCGACGGCCTCGTCCTGCTCGGCCGCGACGAAGATCTGGAACGTTTGCAGAAAATGAAGGAATAAAATGTCCTCGTCAGCCAATCCTTTCGCCATCATCCTTGTCGGCCCCACCGGCGTTGGCAAAACCGCGATCGCGCTGGAATTGGCGAAACACGTTTCTGCCGAAATCGTTTCTGCCGACTCGCGGCAAGTTTATCGTTATATGGACATCGGCACCGCGAAGCCAACGCTTGCGGGGCGCGCCGTAGCGCCCCATCATTTTATTGACATCTGCAATCTCGATCAAGTTTACAGTGCCGGCGAATTTGGCGAACGGGCGCGCGTCGTCATCGCCGAAATTTTTGTCAAAAGAAAGTGGCCGCTCGTCGTTGGCGGCTCCGGACTTTATTTGCGGGCGCTGCTCGAAGGCTTTTTTGAAGCGAAAGCCTCAAATCGAAAAATACAGGAAGAATTGAAACGCCGTGCGCGCGAAGAAGGCAGCTTGGCTTTGCACGCCGAATTAGCCGAAGTCGATCCGGCTTCTGCAGCGCGTTTGCATCCCAACGATGCGCATCGCATCGTTCGCGCCCTCGAAATTTTTTATATAAGCGGCAAAACCGCGAGCGAACTCTCGCAACATCAAAGTGAACCCGCGAAATTCCCCCATCGTCTCATCGGCCTCAACATGTCGCGCGCCGAGTTGTATCAACGCCTCAACCGGCGCGTCGACAAAATGCTCGAAGCCGGATTGGTTGAAGAGTGCAACCTTCTTTTGGAGATGGGCTACTTGCCGGAATTGAATGCGCTGCAATCCGTCGGCTATCAGGAAGTGTTTCAATATTTGTGCAACGAGATTTCATACCCCGCGATGGTTGATTTAATTAAACAACACACGCGTAATTACGCCAAACGCCAAATGACCTGGTTCCGCAAAATGACTGGCATCAGGTGGTTCGATATTCGCATCGAAGATTCGGTCGAAAAAATCGCCGAGCTCCTGCTCATTGAGTTGAATATATCATGACAGCAAGCAGTAACCGGTAAGCAGTAAAGCATCAGCAACCAGATACCAGAATGAAAGTCCTTCTCATCCAACCTCCGGTGGAGGATTTTTATCAAACCACGAGTCGGATATTGCCCGTCGGTTTGCTCTATCTGGCTGCTTCATTGAAACGAAACGGCATTGAGGTCGAAATTCTCGACTGTCAAGCGACAGATAAGAAGGAAACCATCGAGATGCCGCCGGAGTTTGCGTATTTGAAAAGTTATTATCGTTCCGGCAATTTGAGTCCGTTCAAACTTTTCAGCCACTATCGCCATTACGGTTTGCCATGGGAAGAAATTCGCGAGTGTATTCGTCTCGCTAATGCTGATGTTATCGGCATCTCCTCTCTTTTCACACCATTTTATCGCGAAGCGTTTCGCGTTGCGGCAATTGCGAAAGAGTTGGACGCGACGCGCCCCGTGATCATGGGCGGCGCGCATGTCAATGCCTGCCCCGAACAAGCGCTGGCCAATCCGAATGTTGATTTCGTTCTGCTCGGCGAAGGGGAGCGCACCTTGCCGGAACTCCTTGCTGCTTTTGATATTGGAAAATCAATCGCCGCAATTCGCGGCGTCGGTTATAAATCTCACGACAAGCTCCATCTTCCCGAACACGGCGATCTCATTGAAGACATCGAGACTTTGCCGTTGCCCGCGCGCGAGTTGATTGATCCGGCGCGATATATTCTCGGCGGCAAAAGATTGACGATGCTCGTCACCAGCCGCGGTTGCCCTTATCACTGCACGTTCTGCTCAATCTTTCTCACCGCCGGTCGCCAATTTCGCAAGCGCTCGATCGTTAGTATCATTGATGAAATGAAACTCTGCCGCGAACGCTTCGGCACCGAGATTTTCGACATTGAAGATGATAATTTCAGCTTCGATCAAAAGCGCGCCGCCCAGATTCTTGCCGCCATTCGCGAAGAATTTGGCGAAGGGCAAATCGCGCTGCTGGCGATGAACGGCATCTCCGCTGCGAATATCAGCGAGCCGCTCGTTGATGAAATGAAGCGCACCGGCTTTCGCGCGTTGAATCTCGCATTGGTCACGAGCGACAAGCAGCAACAACGTGCAACGAAACGCCCCGGTTCCACCAGCCACTTTGACCGCGTCGTGAAAAAAGCTGCGGAAGTCGGCCTCGAGATGGTGAACTACGTTATTCTCGGCTTGCCGGATTCGACGATTGAGGAAATGCTCGACTCCATCATTCATCTCATGCAACGTCCCGTGCTCATCGGCCCCAGTGTGTTTTACGCTACGCCCGGTACCGGGAGTTACCGCCAATGCCTCGAGCGCGGTTTGTTGCCTTCAGCAGAATTGGCCTTGCAACGCTCGACCTGCTTTCCGGTTGAAACAAAAAATTTCTCCCGCCGTGATCTCGTCACGCTTTTTCAACTCACGCGCTTTTTGAATTTTATCAAATCGCGTTTGGATGCGCAGCCGACCCGTACCGCAGCTTTTATGCTGCGAGACCTGCTGTCTTCTCCTCGCCTTCCTGATTTCACTCCGCAAGCCGGCGAGATTTATACTTTCTCTCATAAACTCACCGAAACTGAAATCGGCAGTTGGCTCGCGCGGGCGTTGCTTGATGAAGGGCGCTTGCTTGGAATGCGGCTTTTGCGGCGAGAGAATGAACGCGTCGTTTATCAAGTTTATGAGGAAGAAGCGTCGTCGCGAGCGATCGAGTTGTTTTTGGAGAAAACGGAGGGAAAAACGGTGTATGGCGTGAAAAATCATTTTGCATTTACGCGGCTAATTCGTAAAATTGTGGAACTGAAGTCTGCTGAAGATAGCTTTCGCCAAGGTTGGAAAGAAGCAATGGCTGGTTAGAGATTGCGATTCACCATCTATTCTTTTCACCAAATTACACTTTCCCAAAAGATGTTGCCGGAATCTTGGTCTTGCGCATCGAAGGCGACGTGGATGAGGAAAAATTTCATCCACGTCTCACCGTTGTTGAAGATTTACCGCGTACTATTATGGTTGAAAATCGGGCTTTGGTAGGACAAGATGATATTAGTGAATTAAGTTTGCCGTCTGAACTAGTGAACCAACCGATCGGTCTTACGCATTTTATAACCGGTTACATCTCTTACGAGCAAATCAAGAGTTGTGTAAACTTTTTTTCAAAATTTTAAGCGGCGTTCCGTGACTTTAGGCGTTGACATTGGTGGATTTGATGCTCTTCCAATGCGGTTCGGGAAAATCAAAATAACTAAACAGCAGCTCGCCGGCTTCGTTCGGGGATTTCACCGCCTTGGGATAATCTTGGCTATAGCGCGCGACAAAGGCCCAAAGCTTCAGCTCGCGAACCGGCGTGATAAATTTTCTGCAACGCCTTGTGAACTTCATCATGCAACTTGCTGGGAATTTTGTCTAAGACGTTGCGCATTTTGTGAACAAAACAACGCTGGTGTTTCGCCATCGGAAACACATCGCGCGCCGCTTGGCGCAAGCCGTCCAAGCCATCGGCGATCGCCAAGCCAAT
>Ga0247727_10008370_pt1 | contig 19217 bp, 32 predicted proteins | sample WisWelCaveWW1625_FD_202498 | JGI IMG/M metagenome (GOLD analysis project Ga0247727, IMG submission 202498) | Biofilm microbial communities from Wishing Well Cave, Virginia, United States - WW16-25 | ecosystem: Environmental > Aquatic > Deep subsurface > Groundwater > Cave microbial mat | place... | reverse complement strand
CGGCGCAAGCCCCACGTCAACATTGGGACGATCGGGCACGTGGACCACGGCAAGACGACCTTGACGAGCGCCTTGACCAAGGTCTGTAGCGACAAGGGGATGGCGACCTTCATCAGCTACGACCAGGTGGCCAAGGCGAGCGAGTCGCAGGGCCGGCGCGATGCCACCAAGATCCTGACCATCGCCATCAGCCACGTGGAGTACGAGACCGACAAGCGGCACTACGCCCATGTCGACTGCCCGGGCCACGCCGACTACGTCAAGAACATGATCACCGGGGCGGCTCAAATGGACGGGGCGATCCTGGTGGTCTCGGCCGCCGACGGGCCCATGCCCCAGACCCGCGAGCATATCCTCCTGGCCCGCCAGGTGGGCGTCCCCTACATCGTCGTGTTCTTGAACAAGGCCGACAAGGTGGACGACAAGGAGCTCTTGGACCTGGTCGAACTGGAAGTCCGCGAGCTCTTGACCAAGTACGAATTCCCGGGGGACAAGATTCCCATCATCACCGGCTCGGCCACCAAGGCCCTGGAGGGCGACAAGGGCCCCCTCGGGGTGCCGGCCATCCTGAAGCTCCTGGAGGCCGTCGATACCTATATCCCGACTCCCAAGCGGGCGGTGGACAAGCCCTTTCTGATGCCCATCGAGGACGTCTTCACGATCAGCGGCCGAGGCACCGTGGTGACGGGGCGCTGCGAGCGGGGCATCGTCAAGGTGGGCGATGACATCGAGATCGTGGGCTTCCGGGCCACCCAGACGACGGTGGTCACCGGGGTGGAGATGTTCCGCAAGGTGCTCGATGAGGGGCAGGCGGGCGACAACATCGGGGTCCTGCTGCGGGGCACCAAGAAGGAAGACGTGGAGCGGGGCATGGTGCTGGCCAAGCCCAAGAGCATCACGCCCCATACGAAGTTCAAGGCCGAGATCTACGTGCTGACCAAAGAGGAAGGCGGGCGGCATACGCCCTTCTTCAACGGCTACCGGCCGCAGTTCTACTTCCGGACGACCGACGTCACCGGGGTGATGCAGCTCAATCCGGGGGTGGAGATGGTGATGCCGGGGGACAATGTGACCGTGACGGCGGAGCTGATCAGCCCGATCGCGATGGACCAGGGGCTGCGCTTTGCGGTGCGCGAGGGCGGCAAGACCGTCGGCTCCGGTGTCGTCACCGAAATCCTGGCGTAACGGACGCGCGAAAGAGACGGGACGAACTTTATGGTGAAGGTGGATCAACGGATTCGGATCAGGCTGAAGGGATTCGATTATCGGGTCCTCGATCAGTCGGTGGCCGAGATTGTGGAGACGGTGAAGCGGAGCGGGGCCAAGATCGCCGGGCCCATCCCGCTGCCGACGCGGATCGAAAAGTTCACGGTCCTACGCTCCACGCACGTGGACAAAAAGTCGCGCGAGCAGTTTGAGATCAGAACGCACAAACGCTTGCTCGATATCATGGAGCCGACGCCGGAGACGATGGATGCGCTCATGAAGCTCAGCCTCTCGGCCGGCGTGGATGTGGAGATCAAGTTATAGGAACGACGGGGAAGGCTCCGTGCTCGCGCAGCGCGCACGCTCAGAAGGTGCTCGCTCGAGGAAATGGCGCGCATTCTGGCGCGCCGGGGCGGGAGGTGAGAAGGTAGCGCGCAGTCGAGCCTATCCCAGTCGCCCAACGTAGTGTGTTGAGGGAATGCAGAGGAAGAGATGCCGAACGGGTTGCTTGGCAAAAAGCTCGGGATGACGCAGGTCTTCGACGACCAAGGCCGGTTGATTCCCGTCACAGTGATCGAGGCCGGTCCCTGCCGCGTCGCGCAGGTCAAGACGCGCGAGCAGGACGGCTATGAAGCGGTGCAGTTGGCGTTCGGCGAGACCAAGGAGCGGAAGCTGGGGAAGGCGGCGCTCGGCCATCTCAAGAAAGCCCAGGTGTCTCCCAATCGCTGGCTCAAGGAATTCAAAAAGCTCGGCGATGTGCAAGTCGGGCAGACGGTCAAGGCGGATGTGTTTCAGAAGGGCGAATGGGTGGACGTCGAAGGCGTGTCGAAGGGCAAGGGGTTTCAGGGCGTCATCAAGCGTCACCATTATAGTGGCGGTCCGGAGACGCACGGGCACATGTTCCACCGCGCGCCGGGCTCGATCGGCAGCAGCGCGTACCCGTCCCGCGTGTGGAAGGGCAAGTCGCTTCCGGGCCATATGGGGAGCGAGCGGGTAACGATCCAGCGACTGAAAGTCATCGAAGCGCGTCCGGATGAGAATCTGCTGTTTGTCAGCGGGGCCGTGCCGGGGGCGCGGGGCGGCCTGCTCGTCGTCAGAAAGTCCAAGAAGGCCTAACGATGCCGACTGTTGACGTGATTGACGTGCATAAGCGCAAGGTCGGGTCCGTCGAACTGCGGGAGGCCGTGTTCGGCGCGAAGCCCGAGGCGTCGCTCGTTCACGAAGCGGTGATCATGCAACAGGCCTGTGAGCGTCAGGGTACGGCCTCGACGCTGCGGCGCGGAGAAGTCAGCGGATCCGGGAAAAAGCCCTGGAAGCAGAAGCATACGGGGCGTGCGCGCGTCGGGTCGATCCGGTCGCCGATCTGGCGCCACGGCGGGTCGGTCTTTGGTCCTAAGCCGCGCAGCTACGCCTACGCGATTCCCAAACAAAAATACCGGGCCGCGCTCCAAAGCGCCTTGTCGGCCAAGCTGGCGGGCGGTGATGTGATGGTGCTCTCGGCGCTGACGCTCGAGGCTCCCAAGACGCGGCTGTTGGCCAAGACCTTGGCGCAGTTGGGGCTGACGTCCACTACGTTGATCGTGGCCGGGACGGGCCATGCCGATCTTGAACGGGCGGCGGCCAATCTTCAGACGGTCAAGGTTGTCTCGCCGGAGACGTTGAACGTGTACGATGTGCTGCGCTACGCGAAGCTGCTGATTCTGGAGCGGAACGTGCCGCGCATACAGGAGATCTTGGCATGACGCAGGGATTCCAGACCGTGCTGGTCCGTCCGCTCCTGACGGAAAAAATGACGGCGCTGCGCGAGAACGCCAATCAGGTCGGATTCCTGGTCCGGGCCGACGCCAATCGTGTGCAGATCAAGCAGGCGATCGAAGCGTTGCTGAAGGTCAAGGTCGAGCGCGTCAATGTGCTGAACGTCCGGGGCAAGCTCAAGCGGCTCGGACGGTTCGCCGGCAGGCGGTCGGATTGGAAGAAAGCCATCGTCACGCTCAAGAAGGGCGAGAAGCTCGAACTCTACGAGAGCGCATAACGGACAGACGAACCATGGGATTGAAAATTTACAGACCAACGTCGCCGGGCAGACGCGGCATGTCGTCGGTGACGACCGAGGACCTGACGAAGAAGCGGCCGGAAAAGAGCCTGACGGAGTTCCACCTCCGCACCGGCGGACGGAATAATGAAGGCCGGACGACGGTCCGGTTCCGCGGGGGCGGGCACAAGCGCCTCTACCGGCGCATTGATTTCAGGCGTGACAAGGTGGGCGTGCCGGCGCGCGTGGCGGCCATCGAGTATGATCCGAACCGGTCGGCTCGGATCGCGCTGCTCCATTACGCCGACGGAGAGAAGCGGTACATTCTGGCGCCGGTCGGGTTGGCGGTGAAAGATACGGTGCAGTCCGGACCCGCAGCGGAAGTCAAGCCGGGGAACGCGCTGCCGCTTGACAATATGCCGCTGGGCACGACGATCCATAATATCGAGCTCAAGCCCGGCAAGGGCGGCCAGCTCATCCGGAGCGCGGGCGGGTTCGCGCAGGTGATGGGCCGTGAAGGAGCCTACGTACAGATTCGGCTGAAGTCGGGAGAGATGCGGCGGGTGTTGGGCGCCTGCCTGGCGACGGTCGGCCAGGTCGGGAATCTCGACCACGAAAACGAAGTGGTCGGGAAAGCCGGGCGCTCGCGGTGGCGGGGGCGAATGCCGCATGTGCGCGGGGTGGTGATGAATCCGGTCGACCATCCGCACGGCGGCGGCGAAGGCAAATCCGGACAGGGGAACCCGCATCCGGTCTCTCCCTGGGGATTGCCGACCAAGGGCTATAAGACGAGAAAGAACAAAGCCACCGACAAGTTCATTATTGCGCATCGCAAGAAGGGCGTTCGTTAGTCGCAAGCGGAGAGGAGTTCAATGCCGAGGTCAGTGAGTAAGGGCGCATTCGTTGACGGGCATCTGCTGAAAAAAGTCGAGCAGATGAATCAGGAGCGTGACAAGAAAATCATCAAGACGTGGTCACGCCGCTCCACGGTGATTCCTGAAATGATCGGGCATACGTTCGCCGTGCATAACGGGAAGAAATTCATTCCGGTCTTCGTGACGGAAAACATGGTCGGACACAAGCTGGGCGAATTTGCTCCGACCCGGTTCTTCAGGGCTCACGGGGCGGTCAAAACGGAGAAGGCGGTTCCGCTGAAGTAGGGAGGAGACGTTAGACGTTACACGTGAAACGTTAAACGGTACAGGTAAGAGCAGCGAACCTACGGCTAACGAATAACGATTAACGGTTAACGAGGAAGAAGATGGCTGAAGCCAAGGCGATCCTGCGATTTGTTCGAGTGGCCCCCCGCAAGGCCCGCGTGATGGTGGACATGATCCGCGGGCAGCACGTGCCGCAGGCCCTGGCCATGCTCAAGTACACGCCTCGGTCGGCCGCCAAGGTGGTGGAAAAAGTGCTGCGCTCCGCCGTGGCCAATGCTGAGCAGAAGGAAATGGGCGACAGCGAGGCGATGTGGATCGCCAAAGCCTACGTCAACTGCGGGCCGACGTATAAACGGTTCCGGTCGCGGTCCATGGGGCGGGCCAACGCCATCCATAAGCGGACCAGTCATATCACGATTGTTGTGGCGGCGCCGGAAGAAGCCGCCGCGCGCAAATAGAGAGGCAGGACGCAGAAGCTATGGGGCAGAAGACGCATCCAATCGGGTACCGGTTAGGCTTCAATCGCACGTGGATTTCCAGGTGGTACGCGGAGAAGGATTACGCCAAGCTGCTCCATCAGGACGTGAAAATCAGGAAGATGGTGAAGGCCAAGCTCTATCACGCCGGGGTCGCGAAGGTGGAAATCGAGCGATCGGGCGATCAGACCCGCGTCATCATTCATACGGCCCGTCCAGGCATCATCATCGGGCGGAAGGGCGCGGAGGTGGATAAACTCAAAGCGTCGCTTGAGAAGGAATACGGAAACCAGGTCTATATTACCGTCAAGGAGATCAAGAAGCCCGAGTTGGATGCGCAACTGGTGAGCGAAAATATCGCCACGCAACTGGAGAAGCGCGTCGCGTTTCGCCGGGCCATGAAGCGGAGCATCGCCGCGGCGCTCAGGCTCGGCGCGCAGGGCATTCGGGTGTGTGTCGCCGGCCGGCTGGGCGGCGCTGAAATCGCCCGGACGGAATGGTATCGGGAAGGGCGGGTCCCGCTGCACACGCTTCGTGCGGACATCGATTACGGGTTTGCCGAGGCCCATACGACCATGGGGCAGATCGGCGTGAAGACGTGGATTTACCGCGGCGAGACCAAGCCGGCGCTCTCCGAAAAGAGCGAGTCGGCGTTGGATCAGCGGTAGCACGGCTGAGAAGGTAGACGGATGCTGGCACCGAAGAAAGTCAAGTTTCGGAAGATGCAGAAAGGCCGGATGCGGGGGAAGGCCTACCGGGGAGGCTCGCTCACGCTCGGGGAGTTCGGCCTCAAGGCGCTTGAGCCCGGCTGGCTGACCAGCCGGCAGATCGAGGCGGCCCGGATCGCCATTACCCGTTTCGTGAAGCGCGGAGGGCAGGTGTGGACGCGGGTGTTTCCGGACAAGCCGATCACGAAAAAGCCGGCTGAGACGCGTATGGGAAAGGGAAAAGGCAATCCGGAATATTGGGTCGCGGTCGTGAAGCCGGGCCGCGTGCTGTACGAGATGGACGGTGTGACGCCTGACGTGGCCAAGGAAGCCTTTCGGCTCGCCGCATACAAGCTACCCATCGACACGAAGTTTGTCGCGCGCTGGGAGATCTGACGCGCGGGACGTACGGGGACACCATGGACGTGGATGTCAAAGCCTTACGTGATTTGACGGCCGCCGAGTTGGCGGAAAAAGAGCAGCAGTTGGCGCAGGAGCTGTTTCATCTCCGGTTTCAGCTGGCCGCGGGGCGTGTCGAAAATCCCATGAAGCTTCGGCAGGCCCGGCGGGATCTTGCCCGGGTGAAGACGATTCTGAGGCAGCAGGTGCTGGCCAGTAAACCGTCGGACAAGAAGAAAAAGGCGGGATGAGGGATATGGCGGACAGGAACGAAACGCAGCGCGAATGGGTCGGCGAGGTCGTCAGCGACAAGATGGATAAAACGGTTGTGGTCGCCATCTCCCGCGTGGTCCGGCACCCCTTCTATCGCAAAGTCCTGCGCCGCGTGACCAAGCTCAAGGCGCATGATGAGAAGAACGAATGCAAGGTGGGCGACCGCGTGCGGCTCATTGAGACCAGGCCGATCAGCAAGGAAAAGCACTGGCGGGTCGTGCGGATCGTCGAGCGCGGCCGCGCGGGGTAGCGGGCAGGCACGGGAGCCGGATACGAGCGAGTCATGATTCAAAGTTACACCTATATGGACGTGGCCGATAATTCCGGGGCCAAGCAGGTGATGTGCTTCCACGTGCTGGGCGGCTCCAAGCGCCGCTACGGCTCGCTCGGCGATGTCGTGGTCGTGGCGGTCAAGGAAGCCATTCCGCAGGCGACCGTGAAGAAGGGCGACGTGAGCAAGGCGGTGATCGTCCGCACGACCAAGGGCGTGCGGCGCGAGGACGGGTCGTACATCAAGTTCGACCGGAACGCCTGCGTGTTGATCAACGCGCAGGGAGAGCCGATCGGCACCCGCATTTTCGGGCCGGTCGCACGGGAGCTCCGCTGGAAAAAGTTCATGAAGATTATTTCTCTTGCTCCGGAGGTCCTGTAACAGGTCGGCCTATGAAAGTGAAACTGAAAAAAGGCGATACGGTCATGGTCATTGCCGGGGCGGAGCGAGGCAAGACCGGGAAGGTGCTCTCGGTCCATGCGACCGAAGGAACCGTCGTCGTTGAAAAACTCAACGTCATCAAGCGCCACACCAAGCCGAACCAGAAAGTCCGGCAGGGGGGGATTCTTGAGCGCGAAGCCCCGCTGGCCATTTCGAACGTGATGTACTTCAGCGCAAACTTGCAGAAACCGGTCCGGATGGGGATCAAGGTGCTGGAGAACGGGCAACGGGTGCGGATCACGAAAAAGGACCAGACGGTCATTGAGTAGGAACGAGTTGGCGATGACAAAAGACGAAAAAGAAGCGGCACATAAAGGTGGCGAAAAGAAGGCGACGCATAAAAAGGAGGCGCCGGCAGCCCGGAAGGACAAGGAAGTCGACGAGGCACCGTCTGGTCCCAAGACCCCGCCGCGCCTGAAGGAAACCTATTTCCAGCAAGTGGTGCCGGCCCTGATGAAGGAGTTCAGTTATACGAACCCGATGCAGGTGCCCCGGCTGCAGCGTGTGGTGCTGAACGTCGGGATGGGAGAAGCCATTCAGAACGTGAAGCTGCTCGAGAGCGCGACGGCCGAGCTCGGTGTGATCACGGGCCAGAAGCCGGTCGTCACGAAGGCGAAAAAAGCGATCGCCGGATTCAAGTTGCGCCAAGGAATGCCGATCGGGGCCAAGGTCACGCTGCGGAGCCATCGGATGTACGAGTTTGTGGATCGTCTGGTGACGATCGCGCTGCCTCGCATCCGGGACTTCAAGGGCGTGTCGCCCAAGGCGTTCGACGGACGCGGAAACTATACGCTGGGGTTGAAAGAGCAGTTGATTTTTCCGGAGATCAAGTACGACAGCGTGGCGTCGATTCACGGCATGGACATCACGTTCGTGACCTCGGCGCGGACGAATGACGAGGGGAAAGCGCTCTTGCTTCATCTCGGCATGCCATTCCGGACCTGAAGGATGGAGGACCAGTAAGTGTCACGAAAAGCGTTGCGGCTCAAGGCAGCGAGCAAACAAAAGTTCACGACGCGACACTATCACCGGTGCGCCATGTGCGGCCGCGTGCGGGGCTTTCTGCGTCGCTTCCGGATGTGCAGAATTTGTTTCCGCTTTCTGAGCCTGAAGGGGGAGATCCCCGGCGTGACGAAGTCCAGCTGGTAGGCGAGGGCACGAACATGGTCACAGACCCGATCGCAGATCTTCTTGTCAGGATTCAAAACGCCGCTCGACGGGGACATGAAACGGTGTCCATGCCCGCGTCCAAATTGAAGGGCGAGATTCTCCGGGTGTTGAAGGCCGAGGGGTTTATCAGCGCGTATGAGAAGTCCGAAAACGCGGGGCATCCGACGCTCAAGGTTCAGTTGCGCTACATCAATGATGGGCAGCCGGTGATCACGGGGATGCGCCGGATCAGCCGGCCCGGTAAACGCGTGTATGTCGGCAAGCGGGAGATGCCCAAAATTATGGCCGGCATGGGGCTGGCCATTGTGTCCAACTCGAAGGGCGTGATGACCGATCAGGCATCACGACGGGCGAATCTCGGCGGCGAAGTGCTCTGTCATATCTGGTAGCGGGGCGGTTCGACATGTCACGCATTGGAAGAAAAATCATCGCGATTCCGCCCAAGGTCGAAGTGTCGGTGGCGAATCAGGTGGTGGCGGTGAAAGGGCCATTGGGACAGCTGCAGTGGCCACTGAAGCCGGGGATTTCCGTGGCGGTGTCCAGCGGCAACGTACAGGTGGGCCGTGAAGGCAATGCGCCCGAGATGCGCGCCATGCACGGGCTGGTCCGGGCTGAGTTGAGCAACATGATTGCCGGCGTCACCAAGGGGTATGAAAAGACGCTCGAGATGACCGGCGTCGGCTACAAGGCGCAAGTGCAGGGCCAGAATCTGCAACTGAGCGTCGGCTATAACCAGCCGGTGTCCTTTGCGGTGCCGAAAGGGATCGACATCAAGATCGACAAGCAAACGATCATTCTGCTGAAAGGCATCGACAAGCGGTTGGTCGGCCAGACCGCCGCCAACGTGCGGGCCATCAAGCCGCCCGATGTGTACAAGCAGAAGGGGATCCGCTACTCAGGCGAAGTCCTTCGGAAGAAGGCAGGCAAGACCGGGAAGTAGGTGAGACGTGCGCCTTGCTGAAAAGACGGAGAAACTGGAGCGGCGGCACCAGCGGGTCCGCCAGCGGGTCTTCGGGACACCGGCTCGTCCGCGTCTCAGCGTGTACCGGAGCAACAGCCACATCTATGCCCAGATCATCGATGACACGCGGGGGCATACGCTGGCGGCGGCGTCCACGCTCGATCCGGAGCTGCGCAAGACGGTGGCCTCGAAGAATCCCATCGAGGCGGCGAAGGAAGTCGGCAAGCTCATTGCCAGCCGCGCCAAGGCAGCCAAGGTGGGCGCGGTCGTGTTTGACCGGGGCGGGCGCCTGTACCACGGCCGCGTGAAAGCGCTGGCCGAGGCGTCGCGGGAAAGCGGATTGCAGTTTTAACGGGCGCGTCGAAAGGGGAGCAGCTGCGTGCGAGTCAATCCTGACGAATTGAACCTGAAGGACAAGGTGGTCTTCATCAATCGCGTTGCCAAGGTGGTGAAGGGCGGGAAGCGGTTCAACTTCTGTGCGTTGGTGGTGGTCGGTGACGGGTTGGGGTGGGTCGGCATCGGAAAGGGCAAGGCGGCCGAGGTGCCGGCGGCGATCTCCAAGGCGGTGCAACAGGCCAAGAAAAGCCTCGTCCATATTCCCTTGAAGGCCGAGACCATCCCGCACGAAGTGCACGGCACGTATTGCGGTGAGCACGTGATGCTTAAGCCGGCGACGGCGGGAACCGGCATCATCGCCGGGGGGGCAGTGCGGGCCGTCGTGGAACTGGCCGGCGTGCACAACATCGTGGCGAAAACCCTGGGGCGGGGCAATCCGTTCAACACCGTCAAGGCGACACTGGAAGGCCTGCGCCAGCTGCGAAACCCCGAAGAAGTCCTGCGCGTGCGGCTGGGCGGGCTTGAGAAAGTCGGGTAATCGAACATGGCGAAGAATACCGCGGCAACAAAAAGTCTCTCCATCACCCTGAAGCGCAGTCCGATCGGAACGTCGTACCGGCATCGCCTGGTCCTGCGCGGGCTCGGTCTCCGCAAGCCCCATCAGACGGTGGTGAGGCCGGATACGTCCCAAGTCCGAGGGCTGGTGCATAAGGTGTCGTATCTCCTGGATGTGAAGGCGCAATGAAGCTGCACACGCTGGCTCCCTCGGCTGGAGCCAAGAAAAATCGGAAACGCATCGGGCGGGGACCCGGTTCCGGGCACGGGAAGACTGCGACGAAGGGGCATAAGGGATTGCTGGCGAGGTCCGGAGGAGGCAAGCGGCCCGGCTTCGAGGGCGGACAGATGCCGTTGATCCGCCGGCTCCCGAAATACGGGTTTCGCTATCCGTTTCGCACGGAATACGCGGTGGTCAATCTCAAGTCGCTGGCGGCGCTGGGGACGGTGGATCAGATTAATCCCCAAGTATTGGCCGGCGCCGGATTGATCAAGCGGAAGACCCAGCCGGTCAAGATTCTGGGTGTCGGCGACCTCGGGCGGCCCGTCACGATCCAGGCCCATAAATTCAGCAAGTCAGCGATGGTTAAGATTCAGGCGGCCGGCGGTCGGGCTGAGGTCATCAGCGGTGTTTGAGCGGCTCCTCACGAGTTTTCAGAACATCTTTAAAATACCGGAGCTGCGGACGCGGGTTCTGTTCACGCTGACCATGCTGGCCGTGTACCGGGTCGGCGCGCACATTCCGACACCGGGGATCAACGGGGAGTCGCTATCGAAATTTCTTCAGGAGCAGGGAGGGGCCCTGCTCGGGTTTCTGGATATCTTTTCCGGCGGGTCCCTGTCCAGGCTGACGATCTTTGCGCTGGGCATCATGCCGTACATCAGCGCGTCGATTATTTTACAGTTGCTGACGGTCGTCATTCCGCATCTGGGAAAACTGGCGAAGGAGGGCGAGCGGGGACGCAAGAAAATCATTCAATACACCCGCTACGGCACGATCGCCATCGCGCTCATCCAGGGGTTCGGGATCGCGATCGGGTTGGAGCAGATGAAGGGCGGGGAGTTTGTCATGAGTGGGGGCTGGCCGTTCCGCTTCATGACGGTGCTCACCTTGACGGCCGGCACGGCGTTTCTGATGTGGCTGGGCGAGCAGATCACCGAGCGCGGGATCGGCAACGGGATCTCGCTGATTATTTTTGCGGGCATTGTGGCGCGGCTGCCGAGCGCGGTGGCCCAGACGTTCGAGTTATATCAGGTCGGACAGCTCAGTTTTATGCTGTTGGTCCTGCTGACGGTGGTGATGCTCGGAGTGGTAGCGGCGATCGTCTTTTTGGAGAGCGGCCGCCGGAAGATTCCCGTGCAGTACGCCAAACGGGTGGTCGGCCGGCGGGTCTACGGCGGGCAGAGCACGTACATTCCGCTGAAGATCAACACGGCGGGCGTGATTCCGCCGATCTTCGCGTCGTCGATCATCGCCTTTCCGGCGACGATCGCGGGGTTCATTCAGCACCCGGTGGTGAAGTCGATCGGCGAGCATCTCGCGCCGGGGTCCGTGCTGTACACCGTGTTGTACGTGAGCCTGATCGTGTTTTTCTGTTTTTTTTACACGGCGGTGGTGTTGAATCCGGTGGACATGGCGGACAACATGAAAAAGTACGGGGGGTTCATTCCGGGGATCCGCCCCGGCCAGCGCACCTCCGATTATGTGTATAACGTGCTGACCCGTATTACGTTCGCGGGGGCGCTCTATCTGGCGATCGTGTGCGTGATTCCGGAGCTGCTCATCTACAAGCTCAACGTGCCGTTCTATTTCGGGGGTACGTCGCTGCTGATCGTCATCGGCGTGGGGCTGGACACGGCGCAGCAGATCGAGTCGCACATGCTGATGCGGAATTACGAGGGATTTCTCGAGACCGGCCCGTTGAAAGGGCGGAGCGGGTAAGGGCATGCGGCTGATCCTTCTCGGTGCGCCCGGTGTCGGCAAGGGCACACAGGGCGATCTGCTGGCCGCGAAGTATCAGCGTCCCAAGATCTCGACCGGCGACATTCTCCGGGAAGCGGTCAGAAACAAGACGCCGATGGGCATTCAGGCGAAGGCGTGCATGGATCAGGGCAAGCTCGTGCCGGATGCGGTCGTGATCGGGATCGTGAAGGACAAGCTGGGGGAGCCGGTCTGCGCGAAGGGATTTTTGCTGGACGGATTTCCCCGGACGGTGCCGCAGGCGGAGGAGCTGGGCGCTATACTGAAAGCCAGGGGGCTGAAGCTCGATCGGGTGGTCAACATCGCGGTGCCGCGGGAGAACATTGTGCGGCGCCTGACCGGCCGCCGGAGCTGCCCCAAGTGCCAGGCGGTGTTCCACGTCGAGTTCTCGCCGCCGAAGCGGGAGGGGATCTGTGACCGGTGCGGCGGAGAGCTGGTGCAGCGGAGCGACGACACGCGGGAGACGGTGGAAAACCGGCTCTCGGTCTACGAAGAACAGACCGCGCCGCTCATCGCGTATTATCGGCAGCGGGGGCTGCTGTCGGATGTCGACGGAGCGGGACCTGTGGAGCAGGTGCAGCAACGCATCGTGGAGCTGTTGGCTGGTCATGGGTTGGCATGATCATTCTCAAGACGCCAGAGGAAATCGAGATCATGGCCAGGGCGTCCAGGCTGGTGGCCGAAACGTTGCAGTTTCTGAAGTCGCACGTGAGGCCAGGCGTGACCACCGACGAGCTGGATCGGTTGGCGGAAGAGTTTATCCGGTCGCGAGGCGGGCGCCCGGCATTTAAGGGATATCGCAGCTACCCCAAGACGCTGTGCATTTCGGTGAACGACCAGGTGGTGCACGGTATTCCCTCCAAGCGCGTGCTGAAGGACGGCGATATCGTTGGGCTGGATCTGGGCGCGATCGTGGAGGGGTTCTATGGTGATTCGGCCATGACGCTTCCGGTCGGCACGATCGATCCGAAGGCGGCGGAGTTGCTGCGCGTGACGGAAGCGGCCTTGTATGCCGGAATCGAGCAGGCGGTGGTCGGGAACCGGCTGTCCGACATTTCGCATGCGGTGCAGGAGCGGGCGGAGTCGTCGGGCTTCTCGGTCGTGACGGATTTCGTGGGGCACGGGATCGGGCGCCAGTTGCACGAGGAGCCGCAGGTGCCGAACTACGGAAAGCCGGGACAGGGTCCCCGGCTGCAGGCGGGGATGGTGCTGGCGATCGAGCCGATGGTCAACATGGGCAAGAGCGAGGTGCGGGTGCTGGAGGATCAATGGACGGCGGTCACCAAGGACGGGAGCCTCTCGGCTCATTTTGAGCACACCATTGCGATTCAGCCGAGCGGCCCGCCGCGGATCTTGAGCAAGCTGTAGGAGACGAACAGCTGCGAATGTCCAAAGAAGACGTCATCGAGGCACAGGGCACCGTGACGGAAACACTGCCGAACGCGATGTTTCGGGTGCAATTGGACAACGGACACAAAATACTGGCGCATATTTCGGGCAAGATGCGGATGCATTTCATCAGGATTCTGCCCGGCGATAAGGTGACGGTCGAATTGTCGCCCTATGATCTGACGAGGGGCCGCATCACCTATCGGTTCAAATAAGGAACGTTATGAAAGTGAAATCGTCGGTCAAGCCGATTTGCTCCAAGTGCCGGGTGGTCCGCCGCCGAGGCGTGGTGCGGGTACTGTGTGAGAACCCCCGCCATAAGCAGCGGCAAGGGTGAGGGTGGGAGGACCGGAGTGTCCTTGTGCTCGCGCACCGCGCACGTTCAGAAGGTGCTCGCTTCGGGAAGTGGTGCGTCTTGGTGCGCCGGGGGCGGGTGGGTGGAACGAACGCGCAGTGACGGACACTCCGGTCCTCTGGAGAAATAGGTGAAGAAGAAGGAACGGAGGCCATATGGCTCGAATTGCAGGCGTTGATTTGCCGAGAGAAAAGCGGACGGACATCGGACTGACCTATGTTTTCGGAATCGGTCGGGCGATGGCTCTCCAGATCCTGAAGAAGGCGGGGGTGGACGGATCGATCCGCGTGAAGGATTTGACGGAGGATCAGATCGTCAAGCTGCGCGAGGTGATCGACCGGGATCACGAGGTCGAAGGCGATCTGCGGCGGGACGTCTCGATGAACATCAAACGACTGGTGGACATCGGCACCTACCGCGGGTTGCGGCATCGCAAGGGATTGCCGGTGCGCGGGCAACGGACACGGACCAATGCGCGGACCCGGAAGGGGCGCCAGAAGTCCATGGGGGCCATGCGCAAGCCGGCCGCGGCTCCCGCGGGCGCGTCCAAATAGCGAGGATGGGTGACGTATGAGCGTGAAGAAGGGCAAAAAGAAAGAACGGAAAATCGTCCAGAGCGGGGTGGCGCATGTCCAGGCGTCGTTCAACAACACGATCGTGACCATCACGGACATGAGCGGAAACGCGATCGTGTGGGCCAGCTCGGGCAACCAGGGATTCAAGGGCTCCCGGAAAAGCACGCCCTTTGCGGCGCAGCGGGCCGGCGAGATGGCGGCGCGGAAGGCGATGGAACACGGCATGCGGCAGATCGACGTTTATGTGAACGGTCCGGGGTCCGGGCGTGAATCGGCCATTCGGTCGTTGCAGGCGGCGGGCTTGCGGATCAATCTGATCCGCGACGTGACGCCGATTCCTCATAACGGCTGCCGGCCGCCTAAACGGAGGAGAGTCTAAATGGCGAAATATCGAGGTCCCGTCTGTCGGTTGTGCCGCCGGGAAGGGGTGAAGCTGTTTCTGAAGGGCTCCCGGTGCATGACGGAAAAATGCGCGATCGAGCGGCGGAGCTACCCACCGGGTCAGCATGGGCAGGGGCGCCAGCGCGTCTCGGAATACAGCGCCCAGTTGCGGGAAAAGCAAAAGCTGCGGCGCATCTATGGGTTACAAGAAAGGCAGTTCCGGGGCATTTTCGGAAAAGCGGAACGCCATGAAGGGATCACGGGTGAGCATCTGCTGAAACTGCTGGAATGCCGGCTCGATAACGTGGTCTATCGGCTGGGGTTTGCGTGCTCCAGGCGCGAGGCCAGGCAATTGGTGAATCACGGGCATTTCCTGGTGAACGGCAAGAAGACCGACGTGCCGGCCTATCACGTCAAGGTCGGCGATGTGATCGAGGTGCGTCAGCGCAGCCGCGAAGTCGGTTCGATCGTGGCCTCGCTCGATGCCGTGGAGGCGCGCGGCATTCCGGCGTGGCTGGAATTGGATCGCGCCGCCTTCAAGGGGGCCATAAAGGCCGTGCCGACGAAGGACGAGATTGCATTGCCGGTCAACGAGCAAATGGTGGTGGAACTCTACTCGAGGTGATGCGGGCTCACACAGGGCTGTCAGCGAGCACCGATTAAGGCAAAGAGGAAACCATGATTAAGACTATGAAGGATTTTCAGATTCCGATGCGGGTGGAGACCGAGAAGGAGCTCCCGTCCGAAAACTACGCACGCTTTACGGCCGAAGCGTTCGAGCGCGGGTTCGGCACCACGGTGGGAAATTCCTTGCGGCGCGTGCTGCTCTCCTCCCTGACCGGTGCCGCGGTGACCACGGTCAAAATCGAAGGCGTGCTGCACGAGTTTTCGACGGTCCCGGGCGTGACGGAGGATGTGACGAGCATCATCCTGAACGTCAAGAGCCTGCGGATCAAGCTGCATGTCGACAAGCCGAAGACGATCCGGTTGCGCAAAAAGGGGCCGGGGGAAGCGAAGGCGTCGGACATCCAGCATGACGCGGATGTCACGATCCTGAACAAGGACCTGCACATCGCCACGCTGGACAAGGAAGCCACGCTGGACATGGAGATGGTCGTCAAGCCGGGCCGGGGGTACGTGCCCGCCGAGCGGAACAAGGAAGAAGGGCTGCCGATCGGCGTGATCCCCGTGGACTCGATTTTTTCACCCGTCACGCGCGCGAATTTCCATGTGGAGAACGCGCGGGTGGGCCGGGTGACGGATTACGACAAGCTGATGCTGGAGGTGTGGACGGACGGCAGCATCACGCCGCGGGATGCGGTGTCGTCGGCGGCGCTCATCTTGCGGGACCATCTGGATATCTTCATCCACCCCGATCAGTTGGGCGAGACCAAGCCGGAAGCGCGTCGGGAAGAGGAGCGGCGGGAGATCAACAAGAACCTGTTCCGCAGCGTCAACGAACTCGAGCTCTCGGTGCGCGCGGCGAACTGCCTCAAGAACGCGAACATCAAGACCATTGCCGACCTGGTCCAGAAGACCGAGATGGAAATGCTGAAGACGAAGAATTTCGGCAAGAAATCGCTGAACGAGATCAAGGAAATTCTGACCGAAATGGGTCTGGGCCTCGGCATGAAACTGGACGCGCTGTCGTCTTCGGACAGCGGCGCCAAGCGGGACGCTTAACAGCGGGGGAACCTGTGCGCCACGGAAAAAAAGGCAGACAACTCAGCCGCAAGACCAAACACCGGTGGGCTCTGTTCCGGAATCTCGTGACGTCGTTGCTGGACCATGAGCGGATCGAGACGACGGAGCAGAAAGCGAAGGAAATCCGCGGCTACACGGACCGGATGATCACCCTCGGCAAACAGGGCGATCTGGGCGCGCGACGACGTGCGCTGAGCTTTATTCGCAACAAAGCCGTGGTGTCAAAACTGTTCAGTGACGTCGCCGGCCGGTTCCGCGACCGCAACGGCGGCTATACCCGGATCATCAAGACTCGCCGGCGCGTCGGTGATGCCGCCGAGATGGTGGCGGTTGAGCTGGTGGCCAAAGGTAGTGCCGTAGCAGCGCCGGCTTCTGGACAGGCAGAAGGCGGAAAGGCGGAGAAACCCGCAGCGAAATCCTAGTGCAGCAGGGGGCGCTCCCTCTGACTGCGCGGGCGACGGGTCCTTCCTCATCGTTCGTTCCGGGCAATCTTTTCCCCTCGCTGTACCGGGGCGTGTTTCAGAAATCGGCTGCACGACGTTCCCTCATGTCCATTGGTTTACTTGCCCGCAAGCCTATGCTACTATCGTGCCAGCAGCCCTTATCATCATAAACATTTGATTTGGGGCTCTTATGTGGCGTCGTTACGTCCGAGGTGCTCTCCTCATCCTCAGCGGGATTTTGGCGGCCTTTCTTGTATATCTACTTACCAATCGCGTCGAATCGAACCAGGCGCCGGCAGGTCCCGTCCCCCATCAGCTGGAGCGCGCCGACGCCGGCATTGACCGCTTTACGTTCACCCAGTCGCACGGGGGAGCGGTCAAATGGCAGGTCCAGGCCAAGCGCGCGCGCATGTTCGAAACCGAAAACCGCGCCGTGCTGGAAGGTGTCCAGGTCACGCTGTATGGCCCGAAGGGTCGGGAGCTGCGCTTGGAAAGCGACGAGGGGACCATCGATACGGTGCGGAAAAATTTTGTCCTGGCGAAGCGAAGCGGCACTATCGCCGTGGAGCTGGAAAACGGGTACACGATTTTCACCAACCACCTGGCCTGGACGGATGAACGTCGCGAAGTGACGACCGCCGATGCGGTGACGATTACCGGTAACGGGCTGGAAGTGACGGGGCGCGGTCTTGTCGGCAAACTCGATATCGAAGAATTTCAGATCTTGGAAGACGTCCATGTGTCGATTGGGAAGTAGCGCAGGGTTTGCGGCGTGGCTCCTCATGGCCGCGGCGGCCCAGGCGGCGGACCCTGCCGGAACGGCCGCGGGAGGACCATCGGTGAATGGGCGCACCGACATCACGGCCAAGCGCATCACGATGCGCAATCAGGAGAACAAGGCGATTTTCGAGGGCAATGTGGTGTTGAAGAAGGGTGTGCTGGTCGTCCATTCAGATGTGATGGTGGTGTTTTTGAAACCCAGCGATCCCCAGGCCGCCGACACCGCTCCGAAGGCGACGCGCAAGGGGTCGGATGAGCTTCCGACCATCTCGAACCGTTCGGTCAGCAAGATCGAGGCGACGGGGCAGGTGAAAATCGAAAAGGCGGAAGGCCGGGCGACCTGCCGCAAGGCGGTCTATAACGAAGACGAACGGAAGATCGTCCTGACGGGCGATCCGGTTGCCTGGCAGCACGGCACGCGCGTATCCGGGAAAAAAATCATCATGTTCCTGGACGACGACCGGACCATCGTCGAAGGCGAGTCGCGGGTCATGATTGAGCCGGAAGGGGGCGAGCGACGTGCCGCGCACTGACGGTCTTCGGGGAAGCGACGTATGAACGCCGGGGCGACATCGAACGGGCAGCGTTTGCAGGCCGCCAGCCTGACCAAGAGCTTCAAAGGCCGGGCGGTCGTCAAAAACGTCAGCGTGGAGGTGCGGGCCGGAGAAATTGTCGGACTGCTGGGTCCCAACGGTGCCGGCAAGACGACGATTTTCGACATGATGGTCGGATTGTGCCAGCCGGATGCCGGCTCCATTCTGCTGGACGGGACCGCCATCACGGACCTGCCGATGTACAAACGGGCGCGGCACGGCATCGGGTACTTGCCGCAGGAATCCTCCGTGTTCCGTCGGCTGTCGGTCGAAGAGAACATCCTGGCCATCCTGGAAATGATGGATCTGTCCGCTCCGGAGCGGGCCGGACGGGTGGACGCGTTGCTCAAAGAGCTGGATTTGACGCACCTCCGGGCGAGCAAAGCCTACGCGCTGTCCGGAGGGGAACGCCGGCGCCTGGAGATCACGCGCGCGCTGGTCATGCACCCGAAGTTTTTGCTGCTCGATGAGCCCTTTGCCGGCATCGATCCGATCGCGGTCGCGGATATCCAGCAGATCATCATCCGCTTGAAGCACAAACGCATCGGGATTTTGATCACGGACCATAACGTCCAGGAGACCCTGTCGATTACGGATCGGGCCTATATTATTAATGAAGGGACCATTCTGGAGTCCGGCGCGCCGGATGTCATCGTCAACAGCTCCACGGCGCGAGCGATTTATCTCGGTGAACGGTTCAAGTTATGACGGAGATCGTCGTGGCTGAGGCGGTGCTCTCATGAAACTGCGGTTGGATCTTCGGCTCAGTCAAAAACTGATCATGACGCCGCAGTTGCAGCAGGCGATCAAGCTGCTGCAGCTGTCCCGCCTGGAACTGCAGCAGACGCTCGCCCAGCACCTGATGGAAAATCCCCTGTTGGAGGAATTGCAGGCGGATCTCGACGAGCCGGAGGCGGCGACCGGCGAGGAATTGGAACAGGGCCAATCCAGCTCGGAAGCGGGGAGCGAGCAGGAAACGCCGGAAAGCGGCAAGGCGGAGGATGCGGAAGCGCCGGATCAACTGTCCCA